>PPYE01276188.1_pt1 | contig 18587 bp, 20 predicted proteins | sample 1559881 | NCBI WGS metagenome assembly PPYE01 (sample SAMN08240022, study PRJNA423297) | Human gut metagenome, whole genome shotgun sequencing project. | reverse complement strand
TTCCACTGATAAATACATTTTTCTCTTACGCATGAAACCATTCCTTTCCCTCTTCCTGTGGAATCTCACAAGTATCTTCTACTCCGTAGAAACGCTTCACAAAATACTTTGTCGGAACTTTTCCTCTAAGCGTCAAATATCCCTGTTCTTCCATCTCCTTATTCAGATTGCCAATGATCTCATAAGCCGATGTCTGTTTTACCTCCAGAAGTTCACATATATCGGCTGCCTTTAAAAATAATTTGTTCTGCATAATCAGTACCTCCTGTATTTTGAATATTTATCTCTTCATATACTCTGTACTGGCAGATGTAAAATCGGACATCATTTTCCGAAATTTAGCAAATTATTTTAATTTTACAGTTTCCATATGTGTTATCGCTGAACCATGGAGTTAATATCATTGAAAAAGGGTATAAAAAAACAGTCTGCCCTGACGGAAAATATTTCCATCAAAACAAACTGTTCTTCATATTCACACTAATTATATTTTCTGAGCATAGTTACTTTTGCGAAAATCTCAGATAACTCCGGAAAGAAAACAAAGAAAAAAAGATTTTTTAACTCCATTTGCACTCCACCGGAACATCCAGACAGCCCGCAAAACCTTTATTTATGGGCTTTTTCGCAATTTAGTCTGCTACTCAAACTCAATCGTACCCGGCGGCTTGCTGGTCAGGTCATAGAATACGCGATTAACGCCCTTAACTTCGTTAATAATGCGGTTCATAACCTTATTCAGTACTGCATACGGAATCTCAGCAGATTCGGCTGTCATGAAGTCGATAGTCTTCACTGCGCGGAGCGCTACAGCGTAATCATAAGTTCTGAAGTCACCCATAACGCCTACACTTCGCATATTTGTCAGTGCTGCAAAATACTGGTTTGGCATCCATGAAGGATCTTCACCATGTTCTTTCTTATACTCAGCTGCAGCATTGTCTACCTCTTCACGATAAATGAAATCTGCATCCTGTACAATACGAACCTTCTCTGCAGTAACTTCACCGATAATACGGATTCCAAGTCCCGGTCCCGGGAATGGCTGACGGAATACCAGTCTCTCCGGAATTCCAAGCTCCAGACCTGCTTTACGAACCTCATCCTTGAAAAGGTCGCGGAGCGGTTCGATGATTTCCTTGAAATCAACGAAATCCGGAAGTCCGCCTACATTGTGGTGAGATTTGATCACTGCGGATTCTCCGCCCAGACCACTCTCTACAACATCCGGATAAATAGTTCCCTGTGCCAGGAAATCTACCGCACCAATCTTCTTGGCCTCTTCTTCAAAAATACGGATAAATTCTTCACCGATGATCTTACGTTTTGCTTCAGGCTCTGTAACACCTGCCAGCTTGTCATAATATCTCTGCTGTGCATTGACGCGAATAAAGTTCAGGTCAAACTGACCGTTTGGTCCGAATACACCCTCAACCTCATCTCCCTCATCTTTACGAAGAAGACCATGATCTACAAATACACAGGTAAGCTGCTTGCCGATTGCTCTGGAAAGAAGTCCTGCTGCAACGGAAGAGTCAACACCACCTGACAGAGCAAGAAGAACTTTTCCATCCCCGACCTTCTCGCGGATTTCTCTGATAGTGTGCTCAACAAAGGCATCCATTTTCCAGTCTCCGGCACATCCGCATACACCAAGTACGAAGTTGGAAAGCATCTTCTTTCCTTCTACTGTATGAAGCACTTCCGGATGGAACTGGATCGCATACAGCTTCTTCTCCTCATTCTGTGCAGTTGCTACCGGACAATCTGCTGTGTGAGCAGCAATCTCAAATCCTGGTGCAACCTGGGAAATGTAATCTGTGTGGCTCATCCAGCAGATTGTTTTGTCAGATACGTCTTTGAAGATTTTGGAATCTGTCTTATCTACCAGAACCTCTGTCTTTCCATATTCGCTCACATCTGCTTTCTCAACTTTTCCGCCCAGAACATGCATCATAAGCTGTGCGCCATAGCAAAGTCCCAAAACAGGAATACCAAGCTCAAATAATTCTTTATTGCATGTAGGTGAATCTGCCTCATAGCAGCTGTTCGGACCACCGGTAAGGATGATTCCCTTAGGATTCATTGCCTTGATTTTCTCAAGATCGGTCTTGTATGAATAGATTTCGCAGTATACGTTACATTCTCTCACACGTCTGGCAACCAGCTGATTGTACTGACCGCCGAAATCCAGTACGACGACTGTTTCTCTTTTCATGTTTTCCTCCTTGTTTCTCATTATTTGTAACTGTAAAGATATTGAACCGTTACCATTGAATTTTATTATAAATTACAGTTCGAATGAATTTTGGCTTGTATGTCTCGGGATTTTGGCATATTCATGCCAAAACACCTCGCGGGATAGTGGTGTGTGAACAGTAATCTTACTTCCAATTTATAAGTTTTTTAGAATTTAATCACGTTTTTTTCAACAGTCCATCACATTTTGCTCACAAATTCCCTGTATATTAATAAGCAAATAAAGCAAATGCTTTACAAACAGGTTGCAAATGCTTTTTCACATAGATTTTTAACTTTTTTCTTTTTCATACTTATGCCGGACCGTAAGGTCCGGCCCTCCTTCTTTTTACAGACCTTTTCAGGTCTTTTTCTTTTTTTATAAGTTTTTTAGAATTTAATCACAATTTCTTCAACAGTCCATCACATTTTGCACACATTTTCCCTGTATATTAATAAGCAAATAAAGCAAACGCTTTATTTATAATTTCAAGGCGGAGGAAGGAGGCGTAGCGGTGGCTACGGCGACCGACGACAACGCGGAAATAAGAAAATTTAGACGCAAAATTGTTCGAGAAATCAACTTGTTGGCACACTTACTTGATTCGGTTAAATTCCCATTGTAAGAATCTCCATCAGTACCCCAAGCAATGACGGATTCAAATTCATGGATACCAGAACTGGCACTGCCTCTGTGCCCAGCTCTTTCACTACTTTATAAACCTCTGTCTTCTGTGCATAGGTAATCTGTGCTTTTTCCAGAATCTCATAGACCTCTTCTGCATAATCTCTCTGATAAACAGCTGCATCTGCCGCAAAAGTAACCTTCACCTGTGCATCTGCCGGCACATCCTTGAGGATCACTATTGTTCCATGAAGCTTCTTATCCTCTGCGAACTCTGCATCCTTATATACCTGTCCGTTTACAGTAACCTCCTGCGGTTTGTCCTGAATGTTGCAGAAGCGGATCTTCCAGGAACGTTTCTGCGGAATCACTGCTGTATTTCCCTGCGCAGCTTCTACAATAAATACTGTTCCATTCTCATCTGCAGTCTTCGTCATTCTGGTGGATACCCAATTCTCATCCAGGTCTTCCGGTGTGTCCCCACCATCTTCCCAGAGTACAAATTCTCCTGATTCTCCAGGATATACAAGTACTTCCAGTTTCTCAGGATTCTCAATGGAATTATCATATCCTTCCATGTCCTTCAGTGGAATGATGCTGCCTTCACGCACAAGTACCGGCATCTCATAAATATCTCTCCAGAGATCCACTTTTCTGCCGCCCTTATATGCTCTTCCGTTAAAGAAATCATACCAGATTCCCTGCGGAATCCATGTCTTTGCGCCTGCAAGTCCTGTTACCGGATCCAGCTTATCTGTGATTGGAGATACCATCATCTCTGTGCCGAAATAATAGTTGTTCGGTACTTCATAGGTTTCCTCACGCTCCGGCTCCAGATAATACATCGGCTGTACCAGCGGCAGTCCCGCTCTGCTTGCACGACGGTTCATGGTGTAAAGATACGGAACTAGCTTATGACGCAGTTTCAGGAAATTCTTCATTACTGTTTCTACAATCTGGTTGTATTTCCACGGTTCTTTTCCATTAAACGGGTTATCTGTGCTGTGCAGACGATTCATTGGTGAAAAGACTCCAAGCTGTACCCACCTTGCAGTGAGCTCGTCGTCTCTGTATCCAAACATATGTCCACCGATATCATGACTCCACCATCCAAAACCGATGTTGCTGGCATTTGCTGTGAAATATGGCTGGAATTTCAGACTCTCCCAGGTAATGAACGTATCACCGGAAAAACCAACCGGGTATCTGTGGCTTCCTGGACCTGCATATCTTGAGAAAGTCAGCGCACGTTTTCCTTTCCACTTGCTGTCCAGATAGTGATAGTGGTTCAGCATCCAGAGCGGATCCAGTCCCGGAACCTTGGTTACAGTTCCCTGCTGCCAGTCAAGCCACCAGAAGTCTACTCCCTCTTCTTCCATCGGATGATGCAGTTCCTCAAAATATGTCTCAATGAATTTCGGATCTGTCATATCAAAAAGTACCGGTTCCTTACTTGCAGGATCAATTCCCATCTTCTCTGCAACTCTCGGATAGGCTTCTTCATAAGCACGCACTCCATCTGCCGGATGTACGTTCAGTGTGATCTTATATCCATGTTTGTGTAGCCAGTCCATAAATTCAGGCGGATTGGGGAAAAACTTCTTATTCCAGGTATATCCTGTCCATCCGCTTCCATATACAGGAGGTACATCCTCTACCAGATGCCAGTCCATATCTACAACTGCAACAGAAAACGGCACTTCTTCTTTCTCAAAACGCTCTACCAGTTCTTTGTACTCTGTCTCTGTGTATTTGTGATATCTGCTCCACCAGTTTCCGAACGTATATCTTGGAAGCAGAGGTGTTTTTCCACATAATCTGTAAAAATCCTGCAGACATTCCACATATCTGTGACCATATCCAAAGAAATAAAAGTCTGCTCTGTTTCCCTGACGTGGCTCTACCATTCCATCTTCGCCCATAGCCATTGTGTGGGAATCATCCAGCACTGAAAAACCGTTTCTGGACATAATTCCATGACTCAGCGGAATCTCACCGTCTGCTTCATCCAGGGTTCTGGCTGTTCCCAGCAGATCTTTTGGTTCATCACCATAATGCCACACGCGCTCGCTGGCTTTTCCACCCGCTACACGTATCATCAGACCGCTTGGAGAAAATTTCTGCCTGTCATAGTGGATTTCCAGGTCTTTGGTGTAAATATGTAATTCCTCACCGCCATCGCTCACCCTGAATTCCGGCACCGGGAAATCACGATTGCATACCATCTGTGTTGCTCTGTCCTCAAATCCTCCGTCTTCGCTGTACTCAAAACGGATCAGGGCAGTTGTCAGCATTGTAATCCTGAAATGATCGCCCACGATCACAGCTTCCTTTCTGCATACAGGATTACCTTCCAGCACAAATTTCTTTAAGTTCATAAAAGCTTTTCCTCCTTTACATCAACAACAGTTGTAACAGCTGCTTTTATGTCTATTTTAATCTTCTGCAGTCTGATTGACAACGCCTTTTTTCAGCTACTGAACATTTATATGACATATACTTGTGATATTATTTTCTAGAACGTGTCTGAAAAATGCTTTACGCAAGATGTGCGTCACAATTTGCAGGAGATTTTGGGAATGATTTTCCAAACACACTCTAAAGCAGCTGCCGAAGAGGACGAATGATAATCCTGAGCACGCCGTAGTATAACTTCTTTTTCCGATTCAACACTTTCCCCTGGTACTTTGCGCCTTCGGTTTCCTGACCGTTTGCAAGTACCTCTTTGCTTTTTTCCATATAATCTGATTCTGTTTCGTGAATCTGCTGATTCAGTTTTTCGCTGTCAATTACCAGCATCAGTTCCGTATCCAGATAAGTACTTCGCATATCCAGATTATAGGAACCTACTACTGACAGACGGTCATTTATCAGCACAGCTTTTGTATGAACCGGATAATCATTCATCAGTTCATACACATCTGCCCCTGTTTCCAGAATTTTCTTTTTCTGATTAAGATAATCTGTACAGCCCCATGGATTAGAGCCTTTTTCCACTGCATTCAGCACGATCTGAAGCTTTGCATGATCTGAAATCCCCTGCAATACATCATACATGTAACCATTACAGATCACATAAGGAGTCTGTATTATTACATGATCTGCATTTTCAGTAAGATACTGAATTGTCTGGAGAACCTGCGGTGTTTTTCGTCCCGCCTCAATTCCATTATTGATCAGAGTGATCTTGTTTGCTTCTATCGTATCCTTTTCCCATGCACTGTAGGTTTCTATATCATTGTACCTTTTCAGCAGAGATATGTAAATTTCTTCCATGTGCCGGTATGCATCCGTATATCTGGAAGATTGTTTGCCGTTTTTAATGCTCACACAGCTTTCCTTCCATATTTTATGGAAATAATCCTCAAGCTGGTTCAGAGACTCTCCCTGTCCTTCTGATGTATCATACACCAGGATATCTCTGTCTTCATTAATGCCTTTTGTCTGATCCCCCAGAAAGATATCATTGCTGTTGCGTCCGCCCAGCAGATACATTTTCTCATCCACGATCAGATATTTATCATGCATGCGATAATTCACCTTAAACAGATTGACCGGTGTCACCGGATTGTAAACTCCCACTTCCACATTCTCATATGATGCCAGAGCCTGGAAATCGCTGCTTCCAGCCAGAAACAGTTGCTGATAAATTCCATCGATCAATAACTGAATCTTCACACCTCTTGCCGCAGCGCAATTCAATGCGGCAAGAATTTTAGTGCCATTATCATCCGCGCGTAAGTCAAAGGTAGACAGTACAATGCTCTCCTTCGCAGTGCCAATCATACGAAGCCTCCACAAAAGTGCCTCTTCATTATCGTCAATGCAGCAAATCCTTTCTACGCCTGCTGTCTCTGATGTAAATTCTGTCTTTCTCAGACTTTCCACATATGTTTCGTCCGGTTTCCTGCAAAAAAGAGGTGAAAGTATATTTACCAGCACCACGATCAGCAGGAAAAGGCAAAATATTTTTCCTGTTCTTTTTAGTATTTTTTTCATTCGATACCGTAACCTCCTTTGACCAGACCGGAACCCAGATATTTGACTTATTCCTCTTCTTTCGACAATACACTGAGTATAGAGTATAACATAATCAGAAGCCATAGTGCATCTTTTGATACGAAAAGCGTTAAAATCTTTTCACAAACCTTTTTCTTTTTCTTGCAATGTCTTATATGTTTCCGACTTATAAAAATTCAATGTCATCAACTCTTTCCAACAGGGAGGGATTTCAATGTTATCAGGATGGTTTGTATAAAGTGTGCGGCAATCGCTTTGTCCGCAAAAACAGTGTTCTTAGTGCGCCTTCAGGGGTTCGAACCCTGGACACCCTGATTAAGAGGAATCAGCGTTGTTATTTTGGTATTGTTAAATCTATTATTATCTCCCATATTTCACCAAACTTTTGTTTTATTGCCTGAAAAGCTGTCAATAATGTTTCCGGATCATTAATGATCAATATGTAAATAATCTCAATTGCAAGTGCCAGCAGAACCCCGATCAGGATACATTTAACAGCACTCGGTTCCCGGTGTCGTCTTTTTCGTAATTCATGCTCTACCATCTTTTCATGGTTGTCTTTCCATTTGTTGTAGTTATAAATCTGTTCTGCTTCCCTCTGGGCATTTTCAATCTTTGCTCTTTGTACGGTTTCATCCAGGAAGTGCTTTGAATTTTTGTTATTCATAGTGATTTCTTATCCAATCTGTGAATCTGATAATTTTGTTTCCTGTGGCATATAAGGTTGAAGACTCAACTTTACAATCTCCTGTGTTCTTGCATCAGCTTTCTTATAAGCTTGAATCAGCTCACTTTCTTCTTTTGTGAAATTACTTGGATTCTTCCCAGTAATTAACCATTCTATTGATACCTGTAGATAATTAGCTACTAATTCAAGTTTATTACATTGTGGAGATGTTTCATTCCAACGCTTTATAACTCCATTTCCTAAGCCAGCTTCACGTTCTAACGCTTTTATGCTTATCCCTTTTTCGTCAGCTTTTTCTTTAATTCTATTATATATTGTCATTATTTTCCTTTCCAGTAGCAAATTATCTACATTTGTTATTGACAAGTAGCTAATTATCTACTATAATCAGAACTGTAAAAAGTGATACCTTTATTACTTTGTTAATATTAAATTTTACCATTACAAGCTGTATTTTTCAACGAGTTTTGTTCTAAATTACCAGTAATGTAATTATGTCCAAACAGTGCAAGACTATAAATTATCAGGAGGTGCTTCAATGTTATTGGGATGGTTAGTATATCAGGAAAGAAAAGACCTGCCGCAGGACTTAGCCCGTCAGTTAAAGGCAGCCTTTACATCAGAGATCGATGCAAGGCATTACGCTTCACTGATGAGAGATGTAAGCGTGATGGCTGGTTATAAAGATACCTATGTAGTAAAGAAATCAGACATTGATGTAAGCCGTGTATGAGGTGCTCCTATGGCAAAGAAAAATAACCTCAAATCCGTCCGTCTGTCTGATCAGGTGATGGATTATGTTATCAACTTCGAAGGGGACGGCTTCAACCAGAAGTTCGAGAACCTTGTCCTGTTCTGTATGGAACAGGAAGAAACCAGGAAACAAAAGATCGCCTTTTTAGACCAGCAGATCGTTAAACAGTATAAGAAACTGGATGCTCTTCGGCAACTTACGTCTGAGATCGGAGATGTCCGCAGAGCTCTCACTCATCTGGAACGGCAGGCAAACAACTTGTCTGAACTTATGGATGAACTGTTAGAAGATAAAGACGAGGATCAGGAACTTCCCTTCCCCTGATCTCTGTACAGTAAGTCAGTCAAGGGTGAGCGAAGCTCATTCATCTCGACCCTTGACGGACTGGACACAGCCAGTACAGAGAATCAGACAGGAAGGATGGGAAGCCTGCAGGGTGAGCATCCTTCTTGATTACCCTCATGTACTCCTGTCCTGAGTCCTTTCCCTTATCAGGGATATGTCACACCGGAACAGACAAATCCAGCTTTTTCAGCGGCCGCTGTCCCTATCATTCAGAAGACAAAAGTCAAGGTCTCCGCAGGAGCCCGAAGGGTTTAACCTTTACTTTTGGCTCTGTTGAACGGGCGGCAGCCTATCCCCGGCACAACAGGGAAATCTGGCTTTTTACTTCAATCTGCCCGGACTCTCCCGCATACCGGGGACAGACAATTATAGATTTTCCCTCCTTCCGTCTCTGTGTTATTCCGGCAGTATGTACGGACTGACCTTTAAAACGTCTTTTCCTTGGCTCGCATGAGTCAGGAAGGAAAAGGTGTTTTAATGGGAGGGACGGGACACTCTGGACAGGGAAATCCAGCTTTTACAGCGTTCATTATGTTTATCATTCAGGAGACAAAAGTCAAGGTCTCCGCAGGAGCCCGGAGGGTTTAACCTTTACTTTTGGCTTTGTTGGACGTGCAGTACCCTATCCCCGGTACGACAGGGAAATCCGGCTTTTTACTTCGATCTGCCGGAACTCTCCTGCATACCAGGGACAAACAATTATCTTGACTCTCCCCCTTTGTGCAGCATAACGCTGTGGAGGGTTTACATAAATCATCGAAACATTAACTATCTCTTTCCCCCGGACTTCCGGGGACGGTAACAGCCCCATTGTGGGATTACATATTAACCAATGCCTTTCCTGCTCTTATACAGGTCTGGCAGAATTTTTCAAAGGAGGTTCATGATTATGAACAAAATGAAGATCTTAGTAACTTATGCAGGTGTCTGGAAAATGGATAACGGAAGCTCTGGTATGACACTGAACTATTTCATGTACGGTGAGAACGGTGAGCAGATGATCTCCCGGGTGGATGCTACAGGCGGACCTGTTGGACAGCAGAGGGCGAAATGTTCCCTTGACCCATCCATGAGACAGAAGATCACATTTGTACCCGGTATCTATGATGCAACAATGGGGATGAAGATTGGAAGTGACGGCAAACCTGTCCTGACTGTGGAAGATCTTGATTTCTGCAGCCGTGTACAGATCCTGCCGGAACAGCCTGAAAAGAAATAGGAAGGTGACTGAATGGCATGGCGGATATATTCACAGATGGTCCTGTTTTTGAAGAGGATCAGGGAACAGTTCCGGAACCTGTTGCACCAGCCCCGGCAGTACAGCCGGCTGCTACACCGGTACCAGTACCGGATCAGCAGGACACTGTGGCTGATCAAACTGACACTTCTGGCAGTTCCCCTGATACTTCAGGGCAGAAACCTGTTCAGGGAGTGGAAGAAGTTCCGGACGCTGGTACAGTAGACTATACTGCATTACTTGAGCAGCTGATCCAACAGAATGAAAAGCAGCAGAAACTAATGGAAACTCTGGTCAGGGAAAATAAGAAGCTTGAACAGGATATGAAGAATATCCAGAACGCTATGCCTTCTATGATGTGTATGCTCGGGGTGATCATCGGGGTTCTCCTGTTACATATACTTGCTTCTTATATCCGACCATAGGAGAACATGATGGAAGAAGAATTATTAACAACTCCGGAAGCAGAGACAGAGGACACGGTTGAGATAACAGACGGTGAACCAAAAGTCTCGGAAGCTCCCCAGCAGACAGAAAGCTTAACACTCGCTGTTGAGGATTACAACATGATAGCGGTGAAATCAATCCCGATCGGAGCCCTGAGCGGCGCCATCTTCATGATAATAGGGTTTGCGTATCTTGGGATTGTTCACATATTTAAAAAAGTTTAAGGAAAGGTGGTTTTTTACTATGAAATTCATGAATCTGAAAAAGAAAATTGCCCCTGTATTAATGGGCGGAGCTCTTGCAGTTGCTACTGCTGTTCCTGTACTTGCATCAGAAAGCGCAGGCACAGGTCTTTCTTCTGTTGAGACAGCACTGACAACATCCTTTACCAGCGTTGGAAGTTCTATGACAAGCCTTGTCGGAAAGATCCTTCCGATTGCACTTCCGATCATGGGAGCTCTTCTCCTTGTTGGATTTGGTATCAAAGCATTTAAGAAAGTTGCAAATAAAGCCTGACGGTTTTCAGAACGGATTACTTACTTGGTGTAAGGTGAGGGAGGGAGACACCTTCCTCACCTTTTTTATGCAAATGTATCTCATAAATAACGCAGCATGAGCCGGATCCGGATTACTGCAGCAAAGAAACGAGATACAGGAAAGGGGGAAACTTGAAAAGGATAAAGAAAAAACTTGTGGCTGTGATACTGGCAGTCAATATGTTGGTCATCGGAATCTTTGGATCATACCAGACAGCTCAGGCTGCGGAAATTGTGGCGGGTTACGGTGCGGCACAGATTTTGGAAAGTATATTGTTGTCGTTTGGTATATCAATCTTTACTGCTGACATGATAAAAAATGGATCCAGCGCAACATGGTGGGACACTGACGGATCAGCAGCGTTAAAACCATATTATGATGATCTGGAACAGGCATATGAAGAACAGAGATTTAAAGTAATCAATGGTGGTGGTCAGAATCCTGAACCCTCTCCAACACCAGCACCAGGAAGTACTCCTATTCCATTTCCAACAACTGTTCCGGTACCAGGTGACATTCCGACATTTAAAGAATTGGTTGCTCCCGCACTTGCTGGCACTGCAGCAGTCATCAATATGACACAAGGGGCTTGGGAATGTATGGCGGAGGCGGTTTCCAGCCTTTGGAATAAGATGATGGGACGACCTGATGTTAATGTTGATTCTAGTATTCCAAGTGATGTAGTGGATCAAATTGTGAGTAGTGGAAAGCCTTATTATGTATATTATGTTTCTTCAACTTGGAAAGGTGATTTGCCTTTTGTTGGTTTATATGGTATTGGATCATTTTTGTATTCAAAAAAAAATGCTCGTCTTTTTGACTTTAAAGAATCTTTTGATGGGGCGATTATGGAAGGTGGCAGTAGGTCTACTGGATTCGCTATAGATTCATATAAAATTTGGTCTTCAAATTTGCCAGTATTTTCAACATTAGATGAAGGATCTAAATGGTCTGAACAACAGCGTGCTAATGCAGATAAATATGTCAAAGAAAACATCTGGGTACACCCAGATCTGCAGGACACTTATAAAAATAATGGTAAGCTGGAATATCCTCAGCAAGCTCCTCGTCCTTTGCAGATTCCTTCTGGTGAGCAGTTAGCTGATACTGTAAAGAAATTAAATCCGGAAATCAATCCAAATTATTCTCCGGAAATAGCACCCAGTTATATTCAGGAATTGATTCAGCAGCTACAGAAGCAGCCTGATCCGAATCCAAATCCTGATCCAAACCCTAATCCGAACCCTAATCCGAATCCTAACCCAAATCCTGACCCGAACCCCGACCCGAACCCTGATCCAAACCCTGATCCTGAGGTGACACCTAAACCGGACGAAGATACTTCTAATGATATTGATCCTAAGAATTATACAGCTGATCTGAAAAAGATTTTCCCGTTCTGTATTCCTTTTGATCTGGTTCATCTAATCCAGGCATTTGAAGCAGAGCCGGAAGCTCCGGTGTTTGAGTTTCCTTTAGATCTGGAATTAGAAAATCCCTGGACCGGTAAGAAGATCCTTGATTATCATCATGTGTTCAAGCTTGATATGTCAGACTATGAACCTGTGATCAAGATCTTCCGGATCTTTGAGATCATATTTTTTATAATCGGATTGCTGATGATAACTCGACAACAGATGATTAAGGGGTGATGATTTTATGATTAAGTTTATGAAAGAGATCCTGGACAAGCTGCTGTCTGTGATCCTGTCCCTGCTTCCGCTCTCTCCCTTTGCGGATGCCATTGATAACCTGTCACAGCTTCCCTATCTTGGCTATCTGAACTATTTTGTCCCGGTGGGGACTTGCCTCAAGATCGGGACAGCCTGGCTTGCTGCTATCGCACTCTTTTATCTGTACAGTGTGTTAGCCCGTTGGATTAAATTGATTGAGTGATTGAGGTGATCGTATGATTTTCTTATACTCCGGGACTCCCGGATCTGGGAAGAGTCTGCACGTGGCAGAACGGTTGTATCATCTGCTCCGTGCTGGTCGCCCGACTGTGTGCAACTTCCCTATTAATTTAAATCGTATCCCTAAGAAAAAACGTGAGCTGTTCTGTTACAAAAGTAATCTTGAGATTACTCCGGAGTTCCTGATTGAGTTCTCCCAGAAACATTTCCAGGGTAAGAAAGTAAAAGAGAGTTCTCTGCTTTTGGTCATTGATGAGTGTCAGCTGATGTTCAATGCCAGGGATTGGAGCAAGTCCGGACGTGATAAGTGGCTATCATTTTTTACGCTGCATAGACATTATGGCTATGACATTATCCTGGTCGCCCAGTTCGACCGGATGATCGACCGCCAGATCCGGAGCCTGATCGAGTATGAATACATTCACAGGAAGGTAAGTAACTTTGGTCTGCGTGGAATGCTTCTCTGTGCAGTCATGCTGTCCCCGAAGCTTTTTGTCAGTGTAAAGGTCTGGTACCCGATGAAGGAGAAGGTAAGCAGTGAGTTTTTCAAGTGTAAGCGGAAATATTACTCGCTATATGATACTTACCTGATGCTGGATGCCCCGGAGTGATGTATCTCATTTCCTCCGGATCTGCCAGGCTTGCTGCAGAAATTTTGAGATACATTTCAGGAAACGTCTGGCAGTCCCAGAGCTGGTGACTGTTCAGAAACTCCGTCGGCTCTGCTGTGTGGGAAGACGGGGGTTAGGGGGACCCGTCTGACCGCGCGGCAGCGCTGCCGGAGTTCCGTTACTGCCCCCCTGCCACGGGCCTGTAATACGTGGTCTGAAAATACATACAAAATTCATGCAAAACCCTTGTAAATACTGGCGAAAATGGCAATTTTAAAATTTGGCGAAACTGCTCTCTCGCCAAAAACTTTAACAAACTAAAGTGAGGTGCTATTTTGATTGATAAACGTGTGTTAGCAACTACAAAAATATATCAGGAATTAGATGATAAAAACTGTAAATACTGGTTTGATTTTAACAAATCTAAGTTCCTGCATAACATTGATACCTTTTATTATTCTGTGAAATTAGTGGAGGACTTTACAAATGACTCATCTGATGATTCCGTTCTCAGGTTTCGTAAATTCTTTGAGCAGAAGAAATCAATCCTTGACTCCAGGTATGGACAACTTGTACAGATCTTCTTTCCTGGGTTTGACCGTAGCCTTAATCTGTGCGCTGGCTCTTACGCTGGTTTTTTCAGTATTCGTCTGGAATGCCCGGAATGGTTTGATATTTTCATTGCTCCTTCTGTTCCTCATGGTTCTGATGGTGGTTTCTCAGTTACGTCTGAGATCGTTGTACAACTCCGATCTTATATGCTGTGGATGTATGGAGTTCATGAAGCCTTTGAACGCTCTTATGAATATGTGAAACAGATCTGTGATTACTTCGGTTTACATATCGCATACTGTCAGGAAAACAGGATTGACTACTGTTGGCACAGCAACTACTTAAGTAATCCAGAAAAGTTCTTTTCACCGGAGAGCTTCTACAAGATGAGGGTGGACCGGTTCAAGGATGCCCTGATACATACTGCAAAAGTCGGATCAGAAGGATATGAGATTGATTATGTATCTATGGGTAAACGGTCTGACAAGGTATTTATCCGTATCTACCTGAAAAGCAAAGAGGTCATTGAAAAGAATTATAAACCCTGGTTCTTCAAGGTATGGCTGTTCAATGGTCTGATCAACCGCTATGATCTGTTCTGTTATGAAGAATGTTACAAAAAGCATTCCTGGCAATATCTGGATACTGCCAGACTGAAATATTACAGTGAATATGGTTCTGATCCGGAACTCCGGGAACAGTGCAGGGATGTTGTGGAAGGCAAGGTTACCATGTCCCCGGATACGCTGCATAAACTTGCAGATACATTAACACCGAAGATCAACCTGATCATGAACGTGGAATACCAGACAATGAGAAAACATACCAAGACTTATGAACTGGTACCGTTCCGGGATAATAGTGCAAGGGAAACGTCCAAAAGGATTTATGATTACCTGGATAACCGGAAGATCATAGCCGACTATCTGACCTTTTATGTGTTCCGCCTGGTCAAACCAGAAGGGGATTCCAATAAATCAAGACGTGACCTGTGTGCTTTCTGGACAGCTCTCCGGAGCTGCAGGATGATAGATGTAAATGTCAGACCAAAAGATGTGAAGCTGATCCGGCAGTACTGCAGGCAGCTCAACAGTGACATAATGAAAAAGCGTGTGATCAATGCTGCTGTAACTCTCGGTATCTATACCAGGGGAATTAACAATGATAACGTGGTGCAGGATTGTGTTGAAGCACTTTGCCAGCTGAATGATAATGATATTCATGATGCAAACCGCTACAAACAGAAAAAAGCCCGCCAATTCAATAGCAGTGAACTGGCGGACACTTATGTAAGTAGTGTTACTCATGAGTATCAGATAGTCAATATCAATACTGGTGAAGTATCTACGGACATAATACCATAAGCACCTTGAAATTACAATAAAATTTAGGAGGTCATTATGAGATTAGTTAAATATGAAAGCTATATTGTTACTGTAAAATCTGCTTCCTGTCTTCCAGCAGGAGAATATCTGTTATATTTCCAGAATGTGTTTGTTTTTGAAGAAACCTGCAGTTGTGGTCTGGCTATTCTTAATTTTTCTGGAAGCCCTGATGATTCAAGTGTATTCTTTAATTTTTATGCTGATGATGAGATAGCAATCCGTAAATATGAGTAGTGTATCTCATAAGTCATGCTGCAGCGTTCTGATCAGCTGCATCTGCAGAAAAAAATGAGATACAAAGGAGGTACTTATGAGTATATCATTAGATCAGGCTTATCAGATCTTCATGGCTGACCGGGAGACTTCCTGTGCTGATAAGACTTTAATTTACTACAGAGAAAACTTAACAGGCTTTTTTACATATGTATCAGAATGTTTTAACAGGCCTGTTTCTGAGATCAGCTGTGATGAAGTTACAAGGGAACTCTTCCGGAATTATATCTGTTACCTGCGGAAGCGTCCGAAGTTCCAGAACCATCCTTTCCTGGAACCGTCCCAGGAACTGCTTTCGTCTACCAGCATCCGGACATATGCCAGGTCAATCAAGGTATTTGCCAATTTCTGTAAGGATAACGAATACTGTGATGACTTTACTTACAAGGTGAAGCTTCCCAAAGATGACTCCGGCGAGATCATTCCGCTTTATCAGTCAGAAGTTCAGCAGATTGATAAGCTGTTTAACCTGAAAACTGAGTTTGGATTGAGAAACTGGTGTATTGTTCACCTGATGCTGGATGCCGGACTGCGATCATCCGAAGTGATCAACCTGCGGTTCTGTGATCTTATGTTTGATAAAAATATCATTCAGGTATATAAATCTAAGGGATCCAAGACAAGACTTGTGATCCTTTGCCCCCGGCTGAAAGTAAACCTGATGAAGTATTGCGTGATCCATCGCAAGTATACAGCCCTTTCCCCTATGTCCTATGTGTTTTTACAGATGAGACAGCAGGAAGCCATCAACTCCAATGTGATCAAGCAGCTCTTCGCCCGGATAAAAAAGAAATCCGGCATAGATCGGCTTCATCCCCATCTTTGTCGGCATACTTTCGCAACGTCATATATTAAAGGCGGCGGTAACATCGAGATGCTCCGCCTGCTTCTCGGACATACGGATTATAAGGTAACCAGGGTTTATCTGCATCTTGCACAGCAGTCTTCTCTCCTGCATGAAGATATTTACCAGCTTGCGGCAATCGCTTTGTCCGCAAAAACAGTGTTCTTAGTGCGCCTTCAGGGGTTCGAACCCTGGACACCCTGATTAAGAGTCAGGTGCTCTACCAACTGAGCTAAAAGCGCATATTCTTTTGTTTTTCTCTGTGTTGAAGTTTTGCATCACCCTCAACGCAAGTGATATTATATATAATAGTCGTTTAAATGTCAATAGGTTTTTTCAAAAAAAATCAGATTTTTTTCTATTTCATTTATTTTTCCTTTTTTTCGTCGTTTTGGGACATTTTGTTAAGTGTTTTATTGACCTCTTCTGCGGATTTCCGCAGGCGGCTGAAGATATTATCAAAGTTTTTGTGTTCATAACGGAATTGTAGCATCTTATTATGGAAAGAACTTTTTCGTTTCACTGGCTGACTCCTTCGGGGCGCTTCGCGCCCCGAAATTTTCTTATACTATAATATGCACTGCCAGCCACAATAGATAATCAAATGAATAATCGCAATCCACTTCACTACGGAATTGCTATAAACCAGATGATTGCTCTGCTTTTTTATCTGTGACACCCTCTGGAAATCACCATCTTACAGATTGGATTTCCCATAGAAGAAAATTTCTCTTCATATTCTGTCATAACATTTCCCTGTACCATCTCTTCATTATGATGCAGATCAAAAGTAGATGCCTCCAGATTCCATCCGGCTTCCTCCACTTCTTCCAGGGAAAATTCAAACAGTTCCTTATTATCTGTCTTAAATTCCACTTTTCCATCCTGAACCAGAATCTGGTCGTAACGTACCAGGAATTCTCTGGATGTCAGGCGACGTTTTGCATGGCGGGCTTTTGGCCATGGATCGGAAAAGTTCAGATAAATCTTATCTACTTCACCTTTCTCAAAGATTTCCGGCAGAAGTCTGGCATCCACTCTCATAAAAAATAAATTAGAATAAACCTCTCCATTCTCCTCCAGTTCCTCCCTCTTCTGCAATGCGCGAAGAAGAACGCTGTCATACATCTCGATTCCTATATAATTGATATCCGGATGCAGCCGGGCCAGATCCATAAGAAATCTTCCTTTTCCCATCCCTACTTCAATATGAAGAGGCTGCTTTTTCACAAAAACCTCCCCCCAGTGTCCTTTCTTTGTCTGTGGTTCCTGCACCACATAAGGGCTCTCCAGAATTGCATCCTGAGCTCCCGGAATATTTCTTAATCTCATAAAAATCTCCTGTTCCTTTTCTTATATCTCCAGAGCGTGTTTGAAAAATGCTTTACGCAAGATGTGCGTGCAATTTCCTGCCACCAATAAACTACCATACCATACTCCTAACGTCAATTACATCCCGGACAGATATTCGCAGGAGATTTCTTTAACTTGTCTAAAAAATAACAATTTTTTTATTTCTAAAAAAAATTTAGATGGTTTTTTTAAACAAAAGGGTGTATGATATCTAACAGATATTACTATTTTGTGCATAGTAAATCTGGTTTTTTTGTAAAATTTTGACAACTAAGGAGGTTGAAGATGGAGCAGATACTTAACAAATTATCTGAAATCGAGCTTACAGCCCAACGCATCATGGAAGACTGCGACCGGCAAAAGCAACAGCTTTCTGAAGAGGCAGAACAGAAATGTAAAAATTATGACGAGCAGCTGGAGTCCCGGACAACAGAGCAGATTCAACGGATCCGTCAGCAACTGGAAGAAGAAAAAGATTCCCGCCTGGCACAGTTACGTGCAGATACAGACGCTACCTTTTCTTCATTGGATGCTCATTACGAACAGCAGCACTCACAACTTTCCAGAGAATTGTTTGAGAAAATACTGGCTATGTAAAGATCTGTCTCAAACGCTAGAGCGTGTCTGAAAAAGGCTTTCTGCAAGATGTGCGTCACAATTTGTGGGAATGATTTTTCAGACACACTCTAGTACATCGTTTCGTAAATAACTATACCAATCGCGTAGGATGCGGATTCGAGTGTGCAGGTCTAAAAACGCAGGCGT
>PPYE01320686.1_pt1 | contig 18596 bp, 27 predicted proteins | sample 1559881 | NCBI WGS metagenome assembly PPYE01 (sample SAMN08240022, study PRJNA423297) | Human gut metagenome, whole genome shotgun sequencing project. | reverse complement strand
CCCAACCCATGTAAAAAAACAGTTTTCATTAAACGCCTCCTAAGCTCAAGATAACCATCAATGCACAAACAAACTTGAAGTTGCGCGTTTCTACAAGCGGTGCATAAATGCAATGAATTGGCTGATGGGAGCTTGCTCACATTCGGACACATTCATTTGCATTTATATAGCGCGCCAGCGCGACATGAGCATGAAGCGTAGCGAAATGCGAATGACACTGCTTGGATAAGCAAAAATTTTATTGCTTACAAACAGACATTATCTTGCATATAAAATATGTAAATCTCCGTCAACAAATCCAATGCCTATTGCTTGATATTCTTTTAATTTTCCAGCATATTTTCCAGAAGAAAGGTATTCATTCACTAAACCAATAAAAAAGGTTTCCACTAATTTCCAATCACTTTCACACTCTATTACGAAAGGATGATCTCTTGTAGTAAAGACTTCATCACAAGCCCAATCATCATTATCCTTATCGAATGAAAATGTGCCGACCAATTCAACAGACCATTTATTATCTGTATCTTCATATAAATTAAAGTTAATTGCTTTTATTTCACTATTCAATTCATTCTTCAAAATTAAATCTAACCATTCAAAGAAATCTTTGGTTTTATTCAGTTTTAACCTTTCAAGTAATCCCATAACTTCACCCTCCACAAACTTCGATTTCTCAGTTTCAAAAACTGGAAGTTGTTAGTTGTTTGGAATCACTTCTCCATTTTCATCTAAAAGATAGATTGCATAAACCGTTCCTATCTGCAATGGATCACTTTCCATTACATCACCATTAAATACAACACGGATATTATCATCTACATTCAATTCTGGTGCTCCTCCTGCTGATACTACATCTTTTGTAACAGAAAATTCCTCATCAACAGAAATCCCACTATTAAATGCTTCTATACACCTAACATCAACATATTCTTTATTTACTTCCAAAACTTTTGCATTAAAATATGCTTGTTCTGCTTCATTTTTACATCCAGACAACGCTACTATACAGCCCAATACTGCTAAAATAGATAACCACCTTTTCATACTCAACACCTCTTTAAATCCCGATTTTTCGTTCTCTGCGCCTTCCCAATAAACGGGAAGTTGGTTACTTCTTGTAATTCATTTTCTTACTTAATACCCCAAACAAAGCCAATAAAAATATTCCTATTCCAAGCAATACGCCAGCCACTTTCATTAATTCATTGTTTGTATACTCTGTATCCGGAAGAATCCCATACTTGTAATAAGAATAACTAACATGGTCTGTGGTATATGCAGCTATGGAATCTCCTACATTATATTCCGAATATACAAATCCCGGTACTTGCATTCGCTTGTGATAATCATTCACTTTTCCATTGTTGTAGTAGAAGAAATAATTCTGAGATATCGTATCAGCCGAGGCATCTTCAGCCATTTCCAGTTAATATTTCTTTTGATTCTTTGTGCTCAACCAATTTATTACTCATTCCATAATACCTCTAAAGTACTTTTCCTTCTTCCTTCCCTTCGCCCAAGAAGTGTATCTCACTCAAAGAACTCGGGCAATCCCGATTGTATAATCACTTAATTTAAGGGTTTCATTAGCTGTTATATTTTATTAATAAACTCCCCGCTAACCCTTATAAACACTAACTTTTCTGTAGGTGAGCTTTCCCTTAGGTATTCCCTTGTGTTATATCGTTTCACAAGGCTTTACGAACCCTCGTAAGGGAAAAAATAAGGGAAGCAAAATCGCATAACACATTATAGCATAATATGAACGGACTGTGTGAACTGCTTGAAATGCTTTTTGAATTTTACAGAAAAGAGGATTGATTATGCAAAGGCAGAGGAAGGATTAAAGACAACACCTAATTCAGAGTGTGCCTTGAATGCTTTGGCAATAGACAATCCTGTGAAGTATGCTCGACTTTATCTTGACGGTACTATACAGATGTGGATAGATGCGGAAGATTCGTTGGTTTCTTTAAGGGGCATTTTTCTCCCCATAGTGTTCTTTCATCTGGCAACATTTAACTGTCACATGAACATAACAGCTATTTCTGCTTATTCGCATTGTGGTTCATTATATTGAATAAAAATAGCATAAAACACAACGTAATCGGAAACAGGAGTCCAATGCGCATGCCCACATGAATACTACCTCCAAACATGTCCGCAACCCTTCCTACAATGGCTGGACCTATGCTTCCTCCAAGATCACCTGCCATTGCTAAAAGTGCAAACATTGCAGTTCCTCCTGTTGGAAATGCCTTAGAAGAGATGCTGATTGTACCGGGCCACATGATTCCTACAGAAAACCCACATACAATACATCCAGCAAGTCCAATGATCGGATTTTCTGAAAATGACGCTAATAAATAACATACAAAACATAAGATACCGGAACCAATCATAAATCTGTTTAGTTTCATTTTATCACCGGCTTTTCCAAACAACACTCGTGAAATTCCCATCGTCACAGCAAACATACAAGGTCCGGCAATATCTCCCACTGCCTTTGAAAAGCCTAGGGCTGATTCTGCGTACGCAGATGCCCATTGTGCCATTGCAAGCTCCGATGCCCCGGAACAGACCATCATCACAATGGCAATCAGGAACATGGGATTTGAAAATAATTTTCTGATTTCCATTCCCTGTCCTTCCTCTACTAATGATTCAATCGGACAAGTTGCAAAATTAATAATATTGATAGCAGGAATTAATGCAAAAATAACAGCAAGCCATTTCCAGCTGCCAATTCCAAATAGCAGAAAGAAAACGGTCGAAACAAGTATAGTTCCAACTGCTCCCCAACAGTAAAAGGAATGCAGAAGGCTCATAGTAGCCTCCTTGTTCTCAAACGGACATGCTTCCACAATAGGACTTCCTAAAACCTCGATTAAGCCACTTCCAATCGCATACAAAATGACACTTATAATAATACCAATAAACGGAGATGGAATTATTTCCGGTAAAAATGCCAAACCTACAAGGCCTGCAGCCGAACATACTTCAGAAGCAACAATGCATACTCTATATCCAATTTTGTCCACGTACTTGGCACAAAACAAATCTACCAAAAGCTGTGTAAAGAAAAAGGATGTTGATATCATAGCAATGTTTCCAAGTGAAATATTGTAATCTGTATGAAATTTCAGAAATAGTAAAGGTGCAAAATTCGCAGCAACTGCCTGCGTAATAAATCCCAAATAACACGCCAATTTTGTCTTTTTATAATTCTTCATCATTTTTCCTAAACTCTCTTTGTTGTTATTCTTAGATAATGCTCATCTCCACACCAAACATTTCCCTCATAGAACGCGCCTACGTATCTTGGTTCACAATTCACTATAAATGACTTTTCAATAAGCATTAACATAAATTCATTTACCTGTTCCTCATTATCTAAAATGATAGAAATACATTCTTTTTCATCACATAAACCAAATTCAACCTGTGCAAACATTTATCTTCTCCTTACGGCTAAATAGAACTATATAGCAATTTTGTTTATTTTTCACTATATAATATCGCAATTATGCTGTATAATATCGTAAAACAGATTGTTCAGGAGGGGACTGCCATGTCGCAGAAAGAAAAGAAAAAGCTTGTAAGTATAAAAACCGATGATACACTGATGGAAACTGCTTTACATGGGACTCATCTTTTTCCATACAAACTCTATGATGATAACATAACCGATTATGATTTTAACTGTATTGACTGGCATTGGCATACCGAATTTGAATTTGTATATATCGAATCCGGTATAGTTCACTTTAATGTAGGAGAAGATAATTTTGACATGTCCGAGGGACAGGGAATATTTATTAATTCCAAAGTTGTTCATAAAATGCATTCCGAAAATGACGCTGTAATTCCAAATTTTCTCTTTCTTCCGTCTCTGATTGCTCCGAAAGAAAGTTTAATCTATCAGAAATTTGTGTTACCCTTTCTGAACTCATCTTTGGGTTATTACATTTTTTCTTCTTCACAGGAATGGCAGAAAGAAATTTTGTCTGAAATGCAAAAGCTTATACAGTTTAGCAGAGGTGAAATAAATGAACTACAAATATCTGTTCAATTACAAAAGATATGGGCACTCATAACTTCAAATGTTATTTGTTACCCAGAAACTCAAAATGTGAATTCTTCCTCACTTGCACGGTTACAAATGATGATGCAGTTTATACATTCGAATTACCCTGAAAGCATTTCTCTTTTGGATATTGCCAAAGTTGGGGAAGTGAGTATCAGTACTGCCTTGAATTTGTTTCGTAATGTACTGAATACATCTCCTGTCAACTATCTGATATGCTACAGGTTAAGGAAGGCAGCATTACTTCTTACCAATACAGAAAAAAAAGTAAGTGCCATTTCAATAGAAACTGGATTCAGTAATACAGATTATTTCTGTAAAACATTTAAGAGAATGTATTCCTTAACTCCTACAGAGTATAGAAACGTAAAGAAATGAATTATCCGACGAAAAAAGGGCGACTTATCTCGCCCCTTTATCTCTGCTATGGTAATTCCTTTGTGTATGCTGCTGATCAGCTTCTCTTTCACTTCCACACATTAAGGCATACCTACACCACCAATCTTCTGTCAAACGGAGCACAGCCAAAGGATGTCCAAGAGTTGTTGGGACATTCCGATGTTAGTACCACAATGAATGTTTACGCTCACGCAACGAGGGAAGCAAAGCGAAATTTCGCAAGACTTCTGGATAAGGTTGCAGGGCAATAAACAAAGGATTGAGATTTCACCTGTTTTATTAAGGAATTTAATAATTGTTATATTTTGTTATCAAATTTCTCACAAACTATTGAAAACACTACGTTTGTGGCAGGTGAGTTTTCCCTTATATGTTCCCTTGTGTTATATCATTCCACCAGTGTTTACGGACTCTGGTAAGGGAAAAAGCAAGGGCACAAGATGTCCGGTGGACATCTGCTCTGTGCCGACCGAAGCGGCAGCGGAGACCAACAAATCATATAACACAGTATAACATAAAATGAAACTGACATTCAATAAGCTTAAGACCGAATTTCATCAAATATGAATTTCGGTCTTTTTACTCAGTTTATATATAAATACTTTTTAAAATTTTCCGTTCTGGTGCTACCATGGCTTATTAGGATTTCCATTTACTTCCGGTTCCAAAGCGTCAGCAATTGTTCGCGGATCGGTGCATAATGTTCCCCAATAAGTCCGAAATCCATCTCCTTATAAGTCCACACAGCACAGCCGACACCGAACTGTCGGAATACGGTATCCACATCCGTGAACCAGCGCAGAGTATCTTCTACAGGAGCCTGATCAATAACACCGAATTCTCCACAGTACAAAGTTACTCCGGCATCTTTCGCAGCAGTAACCGCTTCCATTACCATTTCCGTGATAAATTCTGTTCCCATAGTTTGTGACTGTGCCTTACATACCACTTCTCCCTGATAACCGATGGGCAGCGACTTTGTACGATAATAGTCCATTGCTTCCGGATAATAGATATCTTCGGTCTGGCTGATGGTCGGTACCCAGTGTGCTTTCTGATGGGTAAACAGTAACGGCTCATAGAAATGGAACGTGAACAATATATTTTCATCCTTGGGCTTCTCTAACAGCTTCAATGTCTTCACACTGTTCCATTGAATTCCGCCGTATATAATAATGGTGTCTCTGGCTATTCGGCGAATAGCGTCCACCGTTTCCGCAATGAGCAGATTCCACGCTTCCGCATTTTCCTGCTCTACCACTTCATTCAGCAGTTCAAATGCAACATGAGTCTCGTTCGCATAATGCTCTGCAATCTTGATCCACAGATTTACAAAACGCTTCTGCACCATTTTATTTGTAAACAGAATATTTTTCCCCTTATCTCCGGCATTATTAAAATCGTAGCCATACGCTTTATGCAGATCCAGTACAATATTCAATCCCTGCCGTTTACACCATTCCACCACTCTGGTCACATAGGCAAAGCCCTCTTCTCTGGTTCTGCCATATTCATCTTCCAGTACTTCATAATCAATTGCCAGACGTACATGGTCAAATCCCATGGAAGCAATCTTACGAATGTCTTCCTCCTGAATAAATGCATCGTAATGTTCTGTGTTATGCACACACTGAGATAAATAGCCACCTAAATTGATACCTCTCTCTAATTTCATGCTCATGCCCTCCTGATCCTTTGCAACGGAAAATTTATAATCCTGCAGTTCTTCTTTTCTCTATTATATAATTTCAAACATCATTTATATATCGTTTCTATATTATTTTTATTGTTTTTATGCTATATTATTTATAGCATCAGGGTGCCACTATCTTCACTCCACAAGAGAAAGAATCGCATAGCGGTTTTGAAAACACTGTAATAATTTCAGAAAGGTGTCCATATGAACATTCCTCAGGAACTTCTCTATCAACAATATGTCCGCAGAGAATTAGAGACTTATCGCGCCCCTTATGATCCGGAAGCGGAATTCTACAGCTATGTCAGGCAGGGAAATACTGAAAAAGTAAAAGAATTATGCCATGAATCTTTTCAGGAAAAGAAAGGCCTGGGTGTCCTCTCGGATTCTCCTCTGCAAAATCTGAAATACCACTTTACCATCACTGCTGCCATGCTGGCAAGATATTGCATCGAAGGAGGTATGGAAGTCACAGAGGCTTATGATCTCAGCGACTACTACATTCATAAGGCGGATCTAATGAAATCAAAAAAAGAAATTTCCGCCCTGCACCCGCAGATGTGTCTGGATTACACTACTCGTATGGAAAAATTGCATAGAAATCATGCCTGCTCCCGTCCGGTTGCCCAGTGTCTGGAATATATCTATGATCATTTACATAATCGTATCACCGTCCCGACGCTCGCCGCTTATGCCGGCATATCTCCCGGTTATTTAAGTCACCTGTTCGCAAAAGAGATGGGAATTTCTGTCAGTTCCTATATACAGAACAAAAAAATAGAGACCGCTCAGAATATGCTTCGCCATTCCGATTATGCGATCTCTGTAATTTCTACTACCCTGGCGTTTCCCAGTCAAAGTTATTTCACATCTGTATTTCGGGAAAAGACCGGGAAAACACCAATGCAGTATCGTGCAGAACACTTCCGCACTTCCGGCATCCAATAAATTGCTGATCTGAATAAGATTAGTAATCTCAGGATATACCTGCCCCGATTTCCATTTTGCCACAGCTTGCCTTGATACTGATAATTTTTCTGCCAGTTCTTCTAGCGTTAACCCTCTATTTTTACGAATCAACTGTAGTTTTTCCGAAAAATCATTCTTGACCACCTCCAGAATCATCGTGCACCAACGGGGAATCTAATCCAATATATTGCAAGTTGCAATTATGCTACTTATATTATACATAAACACCATCTTAACGTCTTAATTTTCGAATATTCGGATTGACATTTCTTCTACCATATTATATTATCTATTCATAAAAGAAATGGGTTTTGTGCCAAGTAAAGCCTTATGGCTCCAACGGGGTGCTCGTTTCTTTTTTTATATCCAGAATATCATACAAATACATTTTTCCATCATTTGCATGCCTTATTATCAAAGATGCATGAAATACGTTATATCTTTCAATATCTTCATTATCACCATATACCGGTAATGCAAAATAAGTATCATATCTATACCAGCCATTCCTTGCATTCCAATTATGTTTCCCCTTATTATTTTCTCTAAAATATCTGCCTGTTGAAATTTCTATCATTTCAGGAATTCCCTGTGTTGCATTCGCTTTAGCCTTTGCAACTGCTCCATTCAGCCTTTTGGTATATACTGATCCCGAATATTCACTTGGCAGATCAGATCCGATATATATAACATCACCGGTAGACGCCACCTTATAAAAATCGCCGACATATTCTTTCAAATATGCCCTCACTTCCTTCCAATCGATGGAACGTTTTCCTTTAAACCGGATATCATTAATCACCACAATACTATTCCCATCAATATCCTGAACAACCGAAACATTCCTCTGTTGTGACTGGTTACTATCGTTGATTTGTTTACAAACATCAAAAAGTGCTAGGTAACTGATGATTCTTCGTCTACTCTGTGTATCAGATTGCCGAAACAGTTCAATCATATAATTTTCTTCTGACACATAATCGTTGGTTGCGGTCTGTTCTTCATTTTCTTCTACACAAAGCAATTCCACAAGCGTCATATCTAGTGCCTTGCATATAGACACCAGTTTATCCGCCTGTGGATTGATTTGTTTCTTTCGCCAGTCACTGATCGTACTGGTTGCGATACCTGTTCTTCTGGACAGTTCCGTCTGGCTCATATGTAATTCTTCAAGTCTTGCAAATATTTTCTCATATATCTTCATGGCGCAATATCCTTTTCCCAACCTTCCCGTTTCCGATTTTTCGGATATTGTATCATGAATAATCTCTTTTATCAATACTCTAACAGTACTATAGATCCTGAGTGTTGTATGTAAAATTTATTTAGACAGAGGGTCGTACCGATCAGCTGCAGGAGAATTTACATACAAGTGTATACCAACTAAGAAAAATAAGATGAAAAAATGAAAGGAAGAAGAAAAATGGAAAATACAGTAAAAATTGTTGGTATCAAGAAGATGTTGAAGAAAGACACAAAGGATCAGTATTATTACAATCTGTATTATACACAGCCCTTTTCTCAGTATGATGTAGATAACGCTGCCGATTTATCCGGTGTAAGCGTAGGTACAGAGTTTGCCCGTGAAGACTACGGAGTGCATGTAGGTGACGAAGTAGAATTTCTTTACACGAAAGGATTTCAGGACAAAGCATATCTGGCCGGGGTCAAGATCGTTAAGCCTGCATCTGTTTCCAAGATGGCAATGGGAAAAGATGCTGGCACTGTTTAAATAAGGTAATGGCATTAATTGTTCATTATAAATGCACTGTATGTGCAGGGGAGCCACGGCTCCCCATTCTCCTAAGAAGTAATTAGCTGATTATAAAAAAATTGCATATTTGTGAGAGTCGCAATCTAACAGATACTGCGGAAAGGAAGGTATAGCGTATGCCCACTGTTATGGTAGCTGCTGCGGAAGCAGTAATTGACACCGCTTTGGTAACTGAGTTAATCAACCTGGTCACGTCCGTGTGTGGACTGTTTAAGATTTTCCCGCTTAACGTTTTCCTGATCGGCGGTTTGGTATTTTTAGGCTTCCGCATTTTCAAGTCTGCAAAATCCGCTGCGAAGTAGTACGGAAAAGCTGTTTGCCAGGTAGAGAAATCTGCCTGGTATTTTTTTACTCAAAAGAAAGTGAGGTTTTTATGGATAAAGAAGTAAAAGAAAAAAAGGTTTGTAGACAGCAAGTTGTATTTTGCGTTTTGGTTGTTTTGTATGTATTTGTTTCGCTGCTCTTCTCTCTTCCGGTGCATGCGGCAGAATCTTCGTACACTCATAAATATACTTTAACATGGGTACATACTGTTTCTAATTGGAAATATCCGGAAACACGTGTGTGTGTATATTCGTCCGATGCTCAATTTGTTATTGTTCGGCAGGAATCAAGTAATGCTGTAGGTGTTTATTCCTGCTTGGTAAAGGTTTTTATTCAAAATGATCAGTACCCGAACGGTATTTTGGTTAATCTGAATGATTCTCTTATGTCTGGAAAATTTGACTGGGATGTTTCTTATACTAAAGACAATGTTACTACTGATTACCATAACCAAGATAATCAACTGTGGTTTAGTCATACAGTTCGAAAAGATGTTTATTCGAATGGTATTGTTAGTGAATCGACTGTCGAAGCTGATTTTCCTATATTTGATTCAAACGACCATGCCTTAGCATATTGCAAAAACGGCTCCACTGAAGGTCTTTTAAATGGTGGTTCTATTGACAACCCTGACTTTCAGGATACAGCATATGCTTTTACTGGGTTCACGGCAAACAATAAAATGACAGCCACATGGACAGGCACGACGGAGAGAAGCTATTTGAAAGATGAAGATGTTGAGGAGTATGTTCGTGTATCGTATGGGTTTGCTGCAAAGGATGCTCCAGACAGTATAAAGCAGGTGGACAATGATAGTAAGGAATATTCTACAGCAGCTAAATCTTTTACGGTGAAGGTGTCCGATCTGGTGCCGGATGATGATAGTTGGTTCCTGCGGTATGTGCAGGTGATACCATGTTATAGGCAGGCCGGGCTTGGTGCATGGGGTGACTTTTACCATGGTGAATCTTCTTATGTTTACTTTAATGCTGATGGTTCTATTGATAAAATTGTTGCACCTTATGTAAAAGGTTCCCTTTCTGCCGATATGGAACGTCCTGTCATTGTTTTACATGAGGCAGCGAATGGAAATCCTACCGAATCTGATTATTCATATTTTGAATTTAATAATGCGCGTGAAGATTATTTTTTCGAGATGAAAGGTCGCTGGTATACTACAAATGATTTTGATATTTATCGTGATAAGTTGGTATGGAAATATAAGTACTCTACTCTTTTAAAAAATGACCTTTCTACGTGGGTAACTGTTGCTGATGGTAAAAATTCTGTCGGAAAGTTTCAGTTTGATATTTTGGGAAAATCTTCTTGGGAGAATTTAATTACTTCATATCCTGTTGATGACAGAAATTATATAGGAGGGTCTTATGCTCTTGCTAACAAGATAACTGGTTATTCTGATGCAGTGGATACTTTAAAAATGCTGTTGAAGCAACCTTATTCTCTTTATAACGGATATGAGGTATATGTTCGGTATTATCGCTACGATGAAAATGGTTCCATTGAATATTCAAAATGGACACATTTTTATAATAATCTTGCTAATTCTGAGGGTTCTTCTGGTTCAAGATTGGATGATCTCGATAATATGTATTCTGAAAATCAGTCCGACAAAGGGTTAACTGATGATGAATTATCTGATCTTGAAAATACTGGTAACTCCAGAAATGATTTAGATGCTGTACCTAAAAACAATTATGATTATTCCAGTTTGGAAACAGCCACCATGAATTTTTTTGATTTATTGACTAACTATGGTTCTATGTTGGGTCAATTTCCGTCCATGGTGACTGCCGTTTTTGGTTTTTTGCCTGCGTGGCTTATTGGTTTAATAGCTGTAGCTATTGGTGCGGTTATCGTTTGTCGTTTTATAGGTAGGTAGCGATTATGAGAGAATTGAAACTGGTAATAGAATTTTGTATTCGTATTTTATCTATAGATCTAAATGTTGAGGGCTACCATTTTGCATTGGCAAACGTGATTATTTATGGTTTGGTTGGTTTTATTATTCTATATATTCTTTTCAGAATATTCCGTTAATTCCAACCTTCCATTTCTTTTTTTAGGTCTTCTTCTGGGCTTATATTTTTTATTTCCGGCATACTTTTTATTTCTCTGTAGGCATCTACTATACCATGTTTTGTTGCTGCTTTGACTGCGGTATAGATGAATAGCCAGATCAGAACCAAAATAATCAGTCCTATAAATAATGCTGTTCCCAGAGATGCAAAAATAATATCACTTACACTCATTGTTTTCCCCTCCGTATGGTTTTTTTTCTTTATCCTACCATATGCCGGGGGATCTATCAAGAAAGGTTGAAAAATGAATGAAGAAACACTTTATGAAAACGTTGAAATATTGGATGAAAGTTATATTGTTGACACTGTTGAAGACTCTGATGCTGAGTCCCCTCGTGTATCTGATTGTTATGTATATGATGGAAATGTACAATGTGGTACTGTCTCGGATGTATCCGGGTTTTCAGGAGTTCCATCTGTGGGCGATGGAGATAAAGGATCGTCTGGGAGCTCTTACTATACTGTGGATGTCAGCGGTAATTCTATACCTTTTTCTGTCTCTGGTTCGGACGCTTCGCAGAAACAGATGGAAGTACAGGATTTATCTGCAAACGATCTTGAGCCTTATTTTACGGCGATAAATTACAGACTGGATACCATCATCTTTCTGTTGCTCTCCTTCTGGTGCATCAAGAGGATAAAAATAGCCGTTGCCAACTTCACAGGCCGGAGCCTGGACGGCAGGAAGGATGGGATGGATAGGTGAATCTATGTGTTAATTTTACCTGCAGGTTAAAAGGATCCTGCATCAATGAAGATAATCACTGTCAGGATCTTGTTGGCTGCCGGATGATCCATGTAAGTGATGAGATCCAGCGTTGTAAAATGTGTTACTTGATAAATTCGTGTGCGTATGCAAAGGAGTTAATGAAAAATGGAAAACATGATTAATTATATCTGTAATGGATCAAATGAGTTTACACCGGAAGTGATTGTGGGACTGATCGTGTTTACTTTGGTGTTGGAAACTATCAGCTCTATTGCTTCCAACTGTCTGAAGCTGGGGAGGTGATTCTGAATGTTGACACTTGCATTGATAATTATTGTGTTTGCCTGCATTATGTCGGTCTGTGTCCGGGTGATTCTTACGCATCCGGTCAGTACTGTATACTATGGGGTCAAAGACATATACAAATATTTCCGGTTTTATCGGTGGAATGAATGTTCCACAGGTACTATCTCCTGTTATGTCGGTCTGTTTGGTAAGGGTAAAACTTTATCTGCCGTTCATAAGGTGGTAAATCTTTACAAGCAGTACAACAATAAAAAGATATATGACTTTAACCGGAAGAAATGGGTTACGCAGAAAGTACATATTATTTCTAACGTTACCCTTGCTATCCCTTATGAAGATTTTGTATCTATGGCGCAGATCGTGGCTGTTGCTGACCGTATGCGTGCCATAGACGAACAGAACGATACACTCACTTGTACTATTGTGCTGGGGGATGAATTTTCAGTTCAGCTTAATTCCCGGAGTTTCAAGAGCAATATTGATCCTCTGTTCCTAAATACGCTCCTGACCTGTCGTCACCATCATATCAGCCTGATCTATACGTCCCAGAGGTTCAATCATGTGGATGCTCTGCTCCGTCAGGTGACCAGCTATGTCTATACTTGTAATAAGGTTTGGAGGATTATGGTGCATGAACAGTATGATGCTTTTGAACTGGAAAATGCGTCCGATCCAACGCTTATCAAACCCAAAAGCCGTTTCGGTTGGTTTATCCGGGATGCTGCTTTCAATGCTTATGATACTCTGGCCTGCGTGGGTAACCTTACAAAGTCCTGCAAAGAAGGGGACATACTTACGGAAGAACAGATTCTGGAATTGCAGCGGAATAACCCTGCTAACCTTGATGGTATTGTGAATCCGTCAAGGAAATTAAAACGTGCCAGCAAAAAGCTGAGAAAGTAGGTGTTATTATGCTTTATATTCATGATGATTAAGTTTTAAGACTGTGTGATTTATCTGTGGGTGATGTTTTTAATTTATATGAACATGGTGAGTCCCATTATTATATGGTTGTGAATGGTGAGGATATTAAAATATCTTCGGATTTTGCTTGTGTCAGTTTTGAAGATGGTCATATTTGTTGGTTTTCACCTGATATTGTAGTTATTTTAGCTAAAGTAAATCTTGTGGTTAGGAAGTGATATTATGGCTGATAAAATAAAATGCTCTGAATGTGAATATTGTAAATTTTATCATTCCCGGTATGGTAATCGGAAAAGTTGTTTTTGTGAACATCCGGATCAGGATTATATCATGCAGTATTTTAATGAGCGTGATATTTGTTCCATGCCCGGTTTTATTGGTTATACCGGGCGGAATGATAGTATCGTCCCTTGCAAATATACTCCTCGTTGGTGTCCCAGAAAGAAAGGTGGTGTGTAAGTATGGCTCTTGCTATCGTTTTAGTAATCTGCGCTACTGTGATTGTAGTGACTTATATGTTATGTCGTGTCCGTGAAAGGGAACAGGATCTGGAGGACGTGTATGAAGATATTTCTTTGTTACGTGTTTCGGTGGATCGTTTTAATTCGATCGAGGAAGTCAATGCAAGCAATCTCTCTTGTTTGTCTGATCATTTAAAACACGTTGATGAGGAAATCGATGAAATACAGAACGAGTTGTGCAACCGTTTGTAGCTTGCAACGTGCACTTCACCCTTTACGGTAGGGGGCACCCGGTTAGCCTTGTGACCAGGGACAGCGCCCACAAGCGAAGCGGGGCGCGTCCTTGGGCGCAAAGGTCCCGGGGTGCCGGGTTCCTGCCGTCAAGGGCGTTGCCTAGGGTCAGTATTACCCCTAGGCAACTTCTGTGACATGTGACAAAGTGGGTCTAATCATGATATTTATTACGTTTTTTGTTGTGACAAAGTTGTGACAAATGGCTGTGACAAGACAACTTCTGTGACAAAAGGAGAAGCACATGGGTGACAAATCTGATTCAAGATCACGTAAGTGGATGATAACCATTAATAATCCACTGGATAAGGGTTTTACACATGATAAAATCAAAGAAGTGCTTACTTCTATCCGCTCATTGGACTATTGGGCTATGTGCGATGAGATTGGCAATGAGAAGCACACTTTACATACGCATATCATTATTCACCGGGGCGGTGCTCTTCGGTTCAGCACTTTGCAGAAGATGTTTCCGCCCGGTTCCCAGTTGGATAATCTCCGGGGTACAATGCAGCAAGCCCGTGACTATATCCGTAAAGAGGGAAAGTACAAAGGTTCTAGTAAAGAAGAAACGAACCTTAAAAACACTTTTGAAGAATCCGGCATGGTACCTGATGAAAGACAAGGGCAGCGTTCCGATCTGATTGCTTTGTATGATATGATTAAGGACGGTAAAAGTAATTATGAGATCCTTGAAGATAACCCCAACTATATGCTACAGCTTGAAAAGGTGGAACGATGCCGGGAGATTTTGAGGTATGAAGAATTTAAAAATAAGGTGCGTGATATTCAAGTTGAATATTGGTATGGCGATCCCGGAACGGGTAAGACATCGGGTGTGTATGCCTTATATGGTGGATACGATAAAGTTTATCGCATTACTGACAGTCGAAACCCTTGGGATGGTTATAAAGGTCAAGATGTGATTTTATTCGATGATTTCCGCGCGTGTGACTTTGATATCAATGTGTTGCTTAAATGGCTGGACATTTACCCATTAGAGCTGCCATGTAGATATAATAATAAACAAGCCTGCTTCACACGAATCTATTTTACCAGTAATATTCCCTTTGATCAGTTATATAAGACAGTCCAGTCTGATGATACTGGTACCTGGAATGCTTTTTGTAGGCGGTTTAATACTATCAAGCAATTTTGTAATGACGAAGTATTTAGTTATTATGGCTATGATGATTTTATAAAAAACAGATGGCTTCCGTTTGATGATTCTGTAGATTGGTTCAGGAACAATTATGGTGTAAAAGTTTAGAGGGGCTTGCGCCCCTCTTCCTATTTTTCTTTATCGCTTTTCTGTGGGTAACTTAATCCCAGTATTGCCATCAGATTTCTGTAGGCCTCCAGTTCTGTCTTTCCTTCTGCATATTGCTGATTTAAAAATCTCTGCATTTCAATAGCTGTCATTTCCTCTTCCATAACCTGCACCCCTTTCTTGGGGATATTATAGGTTTTTTCCTTTCTGTTTGTCAATATTACAATTTCCAGCTGATACATTTCTCTAAAAAATCAGGGTCACAATTTGCCATTATTGCGCCTATGGTTTCAGATGCATTGCTTTTGTATGTATATCCCTTACATATTTCATTGATTTTATTGAGTCTTTCTTCCATTACTTCACATCTGATCTCCAGTTCTTTTTTTGTCATGTCGTTTTTCCTTTCTGGCTCCTGTGGAGCCTATCACGTTTTTGGGTTTCTGCTCTGGGTTGTTGGTCTTAGTTTTTCTTTCTGAAACTTCCGGCTCACATCATCTCCTTTTCTTATGTCTTCGTTTTCGGTATATCTGTCTTGGGCGTCTGAGCGATGTAAAATTTTTCTACTGGCACACGTCAAGAAAAATATAAAAAATTATTTTTTTGATTTTTTATATTTATATAAAAATTTATTCTTTTAAATTTTTATGGTTCTTGACTTGGGACAGGAGAAAAATTATCGTTCAGACTGATGCACAAGACATACCGGAGACGAAGACATAAGAAAAAGAGATGTCCCCCGGGAGTGCAGAAAGAAAAAAGCCCCCAGCGGGGGGTTGGGGGAGATGATAGTGGGTTCCACTGTTTGTGTTTCTATTTTGTTGTTTCTGGTCAGTCATTATGAAAAAGGGGGGTGGTCTTCGCGGAAGGCGGCAGAGAAAATTTATTTATAATATCAAAATGATTTATTTTTGGTTGTCCCCCCTCAGGGGGGAAAAACGAAAATGCCCTTTTCATTTTTATATTATAAATGCCCTTTTTTTCTCTGCCGCCCCGCGCTGCTCTTGCCCTTTTCTTTTTGCCCTTTGTATCCTGGCTAACTGAACATCAGAAGAAAATATATTTGTCAAGGTCAGCGAAGCTGTGCATTTTAACCTTGATAAATATATTTGCGCTTCTGATACCCTCGAATTATGAAAGGGGGTTCAGTTATGAAATACCTGACGGAGAAAGACAGATACCTGATAGAGAAGTCATTGAAGCAAAATATACCTGTAAAGAAAATTGCGGAGATGATCGGATGTTGTCGAGCTACAGTTTATAACGAGATCAAGAGAGGTACATTTACTGCAAGGGGTGATCTGTGGCAGGATGAAAAACGTTACGGCTATGATGTAGGTCAGCGTATCCATAAAGAAAATATGAGCCATAGAGGGCGGAAAAGGAAATTGTCCGGTGATGATCCTTTTCTTTGTGATGTGGCTGCTTTGATTCTGGATGAAAAGTACAGCCCGGAAGCTGCACTGTATGCGCTTTCTGATTGTAAGCTGTGTGTAAAAAGTGTATATAATTATGTCCACGCCCATCTGATCAGGGGCGTGGCGGTCAATAATCTGCCTTATGCCCGTCCGAAAAAAGATAAAAGGTATAAGACTAAAAGAAAAAAATTTGAACGTGGACGTTCCATAGAGGAACGTCCCAAAGAAATTTTGGAACGTAAGGAATATGGCCATTGGGAAATGGACACCGTATATAGTTCAAAGGATGATCTTACATGCCTGTTAGTGCTGTCGGAAAGAATGTCCCGTGATGAACTGATTTTTAAAATTAAGGATAGAACTGCAAAGTCAGTGATTAAAGCTCTGGATCAGTACGAAAAAAAAATAGGTTCTCCAGCTTTTCGGGAAAAGTTTAAAACCATTACTTGTGATAATGGCATGGAATTTGCAGACTGGCAGTCTATAGAGCGAAGCTGCCGGACAAAGAAGAACCGCACTACGGTTTACTTCTGCCATCCGTACTGCTCCGGGGAACGTGGAACGAATGAAAACAGTAACCGATTTATCAGACGGTGGATACCTAAAGGTGATGATATCGGTCTATACTCCAAAGCGGAAATACAAGCTATACAGGATTGGATGAATCATTATCCCAGAAAACAGTTTGGTGGTTTGTCCGCTTCCGATCTCGTAGGCTAATCAGTTTCTTTCTTAAGGCAATGAGAACTTGCCTTTTCTTTTGATGCCCTTTTTTCCTTGTCCCTCGGGGAGATGGGCGGGGGACATATAGCCTATCTTAGTGATTGTATTTTGATCACTTAGATAGGCTTATGAGGGGGTAGGAATGGTACCTAAATCTGTACCAAAATTTTGACAGAAAAACAGCTCATGCAAAATCTGTTGTAAATCTGCTCAATAAAAGAGTACTTTTTGAGCCTGATCCGGTTTCTAAAAGTACTCTTCTTTTGTGCATAATTGACAAAAATGAATATCTGTCTAAATATTACTTGCAAATCTCATACTATAGATCCTGAGTTATTGTTCTATTTGCTCTCCGACAAATAGGAAGTTATCGAAGAGCATCCCTTAATTGCAACAAGCTACTACGGATACTTTCTCCAGCTCCACCAATAGCCTGTGCTATAATGATTGCGGCAACTATAATTGCCACTGCGACAATAATTTTTCCAATCAAATATTGATATTCTTTCATTTTGATTACCTCCATCTACAAGTATCGATTTTCTCAATTCTCAAAACAGGAATTTGACTTGCCTATTTTCTTAAAATCTCATGTGGAGCTTCTATTTCATTTGCCAAGGTATGCTCTGTTAATTCTGACATCAATTTCAATTTTTTATTAATCAATGGTCGCATACAATTAGGAACATGTTCCTGATGCGCTCTGTGGATTGCTACACATTCCTTACAGTTTCCGTGATAACGACAGGCTTTCAGGCAAGGACAGTGATCTTTGTCTTTATACTCCTTACGAAATTCCGCTGCAAATTCTTCTTGCAGTCTCAGTCCCTCGACACGGTTTCCCTTATGAAATTCTACCATTGCATCCAGTTCTTTCTGGTTCCCTTCAATCTTCATGTTATTATAGCGCCTCCATTTCAACTCTTCCTCATTTTCTGATAAATTCCGATTGAGATTTCACCTGTTCTATAAAGTGTACCCTTTGTCAAGGACACTATGACTTTTCCTTTTCAGATTTCTATTTTATATTTGTTTGTTGTGTAGAGGCATCAAAGTGATGCCTCTCAGACTGTAGACAAAACGCTTTTGGTCAGCACTCCAGAAGCGTTTTTCTTGTTTTGGGTTCAAAAAGTGTGTACTTGA
>PPYE01357656.1_pt1 | contig 18613 bp, 19 predicted proteins | sample 1559881 | NCBI WGS metagenome assembly PPYE01 (sample SAMN08240022, study PRJNA423297) | Human gut metagenome, whole genome shotgun sequencing project. | reverse complement strand
AGAAGTCGGAATATATGAAGTCATGAGCGTTACGTTAGAAATAAGGCTTTAATATGATGATATTTTGAATGATGTTTTAATCGAGTATGAATAAAAGAAAAAAAAATATAAAGGCAGTTTCTCCTTATATACATCCTGGCTTTCTTAATTTCAAACTTGCTCCTTTCAAGTCATGGAAGAGATTAGGAGGGGATGTTGCGAAGAGTCATTATCCTCCGAAGTGCTTGCATGGAGCTGCATTTCGTTGGGAATTACCAACAATTTGGAAAAGTAAGAAGGAGGCAAGGCTCAGATTTGTGGAACCTGTGTCTTTGTTCTTTGATACATTTCCTGATTATGCAAGACATGAAATTGTCCCTATGTTCTGGGACTGCTGGCCATGCTATTTCGAGAAGACTTGTGAATGGCTGCGTAGGCATCAGGTGAAGATTGCCATCTTTTCTTCTCGGCAAACAGCAGAGAAAATGCAAGAACGTTTCTCGGGGAAGAACAAGAGATGGCAAAAAATAAAAGTCATCTGGTGTCCTGAAGCTGTGGATGATTCTGTTTATCAGAAAGGAAAGCTTTTAAAAGACAGAAATATTGATTTGTTGGAGTTTGGACGTTCTAATGATAAGGTATTTAAGGCTAATCAATTGAAGGCTATTTATGATAACAAGAATCGCGGTTTGAATCATGTCTGTACGAAGCAGAATGGTAAGTTCATTTATACCAATGAGCAGCTATATGATGCGATGGGAAATGCTAAAGTAACTATTGCTTTGCCACGAAGCATCACTCAGCCAGAGATTGCTGGTGATATAGAAACTCTTACGCAGCGCTATTGGGAATGTATGTTCTCAAGAATGGTGATGGTGGGGTATGCTCCACAAGAACTCATTGACTTTATCGGATATAATCCTGTAATAGAGTTGAGTGATAAAATTTCGGCAGAAGAGCTGATTGCTAATGTGATAGAACATATTGAGGACTACCAGCCTCTTGTGGATAAAAATCGTGAAACGGCAGAAAGGCTTGGAAGTTGGGATGTGAGAATGAAATGGCTGATGGGAGAATTAGAAGAAGATTATAGATTAAAGAAATAAGTATAAATTATGATACCAAAAATTATCCATTATTGCTGGTTTGGGCGAGGACCATTGCCTGAGCTTGCACAGAAATGCATTGCTTCATGGAAGAAGTATTTGCCTGATTATGAAATTAAGGAGTGGAATGAGGATAACTTCGATGTTAACATCATTCCGTATACGGCAGAGACGTACGCCATGAAGAAGTATGCTTTCGTGAGCGACTATGCCCGCTTCTGGATTCTGCATAAGTATGGCGGCATCTACTTCGATACGGACGTTGAGGTGATACGCCCGATTGATGATATCATAGCTCGTGGCAACTTTATGGGATTCGAGACCGATCCGAAGCCAAAAGATGATATAAATATTAATCCAGAGCGTCTTTTGTGGGTGAATCCAGGGCTCGGTTTAGGCGTATCCCCAGGCAACAGGCTCATAGAACAAATGTTGCACTTTTATGACGGACAGCATTTTGTGCATGAAGCAGTGATGAAAAACCAAATAACGATAGTGTGTATAGCTACTAAGGTGTTAATTGAGAATGGATTGATAAACACCCAAGGTATTCAGAAGGTAGATGATTGCTATATATATCCATCGGAGTACTTCTGCCCAATCAATGTTACGACAGGACGCATCCATGTTGAGGAGAAGACTCGCACCATTCATCATTTTGCAGGCACCTGGGTCGACAAGAAATTCTCGCTGAAGGAATTAGTAAAGCGCATTCTGCCCGAGGCGTGGGTTCAATCGCTTATCAACTGGAAAAATAGAAACAAATAGATATGTTGAAGTTTATAAAAAAGATTGCAGGAAACATTGTAAGGAAATGTGGATTTTTGTGGGTGAAGAATCTGCAGCGCAACTTACCGTATATTTTGCGCTTGCGTCTTTGTTCGGCTTACAAGAAGAACACGTTTTACTTCGTGATAGATCCCAACATTAAGCATCCGGGTTTGGCGGACAGAATGAAGGCAATGATTGACTGCTATAATATCGCCAAGCTGAACGGGTATGATTTCCGCATTGTGTTCAAGACGCCATTTCGGTTGGAAGACTACCTGCAGCCGAACGCTGTAGACTGGGTGGCTGAATACACAGACTTGAATTACTCTTTGATGGGTACGAGATTTTTTAACGAGTTGAATTTCTTGAAGGAAGACTCGTGGAAAGGACATACAAAACTTAGCAAGAACAAGGAGTATCATTGCTACAGTTATGTAGGCAATCGCTATCCGAAGGTGTTCCCAGAGTCGGGATACGAATGGAGCAAGCTGTATGCCGAGCTGTTCCGTCCTTCAGATCGCTTGCAGGCTGCTATAGACCAATGTGGCTACGACGAGCGGAGTTATGTGGCTGTTCACTTGCGGTTTGTCAACGCCTTGGAGAACTTTGAGGAGGTGACTTGCTGGGATAACGCTTTGCGCACCGAGGAGGAAAAGGGGGCGCTCATAAACCGATGCAAGCAAGGTCTGCTAAAGATAAAGGAAGAAAACGCAGGATGCCGTGTCTTGGTGTTTAGCGACAGCAAGAGATTCCTCGATTCGTTGGAAGACATACAGGTTGAGGTGCTTGACCACGACAGCGTAGGACATGTGAGCTATGGCGGAAACAACGATGCGACATTGAAGACCTTTGTCGACTTGTATATGATAGCCCGTGCAAAGAAAGTGTATCGCATTGATGCTCCTGAGCTTTACGCATGGAGCGGTTTTGCCGTGACAGGAGCAATGATTGGCGGCATAGACTTTTTTACAGAAAGAGTATAAACTTATTAAGAATAGAAACAAGCATGAAAATAGCTATATTGCTGACGAGTACGGTACGTCCACAGGTGATTGGAAGTAACTTTTCGGTGAGTGAGCGAATGGAGATGTATCGGTCTACTCTACAATATTATGCAAAAACAATAGGGCGAGAGTATCCAATCGTTATGGTGGAGAATTCTGATGCAGACTTAACCCTATGGAAGGAGGAATTTAAAGATTCGCTCCGATTGGAGATTCTTCAGTTCACCCCCACCGATTTACAGAACGCTCAAACCACAAAGAACACAGAAGACTATGGGTTTGACAACAGAAAAGGAAAGGGATATAATGAGTATTTAATGATAAAACTCGCCCTGGAACGTTCTAAAGTATTGAGCGAAAGCACTCATTTCTTGAAGATAACAGGTCGCTATCCGATGCTGAACATTCGTGAGATGTTAGGCGAGATGGAGAAACGTGGTAAGCAGAAGGCGATGATGTGTGATATAAAGGAGTTTAGACTCTATGAGAAACTAAGAGGCACTTCGTATGGTTCACGTTGGGGTGACTCCCGGTTCTTCCTTGTGGCTGTAGATTTCTATAAACATCATCTGATGAACTGCTATAAAGAAATGGACGAAAGTGTGTATGGAAAATATGCTGAGGATTACCTTTATAATTTGTCTTGCAAATATCGTAAGGACAATCGCTTTATTTTCCGTTATCGCCATCAAGTGCAGTTTGGAGGTCAAGGCGGAGCCGCTTGTTTTGAAGAACATTACGACTCGTTCAGAAATGTAGCCAAAAACAAGCTTCGTCGCATCCTACGAGTGCTTTTCCCTCATATCTGGTTTTAGGAACGAATTGGGATTGGTAAAAGAATAAACAATATTAGATAAAAATGAAAGCTATTACTAAATTTTACACATGGTTCTGGATTATTTATTTCCCCATGTGTATCGCATTTGCTGCTACAGTTAATTTTGACTGGAGTGATGAGATATTGACAGTCTTGCTATTGGCTTATGCTTTGGTGAAGCGTCGCTATTTGGTGAAGAGCAAGCAGAGAACTACAGAGATTTCGATTTATATCCTCTTGATGGTTTTCTATCTTGCTTATTCGCTTATTATACAAGTGACGACGCCAAGAGGCGTATTTCTTGATATCTTGCAGCAGCTACGACCGTACGCCGTGTTCTATCTGACATGGATGATGGCGCCTGAGTTCACGAATAAGCAAAAGAGACGCATAAAGTTGGTGATGCTTTTGTCGTTCTTCGGCTACTTGGGTGCGTTCATATTCAAGCCGTCGTTGGTGACTCCGTTTGGAGGCGAAGAGTCGGCTGTTTTAGGACAGATTGCTCTTTGCTGCGCAATGGTTTATTATCTGTTCTCGAAGCAGACAAAGCGTAACAGAAACATCGCTATACTGATAATACTGCTTGGTTTGATTTCCGGCAAGTCGAAGTATTTCGGCGAGTGTGTGGTGTTTATCGCTCTGGTGGTGTTCGTGAAGAGCAAAATCAATTATACGTCGGTATCTACCTTGCTTAAGGTGGCGGTTCTGGGTGCTGTGGTTATCTTCTTCACGTGGACAAAGTTTAATGCTTACTATGTGGAGGGCTTCCAGGAGGATGCTGAGGCTATGGCGCGTCCGGCGACGTATGAGACGGGTATGACGATTATGTTCCGCGATTATATACCGTTCGGTAGTGGTCTCGGTTCTTTCGGTACGGCAGCAGCGGCAAAGGAGTACTCGCCGTTGTACTATAAGTATCATATGGATGAGATATGGGGCTTGTCTCCTGAGAACCCGATGTTCCTTGCGGATGCCTTCTATCCGACGCTGGCGGAGTTCGGCATCGTGGGTCTGTTCTTCTTCCTGTGGTTCTGGAAGCGTCGACTGTGGGAGACGAAGCGAATACAAAACATGGTTTACTATCGTATGGCGTTGATGGCTATCTTGGCTCTCGCCTTGGAGAGCACCGCCGATTCGTCGTATCTCTCGGGTAAGGGTATGGGCTACTTCATGATCCTGGCGCTCTGTCTGAATGCTAATTCGCTTAGAAAAAATGCGATTGGATACCAATACCCAAACAAATATTGATATAGGTATTGTTTCTAATAATCAAAAAAAACATATGAACATGATTAAAAAGATTATTTCCTATTTACGTTCGCGTATATTACTTTATCGTTACCCGAATTGTCACTCTTCGGTACATATTGGAATGGACGTACGTGTCTATGAAAAGAAAAATTTGGTGATGGAAGAAGAAACCAACATCGACCGAGGAGCTATCATTATGAATACACGAGCAAAGGTTATATTCAAGAAATGGTCGGGTGCTGCGGTTGGTTTACTTGCTGTTTCTGGTAACCATATGTCGGTCGTTGGTCGTAATTTGAAACAAGTTACAGACGAACTGAAGAATCAACTTGATGTTAATCGTGAATTGGATAAAGACATTGTTGTAGAAGAAGATTGTTGGATCGGTTCACGCGTAACACTCCTTTCGGGTGTACATATTGGTAGAGGAGGTGTGGTTGGTAGTGGAAGTGTTGTTAGAAAGAGTACACCACCATATGCTATCATTTCTGGTAATCCTGCAAAAATTGTAGGATTCAGATTCACCCCTTCAGAAGTAATAGAGCATGAGAAAGCTCTTTATGAGGAGAACATGCGATTGCCTTTAGACGTGTTGGAGAAAAACTACAACAAGTATTTTATTAGTAGAATAAAAGAGATCAAAATTTTTTCAAAATTATAAATGTTAAATTCAAAAAATTAAATTATGGAATTAAATGAATTTGTAGAAAAGTTTGCGGAGCAGTTCGATGATACTGACGCTTCTGAGATTTTGGCAACAACCGAGTTTCATGAGTTGGACGAATGGAGCTCGTTAACAGGCATGTGTGTTATTGCACTCGCAAAAACAGAATTCGGCAAGCAGATTACCGGATCGGAATTGCGTAATTGCGTGACTGTTGAAGATGTTTTCAATCTGATTAATAGCAAGTAATTATCTCTTATGGAAGATTTCAATCCTTTTTCCCTTAATGGAAAAATGGTTCTCGTAACAGGAGCTTCTTCCGGCATAGGCAAGGCTATAGCCCTTGCCTGTGCAAAAATGGGAGCTACGATTGTTATAACAGGTAGAAACGAGAAGCGTTTGAATGAGGCTTTGGAAGAATTGCCCAAAGGAGAACACCAAGCGATAAAGGCGGATTTAACAAAACAAGAAGATATAGAACTGTTGGTTGACTCTTTGCCTAAACTCGACGGCTTGATTCATTGTGCCGGCATTGGTCATCGTGCTCTGTGTAAAAATATATCTTCAGAAGATATTCACGACGTCTTTTCAGCTAACGTTGAAGCTCCAATGCTATTGCAAGCAGCTATACTTGCTAAAAAGAAAATACAGAAATCTGCTTCTATCGTGTTTATTGCTTCACGTGCAGCCAATTCTCCAAGTTTAGGAAACGCAACATATAGTGCTTCTAAAGGTGCGTTGATAAGTTATTCAAAATGTTTAGCATTAGAATTGGCTCCAAGACAAATTCGTGTTAATTGTGTTTGCCCAGGAATGATATGGACAGACTTGATATTTAAAGGAGGATTTGACAAAGAACAACTTGAAGAAGCTCAACTCAAATATCCTCTAAAGCGATTTGGTAAACCTGAAGATGTAGCAAACCTTGTCGTTTATTTGCTGTCAGACGCAGCTAATTGGATGACTGGTGCTTCTTTGGACCTGAGTGGTGGAGGAGAAGGGTTATTAACAATGTAAACAAATAGTGTATGGCATATATAAAAGCAATTAGTTATTATTTACCTGAAAAGGTATTGACGAACGAAGAACTGATCAAGGAGTTTCCTGAATGGAGTGTAGAAAAAGTAGCAAAAAAGGTTGGTGTAAACTCTCGCCATATTGCAGATGAAAAGGAAACAGCTGGGGATTTGGCTGAAAAAGCGGCTCTTAATCTATTTGCAGAGTATAAGATAAATCCGAAAGATATTGATTTCCTGATTCTTTGTACACAGAGTCCTGATTATTTCTTGCCTTCAACAGCATGTGTCCTTCAAAGTAAATTAGGCATTTCTACACATGCAGGGGCATTTGACTACAATTTAGGTTGTTCTGGTTGTGTTTATGGCATTGCTATGGCAAATAGTTTTGTAGAAAGTGGTCTTGCAAAAAACGTGTTGCTCATAACTGCTGAGACCTATAGCAAATATCTTCACCAGTCAGATAAAAGCAATCGTTCAATTTTTGGTGATGCAGCAGCAGCCTGCTTGATTTCAGAGGACGGAATAGCTGAAATAGGTTCGTCTGTTTTAGGAACAGATGGTAGTGGTGCGGAAAAATTAATATTGAAAACAGGTGCAGCTCGTCAAAAAAATCACACCGGTTTGTTCTCTGAAGATGACGAAGGACATGTAAGATATGATGATTATCTATACATGGATGGTGGTGGAATATTTAATTTTACTCTGGAAGCAGTACCAGCTATGATGAAAGAAGTCTTGGATAAGAACGGACTTGAAAAAGAAAATATTGACTATTTTGTTTTTCATCAAGCTAATAAATTCATGCTTAATACCATAAGAAAGGTATGTGTATTGCCCAAAGATAAGTTTTATGTCAATTTGGAGGAAACTGGAAATACAGTGTCTTCAACGGTTTTGATCGGATTAAAACAATGCCTTGAAAATGAAATCATACATGAAGGAATGGACATTATGATTGCTGGCTTTGGTGTTGGACTGAGTTGGGGAGGTACAATCTTGAAATTTTAGACATGAGTTATAATGCTTATAACATTATTATAATAGCTCCGTCCTTGAACCCCAACGAGAATGTGAGCGGCATATCGTCTGTTGCGCAGTTTATCATCAGCAACAACGGCGGACAGCACTACCTGCACTTCGAACTGGGTAAGAAGGACAAGGAGAGGGGAGGGTGGCATCGTGTGCCGGCTTTGATGAGAAAGTACGGCGAATGGAAGAGAATGCTTGCGGAGCATCCGGATGCAATCGTCCACTATAACTTTCCGCTCTCGAAGGCTTCGTTGCTGCGCGACCCGTGGTTTATGAGGTATGCGTGGAAGCAGGGGAGGAAGATGGTGGTGCATGTGCACGGTGGCTTGTTCCTTACGGCGCCGCATATACCGGGCTACCTGCTGCGCATCATGCGGTGGGTGTTCGGGCAGAACATGCCGTTCATCGTGCTGAGCGATATGGAGAAGGACATTCTGCAGAGGCGATTCGGAGCAAAGCGTGTAGCGGTGTTGCCAAACTGTGTGGACCTGAGCGATGCGGAAGCGTATGCGCAGGAGAACGCCGCTCGCGACGAATCGGAGCCGTTGCGTATCGGTTATCTGGGACGCATCGAGCCGAACAAGGGAATGACGGAACTGCTCGCCGCTTGCCAACAGTTGAAGAAGGAAGGCGTGGCGTACAAGCTCGTGATAGCAGGAAAAGAACAGACGGAAGGCGAGTATCTGCCGCTGTTCGAGGAGAGACTCGGCGACAGCTTCGAGTATGTAGGACTGGTGTCGGGCAAGACGAAGTGCGACTTTCTGAGAAGTCTGGATGCCTTTGTGCTTCCGACATATTTTGAAGGCCTGCCGATGTCGCTTTTGGAAACCATGAGCTATGGTGTGACTCCTGTTGTGACTCCTGTAGGCAGTATTCCGCAAGTGGTGAAAGATGGTGTGAATGGTATGTTTATCACTGACCATGACAGCGATTCTATTGTTTCTGCCATCAAACGACTGGATGAGGACAGAAGTATTTTGAGAAAATTGGGCGTGGCTGCCAGAGAAACTATTTTCAATCAGTTCAGTCCGGAAAAGTATGTTGAGAAATTGAATTCGATTTATCAATTTGATAATTAAGTCTTTTACTTCTTTTATTAATCATGAACATTTTTCAGATATTACAAAAGATAAGTCTTGTGCCTTCGTATCTGTGGGACAAGATGTGGGCGCCCGTATGGAAGCGGTGCATGAAGCACTGTGGAAAGGGAGTATATATCCGTCCGATGTCTTCGGATTTCAAGGGATTGTGGAACCTCTCGGTAGGGGATGGTACTTCGATTCCTAAAGGGAGTACTATCTATTGTACGGATGCTGCATGTACTATTGGCAAGAAGGTGCTCTTCGGTCCTAAACCTACAATCATCACAGGTGATCATCGTATTGACATCTTGGGCAAAAATATATCGCGGACGTTACTGTGGAGGAGAAATTTGTGGATGGGGTGAATGTATATGACCAGCCTGTCGTCATCGAGGATGATGTATGGTGTGGGGCGAATGTTACCATCCTCAAAGGTGTCACTATTGGGCATGGCTCGGTAGTGGCTGCAGGTGCTGTTGTCACTAAATCCTTTCCTCCTTATAGTATTATCGGTGGTATTCCTGCCAAACTGCTCAAAATGAGATTTACAGAAGAGGAAATCAAGGAGCATGAAAGGAATTTATCGTAAAATGACTTGGATATTGGAACATATTATCTATCCGCTATTTACTTTTATGGGGATTGATAGGGATTAGGGGCGAGTTTTGCCATTGGGAGAAATTTGCTTGTGTGCAATCTATGAATGTGATATATAATGCTGAAATCTAAGTATTCATTCGATAAGAACGTATCAAGCCAACTGAAGGCTTTTGCCTTGGTATTGATGATTATGCATCATCTATGGTATCGGCCTTATTTTGCTCTGTTTGAGCCGATAGAGTATGGGCATCTGCTGCTGTCTATTGGGGAGATGGGCAAGATTTGTGTTGGCATGTTCCTGTTTGTCTCTGGCTATGGGCTAATGGCTTCTTACTGCTCTGCAGGGAATGTCTTTCATATTTGGGGGAGGAGAGTATGGTGTAGATTGCTCTTGGTGGCAGCTTTACTGATTGCCCGTTTTTTGGGGATGGAATATCTTGAATATCGGTCTGATTATTGCTATGATTATGTTTCTGATTGATATTCAGGGATATTTATCTGATAAGGTGAAGCGTGGATTTGATTTCTTAGGTAAAATGTCTATGAACATGTGGCTCATCCACTTGTTCTTTATCGTCTATGGCTTTCACTTCAGAAATCCATTTGCTGATTTGGCATGGATATATCTGGAATCTCTTGCTGCTGCTTATATAATATGGTGTGTTTATCATAAACTGTGTGGTTGTAAATGGTTTAATAAAATAAGGTAATGTGATATGAGATTAATTGGTATATATATAGATCAACAAAATAATGATCCATTTGTCAGTAAATCATTGAAGGGACAATGGTATCCGTTCTATAATGGAATTCATTATCCCATTGATAAACAGAATGTAATGGCTTGTCTTAATGATAGTATAGATGGGCTGTATCAGGTAAGAAGCAAATCTAAAGCTAAGGTTTCTATTTCATGCATTGTTGGAAAGAATGGAGCAGGAAAATCCTCCTTATTGGATATCATGTATGGCATAATTAATAATTTTGCATATAGCTATTTGCGACAGACTGTGAAGAAATATGGTGTGAAACTATATGCAGCAAAAGGTATTTATGCTAGTCTGTTTTATGAGATAGAGGGTAAGATCTTTGAGCTTCGCTGTATGGATGAACATGTTGATTTATATGCTGATAATCAATTATGTAATTGCGATGGTGTTGAGATTAGAAAGGCATTACACTATTCTTTCTTTTATACGATTGCGCTAAACTATAGCCTTTATAGCTTTAATGAGCGGGATTACGAAAACTCTTTGAATAAGTCAATCAACGGAAAATGGATTGATGGGTTATTTCATAAGAATGATGCGTATTTGACTCCTATGTCATTGAATCCTTTTAGAACAAATGGAAATATTGACATTAATAAGGAAAATGGACTTGCTTTGCAAAGGCTCTCTGCTTTGGCACTATATTTTGATTCAAAAGGAAAGAACTTCATTCCTGGTTATAAGGCCAAGAAGTTACGCTACCAACTTCGCCAAAACTATGAAAGATCTCTGATGGAAAAGATAGAGAAATTGGATGAGCCAAGCAAAATGAAATATTATTATACAGAGTTTAAGAGTGCCTATGAGTCTTCTATACAGGGAAAATCATATTTAGGGGACGAACTATATAATGATGTTGTCAGCTACATGGCATACAAGACATTGAAAATAGGTCACATTTATGCTGATTTTAAACGTGAACTTTCTCCTGATAGAATTGATATGTATCTGGAAAAGGTAAAAGAAGACCAATCCCATATTACATACAAACTAAGACAATGCGAGGAGTTTACTAAGAACAGTATTTATGCTCGTGGTTCTGATACGCATGAAATCAAAATCGTAGATATTCATAATAGTAAAATCATATCTTCTTATAGAGAAGCTTTTGAACTTTTGCCACCTTCGTTTTATGATATCGATGTGTTGTTTGAAAAAGTAAAGGAAGAGAACTATAGTGATAAAAGACAAGCAGATCATTTCTCTTTTACAAGTATGAGCAGTGGAGAAAGACAGTTGCTATATTCATTGAGTTCTGTATTATATCATATCCAAAATCTGGAAAGTGTGGAAGACGATACCTGTCGCATATCATACCAGCATGTCAATATCGTGTTGGACGAAGTGGAATTGTATAGCCATCCCGAATATCAAAGAACTTTTATAGCTGACTTGCTTGACAGATTATCATGGTTGGAAATTAGCTATCAAATAAAATCTATCAACATATTGCTGGTTACTCATTCTCCTTTTATATTGAGTGACATTCCGAAAAATAACATCCTTTACTTAAAAGATGGTGAGGCTGTCATTGATACCTCTTCTTTTGTGAATACTTTAGGAGCCAATGTGAATGATATTCTTCATCAAAGTTTCTTCTTAGAAAATGGTTTTATGGGAGAAAATATCCAAAGAAAAATCCAATCTCTGATAAATTTCTTGAAATCAGATCATGAGAATACGTACGAATGGAGTATCAAGAAAGCAACTGATTTTATTTCTATTTTGGGAGATGAAATTGTGGTAGCTCAACTTAGACTACTTCTTTCAAGGAAGCAGATGAAGGATAAAGGTTCATATCGTGCATGGTTAGAACAAGAACTTGAAAAGATAAAATGGGATGAGGTATGAGAAAAATTATAGTGACAAACGAAATCAGACTGTTAGCTGAAAAATACGCTAAAGGTTTGGAAATTGGTGTGTGTCTCAGTGCGAAGCCTTTGGATAATCTGAAAGTATTAAAGAAAGCTTTGCAGCTGAATACGACAAAGATAGTTTTCACTGCCAAACAATTTAATCCGAAAGGTCAGAAGAAAAAATATTTCTCTGCTGATAAGCTACCTGAATATGCGGAATATATACAAATGATAATAAACATATATTCGGATATCAATAAGTTGCAACCTTGGCATTATGATAATGTTATTAATCTTTTTAATTCCAAGCTGAAACCTGAGAAATTAAAAGCTTCTGTTAAAATTGGCTCTCAAGATCCATATACCTTTTATGATCTTATCGTTAAGGCGATGGACTATAAAGGAGTTAGAGAAAAAGTGTTTCCTGACTATTTGCGTAATCAAGTTCTTGACATCAAAACATGTGTGTATTGTAATGCTCAATTCGCCGTTACTTCAGAAACTGAGCCTGCATTGACTCCTGTTATGATTAAAAAACGTGGGAAAATAAGAGGTAGAAAGCCACAACCTCATCCTGCGGTATTGAGAGCGAATTATGAATTAGATCATAATTATCCCAAAAGCATATATCCTTATCTTTGTACCAACTTTTATAATTTGGTGCCATGTTGTTCTTCTTGTAACAAGCATAAAAGCAATCAACCTTTAAAATTTGCTCTTTATGCAAAGGAGGGTGACGATTTAGAACCTCTTTATTTTGAACTTCCTACTGATGATCTTTTGAAATTTCAGCTTCGTCATGTTTGTGGTGGTTTGCGTGTTGAATTACATGATAAAGAAAATGGTACCCTTGCGGAAGAGTTTGATAAGTGTTTTGCTATAAATGCAATCTACAAAGAACATTCAGAAGAAATAAGAGAATTGCTTTGGAGATACAAGATATATTCACCGTCGGACATTGCTGCATTGAAAGACGGTTTGAAAGACTTATTTCAAGATGGATTTGATGTAGAAAGATTTATCTTGGGTACTTTTGCTGATGCCAATGATGTATTCAAACGTCCATTGACAAAAATGAAGCAAGACATAATGAATCAATTAAGGAAATAATAATTAAATAACATTGATATGAAAATACCTTTTACAGCTTCTGCTAGAACTGCAATGTTAATTGGCTTGGAGAATTTTTCCAATCCAGAAGGTGCTATTATAGAGTTAGTTAAAAATACCTATGATGCAGATTCTCCTTGCTGTTATATTCTTTTTGATGGGAACGATAAACAGATAACAGACATTTATATTATAGACTATGGATGTGGTATGGATGTTAAGACAATTCAAAATTGTTGGATGCAGATAGGCACTGATGATAAGCAACGGAATGTTGAAACTGGTAACGGGCGAATAAAATCGGGTGCAAAAGGTATTGGAAGATTTGCCTTGAATCGTTTGGGAAGCATGGCTAAAATGTATACTCGTAAGGAGGGACAAGATGCTTTTATTTGGAATGTAAATTGGAAAGATTTTAATGTACCAGGTAAGAAGATAAATGAGGTTATGGCAGATTTGGATGTAGTTGAATTAGAGGAAATCCAACGTAGTTTATCTAGTTTGGCAATACGTTTTAATGTATTTTTGCCTGAGTTTTCTTTAGGAACTATCTTGAAAATATCAAATCTGGCAGATAAATGGGATGAAGAAGCGATCAAACATTTGTTCAGTTCTCTTCAAGATTTAGTCCCTCCTTTTAATATCCCAGCGTTTCAACTGTATTTGTATGTAAGCGGTAGCAATGACTATGGTAAAATCGAAGCAAAGCGATATGAGGATTTTGATTATAAAGTATCCGCAAAATATGAGAATAGTGTTTTAAAGCTGGATGTTCAAAGAAATGAATTGGATATCAATGCTTTACAATCTGAATATCGAGGGCTTTTCGATATGGAAAATATGAAACAGTTTCCATATCGTTTAGAGGATTTTGAAAAAGAGATTTATCATATAGAAATGCCTTTAGGAGAGCTTGACGGGTTACGTAAGTCCCAATTACTGGCTGACTATGGTCCGAAGCTGGGTGCTTTTCAATTTGATTTTTATTTTGTAAAAAGTTTGAAGTCTGATATTAACAGCGAGAAGTCTGATGCAAAATATCCTTATCGTCAATTTTCTCCAACTCATAGGAGATTATGGCTGAAAAAGAATCTTGGCGTAAAAATATATCGAGATAAATTTAGGGTGCGTCCTTATGGTGAAAATGGAGACGATTGGCTTCATTTAGGAGATAGATATTCGCAAAATCCAATTGGTGCTGGTCAGCGAATGGGAGGCTACCATATACGACAGAATCAGATAGTCGGTGCAGTAGAGATTTCTCGTCTACATAATATTTACTTGCAGGATAAGTCAGGAAGAGAGGGCTTGCAAGAAAATGAAGTATTTGGTTTGTTTAAAGAGGTATTGCTTGGGATTATAAACATCATGGAGAAGGATAGAAATACAGTAATGTACAACCTTTCTTTGTTGTATGATAAAAATCACCCTAAAGAAGATGCAAAAAAGCAAGCCGACAAAGCTCAAAAGGCAGGAAGTTATTCAGAAACAAACTATTATGCTATCAGCCAAGGTTATAGTGTTGTAAAGCAAGAGTTAGAAGATAAAGAGGAAGAATTAAGACTATTGAGGAATTTAGCAAGTACAGGTCTTATCATTACTTCATTTTCACATGAATTGAGGAATTTGTCAATTAAGACAAAGAATAGGTACAAAGATTTACTTTATGCTATAAATCAAGTTACGACTGTAGATGCAGTTAACACTTTGGGGTTAAAGGATTATATGAACCCTTATGAAGTTATAAAGGACCAAAAAGGATACGATGAAAGTGTGCGAAGTTGGTTGGAGTTTTCTATTAATTCTATCAGTAAGGATAAACGCTCTCGAAAGACAGTAAATTTAAAATCTTATTTCTCTAAATTCAAGGAGACATGGGAAACTGTTATGAAAGAGCTAAATATCGAGTTTGATGTATGTGGTTTTACTGATGATATGAAAGTGAAAGCGTTTATTATAGACTTGGATACTATATTCAATAACCTTATTTCAAACTCGATTTATGCAGTAAAGTCTAAGAAAACAACATTAAATCGAAAGATAATTATAAAAGGTACCTTGGAAGATGACAATATTGTTATAATCGTTAGGGATACGGGAAAAGGATTGGACGAACAATATCGTAAAAATCCTTCTGTTGTTTTCAATGCCTTTGAATCATCACGATGCAATAAAAAAGGGGAGAAAATCGGAACAGGCTTAGGGTTGTATATCACAAAAGCCACTGTTAATGAATATAAAAATAGTTCTATACAGATTCTTCCGCAGTTAGAGGGATTTGGTATAAAAATAACTTTCAAAAATTTGATGTAAATATGTTGAAATTAGGATATTTGGATGAGGACAAAGGTAACAGAACAACTTTTGCCAGACAATTTGATAAAGATTTTGAAGTTTTCATGTTCGAGGATATGAATAGGATTGCTTCTTTGGAAGGTTTGTTGGAAGTTCTGGAAGATGAGCAATTAGACGTATTGGCCGTTGATTATCAACTTTCAGGGAATGGAGTACCTGCCTATGATGGAGATGAGGTCGTTTCTTTTCTTGAACAGCGAAAAAAATATTTTCCAGTCTTTATGGTGACTTCTTATGTTGATGATGCCTTGGATAAGATGAACGATGTCTTTCTTGTAAACGACAAAGACAGATTGGATGATGATGCATACCGAAATGACTTAATAGACAAAGTGAAGAAAGCTGTTGATTCGTATCACCGAAGAATAGAGACTATTGAGAAAACAACTATGGCTTTAGAAAGTAAACAGAAAACGGAAAATGGGCTTACTTCGGAAGAAGAAAAACTTCTTATGCAATTACATATGGATTTGAATGCTATAGACTCTAAAGCAAATCCGATATCTGCAGAATTGTTACAAACAAGTTCTTTAAAAGATTTGGCGGAATTGGTTAAGAACTCACGAATATTATTAGATTCCATAAAATAGACAATATGTTGTTTCGAGAAGTTTGTCCTAAAAGAAGTACAGATGTTCCTTTCTATAAGGACTATACAAAATATCGTCATCAACTTTCAGAAGATTTTAACCATAGATGTGGATACTGTAATGATCTGGATTGGCCAAGAAAGGAACATTTTGAGATTGACCACTTTGTTCCTAAAGATGCAATGGTAGATCTGAAAGATAACGAGTATTCTAATTTGGTTTATTCGTGTCGTTCTTGCAATAATGCCAAAAGAGCAAAATGGCCAAGTGGTGATGAAAAACAATCAAATATAGATAATATAGGATGGTTGGATCCATGTTCTGAGGAATATGGTGAGCAGTTTGAAAGGACTGAAGCTGGTGCTATCATACCCAAGACAGAATTAGGAAAATGGATGTATGATAATTTGAAATTGGGAAAGACTCAGCATGAATATCTGTGGAATATAGAACAATTAAAGAAAATCTGTGATGCACTAAGGTTAAAAAGAGATGAACATAGGAACGATACTGTTTTTATGAATAAATTTATGGATTTACTTTTAGCTTATCAAGATAAAATAGAAGAATTAGGTAAATGAAATTAAAACGAATTTTCCCTTTTTTGAAACGAAATCTTACACAAGATCCATTATTGATTAATCGGATATTTGTGACACTCTATATTACATATAATAATGTTTCAATCTACAATAGCTTTGTTAGCAGATATATTATAAATAATGGTGATGAAGATTATAAGGTGCTGAGGCAAGTTCTGGATTTTTTAGAAAAGCAGAGCGTAAGTAAATTAGACTTGGAAGATATGATAAAACTTTTTGAGTTTGTTATCTCTCCATCTGACAGAATTGTTACTGGTGCAATCTACACACCAAGTAAAATTCGAAAAAAAATCCTAGAAAATTGTTTAAGTAAGCAGCAAAATTTATTTTCTATCCGGGTTGCAGACATTGCTTGTGGATGTGGTGGATTCCTGATGGATGTAGCAAAATACATACATAAGAAAACTGGAAGAAGCTATCTTCTTGTTTACCAAGAAAATATATTTGGAATCGATATACAATCCTATTCCATTGAAAGATGCAAAATCTTGTTGAATCTGTTAGCAATATCAGAGGGAGAATGTTCTGAATTCGAGTTTAACTTACTGAATGCAGACACCTTAGATTTTCATTCAGAAGGATGGAATACTGCGTTTAATGACTTTGATGTAATTGTTGGTAATCCTCCTTATGTTTGTGGAAGAAATATGGAGGATGAAACCAAGGAAAAAACAAAAATGTATGAAGTCTGCAATGCTGGTTCCACGGATTTGTACATTCCTTTTTTTCAGATAGCTATTGAGATGATAAAGGAAAATGGCATGTTGGGTTACATCACGATGAATACTTTTCTCAAAAGTTTGAATGCCCGTGAACTCAGAAAGTATTTTATGGAAGGTAGCTATAATATCAGTATTGTTGATTTTCGTGGACATCAAGTTTTTTCGGGCAAAAGTACTTATACTTGCTTGTTTTTCTTGAAAAAAGAAAAGAGTGAGATGTTACATTACTATTGTGACGAGAATGCAGAACTAAGCAAATGCTTCGGTTATACGGATATTCCTTATTCTATACTTGATGCAGAAAAGGGGTGGAATTTGAATGAACATAAAGTTGCCTCTAAGTTGGAAAGTGTAGGCATTCCCTTGGCAAAGTTTTGCCAATCTCGGCATGGTATAGCAACATTGAGTAATAAGACTTACATTTTCACACCTATAGATGAAAATGATAAGTTCTATTATTTGGAAAAGGAAACCCATATATATAAGGTAGAAAAAGAGATATGTAAGGATATCGTAAATTCAAACAAGTTAAATTCTGATATTAGCTTGGATAAAATTAAGCATAAAGTGATTTTCCCTTATCAATTGTGTGATGGAAAAGCGTTTTTGATAGATGAAAATGTCATGAAGCATAAGTTTCCTATGACATATAAATATTTAGAATCTCAAAGAGATGAATTAGCCAGACGTGACAAAGGTAAGGGGAAGGACTATCCTGTATGGTATGCTTATGGGAGAACTCAATCTTTAGTTATGCCATCAATTAAATTGTTTTTCCCAAAAATCGCAAATAAGCCTTTGCACTGTGCTCTTGTTAATGCCCCGAATTTGTTGCTTTACAATGGAATGGCTTTTGTGGGTGAAGATGAAAGAAAGATGAGAGTATTAAAGGCTATTTTGGAGTCTGAGATTTTCTGGAATTATGTTACTGCTAATAGTAAGCCATATTCTTCTGGCTATTATTCTTTAAATGGAGCCAATATAAAGAATTTTGGAATTCCTAATTTTTCAGAAAATGATATAGAAGAATTGGTTTGTTTAAAAACTAAGGATGAAATTGAAAAATGGTTATCTCATTTTTATTCATAATGTTTAATTGGAGGGAATTTCTTGCAAAAGAAAAGTCTTGTAAACTATCAAAGATAATAAATCATATATAGATTTTTATGCTTAAGATTTTAATCAATGCATACGCTTGCTCGCTGGTATGGGAAGTGAGCCGGGAATGGCATGGAACTGGGTGAGTAATCTCGCCAAGTTCTGTGAACTATATATTATCACTGAAG
>PPYE01776618.1_pt1 | contig 18616 bp, 10 predicted proteins | sample 1559881 | NCBI WGS metagenome assembly PPYE01 (sample SAMN08240022, study PRJNA423297) | Human gut metagenome, whole genome shotgun sequencing project. | reverse complement strand
GATAAACGCCGTAAGCACGCACGCCCGCTCCGGACCCGGCGCCCGCGGCAACGACGCGTCCGCCGCCGCGCACGGCCATGTCGCCGGCGATCACGCCTGCGACCGCCTCGTCCGAAATATCGGCCCCGTCCGCCCTGGCATCGACGGTGCAACCGTCCACTACGAGCGCCTGCGAGACGTGGATCCCGCACTGCGAACCCGTCGCCGTCAGGGTCCCGGTGCCGCGAAGCGTCAGGCTGCCCCACACCTCCATGCCGCACAGCGTGATGTCCGCATCGGGCGCATGCGACTCCGTCGCGGAGTTTTGCCCGGTAAGCGTGAGCACCAGGTCGCCCTCGGCGCCGATGGCCTCGCCCGCGTAGCCGTTAAGCTCAAGGTGGTCGGCATCGGTCCAGGCCCAGCCGGGGCCCGACACGCCCGGCTCGTAGTACGTCGTGCCCGCGATGATGAGGCTCTCCGCACCCGCGGCATAAGAAGGCCCGCCCAGCAAAACGCATAGGCAGGCCATGACAACAATCGCAATGTAATGACGGCTGGTGTGGGACTTGGCAGCAAACATACCCGCTCCGATCTTCGCAGGAGCCAATAGAATGTGCACCAGAAAATGCCCTGGTAGCAGCAGTTATTAGTTTAGCGAGATCAAGCTATAAATATAGAAAATGCCCCTAAGCAGTGCTGGAAATTAGGTGTAAATCGTTTTGCCAGTCGGTGAAAGGAGGAGCTACAATGGCAAGCTTGAACTAGAGCTTCGAACCTCAATGATGAAACGAAAATGGGTTGGTGTCAGCCGGAGGCGCTATTCATCGAGATCCACAGCACAAGAGAACGTTTTACGAGTCTGCATTTAAGCCGGCATTTAGTTTAAATTTACGTGGATCGGTATTTGGATTCTCGAAAACAATATCCTCAGCATCATTTTCTTCGCGGTCGATTGTGGTCTCGTACTTACCTCCAATTGTTCTTATAACTGATTGCCACCAATAATGACGCTTGTCTTCAAAATCCTTCGAGAAAAACTCTCCCCATGCAAGCACATAATCATTTTTATTCAGGAATGACTCGAGCCTACTCTTTTCAAACAGCAGAACGCTTTCTTTGAAATCGTGAGCTGAAGAGTCAAAGCAAACCAGCTCACCTTCAGGGTCTAGCCAGTCCGATATTCCCCTATGAACCAAAGAGTATTCATGTATGAGCTCCTCGCAAGGAAGGTAGAACTCGGGACTTTCATTATTCTTGAAGGACGAGTCATCATAAAGACCTCCCTCATAGTGCTGCGAAGCAATGATATAGGACTCGGTTCCGGCCTGCATTTCCGAATCCCATGCCGCACGCGTAGAATGAAAGGCGCTAGTTCCGCAGTAATCATATAAAAAGTTAAAGGCGAACGAGCGTTCTGGAACCCCATTGCCATTCATCTCGTTATGGAGACTTATAAACGAATGAATAGCCGAATGAGGAATAAAAACGCCACCGGACAACCAGTAGAGACTGGCGCCATCAATTTTCCCATAACTGCTTGGCATCCCAGCAGAAACCGCAAGTGGAATATATTCGACTTGATTTAGAACGACAGCTCTATATTTATCGAGTAGTTCATAGCCTTCATTTGAGCTCAACCAATTTGCTCTGTCATTCTTCGGTAGAAATAGTTTGTCTACAAACAGGCACTTCGTTGCTTCGGGGTGCGAATTCTGCCACACAAACGTCGGATCTATATCGCGCCAGCAGATTAATTTCTGTTGAACCGCCTCATCGCTAAGTAATGTTTTTCGCTCAGCAGAAACCCATTTGTTTTCATCCCATGATTCCTGCAGGCGTCGAATCTCATCATAATCGACGGTCGTACATTCGTCCGAAATATTTGATTCGATAAGTCGCGATAGCAAGCTTTTGCTGAATGAAAAATGAGCACCCTTCGCTGCTTCGTAACCTTCTTTATAGGTATGTTCAATTTCAAATGGTGGATAGTTGTCGTCGAGTCTTGCTAACAGCCTATAAGTCTCAATCCATTGGTATTTTTTCCCAATTCGTTCAACTCGTCTGCCAAAGCGTCCTTCATGTCGCGCAACCAGCGCATCAAATTCAGCGAAGTACTCGATTGAATAACGCTTCTTTAAGATCTGGGCAACGACCATATCCGCAAGTTCCTGCTCATTCCACTGATTGGACCAGAGCCTTACCGCTGATCCGAATGTATAACGGCCGAAATCACCATACATGCCGCGATGCTTACCATGTTCTGTTCTCATTGAATGAACTATTTTTGAAACAGAAAGGCGCTCATCACTGCTGTCTCCAAACTCGCTTGCAATGGAGTCAACTGTTTCCTTTTGTTGCTCGTTTGACATTGTTAAAGAATCCCATTCAGACGAATAGGGTGGGTTTATGTTTGCAAAGTCATCCATTGTCGCAGCCTCTTCACTTACAATGCCCTCGCAAAGAGATCTTGCGTAGTCCCTTACTAGAATATTGGGATAAGTATGAGTTGAAGCGAAAACAAAGTCTCGAATTCGAAAGGCTACATCAACCCATTGGGCGCGATTGTGACTCACCCAAAATGCGCCAAGCATTGCGGCAAAACTACGCTCAATAATGTAATCATCGTCAATAGAAGCAAGCTCCTGAACGAGAATTGCAGCTATGGCCGAGCGATTTGCGAGAATGCAGGCAAGCGCCTTAGTTGCCCTATCTCTCAGCCTATTATCAGTTGAGGCTAAAAGCCACATAAGTGATAACGCGGCAAGCCTTGCAGTATGCTCGTTTAACTCTGAAGCGTAGTCCCAAATCCACTCGACAATATCTAGCGGGTCAATCAACTCAGAGTTGGAAAGAGAAACTATTGACGTCCATTTTGCATCTCGTTCCTTTGCGCTCCAACTCATAAGAACGCCGTTAAGATAATCGGCATTGAACACAGTGTTAGGATTAAGCGAATCAGCTAAAAGGCGAAGCAGAAAATCGCCTCGTTCCTGACGATTCGGGAGAATGCGCTCATCAATAAACCTTTGTAGGTTAACTGAAATAACACTCACGTCACGCCATTGAAGGCTGGATATTATCCAGAATGGAACGGAAGCATCAGAGTCGAGTATTTCTGGATCAAGCACATCAATAAGCTCGATATCAAACAAATCGGGAAGCAGGCAGGCAAGCACCTCAAAAGTGCCTTCATGACTGCAATTCGACCTCCATTCATCAATAAAACCCTGAAAATAATTATTAGACTTTATTACATCTATATCGGTACTTCCCCCAGCGTCCTTGATGCAGCTTAATGCCTCAAAATAGTTTTCAAGTCTTTCAAACGAGAAAATCGCTTGTTCCGTTTCCATGCCATAGCGATGCGTCTTATTGAGAATTCCTTCCGACACCATCAACTCTATAAGCCGAGAAGGCTTATTTGCCCCTTCGTCGCGTGCCAGCCTACAAGCTATTTTGCTAGCCTGATTCCATGGGATATATCCATAACTATACGTCGAATCTGCAATTATATTTAGAGCCGTTCGTACTACGATGCCGCTATCAAATCCCAAATCGATATCAGGATGGGCGCAAATTATCTTAGTTACTTTTTCTAAATATGCGCCCATTAGTTTACCGAAGGATCTGGGGCACGAATATCTAGTTTCACTTGTAGCGCTGAGGTAATCGCATGTTAGCTTTAAGAATAATGGGTTGCATGCTTCGCTTCCAAAGGAAGGAAATTGTGGGAGTGCGAGATTGTAATAGGAGCAGAAGGATTCAATGGCATATCTTTTATTCGAAGCAAAGCCGTCAAGGACGACCTGGCTTACATCGCTAGATGACTTAAATCCTTCTGGCAGTATGGAATCCTCAAGGGGCGATCTCACTGAGACGGCCAGCCTGATATTAGGATATGATTTGATTTCATTCATTAATCTAGTTAGCCAGTTTTTCCATATGAACTGACCGTCGCCTTCATTGAGGGCATCAATTGCAATAAGTACCCTCTTTTCATCAGCGAATTTCGCAATGCTAGCAAAGAAAGAGTGGGGGTCTATTCCAGGCGCAAGCTGTTCAACTAGTTGATTGATTGGAGAGGTTCCTTTTACAAAGTATTGTCCTAAAGCAAGATAAACAAGCCTGTTTTCAGAAAAGGCTTTGAGGCAGCTATCCGCGAATAGATGAGACTTCCCTACACCTGCAACTCCCCTGACAATCAGCAGGGAACCATTAAGTGCGCGGCCACTGCGATTGAGGATGAGCTCAATTTGAAGTTTGGCATTGCGATATTCGTCGAAACTGTTATATAAAAGCTGGAGCTTATTAGGTTCCACATGGTCCTGAAGCTCGGACATTTCAAAAAAGAGATTATCGCTCATCGATGTTATAGAGTTCAGATGTTTATAGAGCTCTGAACCATGGGATTGCTTTGCTAGCGCGCTTGCAGATTCAATGCGTCCTAAAATCTCCTTAATTCTCGTTGAGTAGGTTAAATCACGGAGGCAATTGAGTATTTTATACATTGAACTAATCGGGGCCTGAAGCCCAAGTAATGATTCGCTGACAGCTTTAGAAAAAGATTCAGTCTCAAGAAGGCCAGTGAATAGGTCTGAAGCCTCTGTTTGAATATTCAGCTCAGGCGTATATTTTGGACCGAGTTCTTTAATTCTGTCATCAAGCATGTGCTTAACATAATCTCGTTCGCAGTAATATGGAGTGGAATCAGCTCTATGCTCTTCAATTGTCGATAAGGCAGAAGAGCCCTCGGGCTCTGCGCAAACAAGACGGTATGCCTCGTCAAGCCTCTGAATATCGAGGTCAATAATAAAACTGAGTACAGATTCCACATCCAATATATCTTTAGCAGGATCAAATATTACATTCTCGTAAGATTTAAAATCTGTCCTAAAGTTTGGTGCCTTTTGAACAAGAAACATAAAGCGAATTCGATAACGTTCAGAACTGATCTCGGAAAATTTCTTTAAAGTAGCACTAACCTTCTCTGAAGTTGCTGACTTACTTACTTGAAAACAAACACCAGCTTCCCTATCAACCAAGTCATAACCCTTCATGTTGGGATCAAGCTGGTTTGCATTCTTAAGATGAAGCGAGAAAACTATGTTTAGTAAGTCGCGGTAGAAATACTCCGAATGAACAGCCGAATCCTGCAGATTATTCCTACCATCTGCATGTAGCTCAACACAATGACGAAGCAACAGTTCTTTAATTCTTTCGTAGTAAACGATTCGTTCCAAGGCTGCCCCCTTAAAAATAGAAATTCAACTGGTGTTAATCACAGCAGTCTTCATTAGCTGAAAGCAAATTTAATTGCACCAGATATAATATCGGGATGCTAGGACTACATATTGAATGTTGACTAGCAAGAGCCAGACTGGATTAAAGCAGGCCGTGCTCTTCAGCTTTTTCTTTAATCTTCATGATTACTTTCGCCTTTTCGGAATCATCCTCGCAACTCTGATCGAGGTAATATTGCGGATAAGAAACGATATCCACAGCAAGCCACGACCCCCAGGTCTTTGCGGCAGATACAATTCTTGGTAAATCACACGAAAAGAGTCGCGGCAAGATTGACCGGTCTTTCGAAGGATTATCTTGCAACAGCTTCTTTAGGATCTTCCTGCGAGAATTCCACTTGGATCCGTCCAAGTACTCATATACAGCACTCGCTGGTCCAATGAAATTACACTCAATCAAATTAACGAGGGTGAATTCTGTGCAATGCATTTTATCAATCATTTCACCATTAACCGTGAGAGGAAATATGCTGTTGTTCATCGCCCTCAGTCTGGTTAATGCGTTAAGCAAATTGGCAGATGCCGGATGGGCCCTGTACATCAATCCATTTGCAAGATTTAGAACGTCAGAAGCTTCTAGAGCATGATCGTCGTGCATTTCATATATAGAGAATTCTTTTATGAACCTATCAAACAGGCAAAGCTCATTACACAATTCATCGATACTTTCGAGCTTCAAGATAAGGCTTGCATTGCTTAATGTCCCTGCAACTTTTTGGTTGAAAACGAGCTCTCGAACCAGCGCGATTCCCATGGCGTTAGAATTTTCAATCGAATTGTTAGGATCGAGCTCACTCAGATTAACTTCGCCATCCTCTAGCTTTATTTTGGCAATGATTGAACTTGCGAGTTCATCAACGTTGGCCGAATTGCTCCATGACTCCGCAGCTCGACAGAGGCTAGTAAAGATAAAGGGCGGGAATCCAACAATCGAATATTCAACTGGATTTAAAGCCGTCAGGTAAGAATTAAGTGCATCCTCGGAGGAAACGACCCTTTTATAAACAGAAGGATATGCTTCCTCGAGCGTTTCTAGCGTTGGAAGATTTGATGCTTTGCATGCAAACAACAAGTTGGCGCGAGTGACGTCATAGTTTCCAAGTTCAGCAACCGAAGAGCTGAGTTCAATTCCGAGAGTGCTAAGCTCGTGTATGGTAATTGAGCATCTGTTGAGATAATTCGCTACTGCATCAGCCCTTGTTTCGTCTGAGAATGCGTCAGCGATTGACATCGTCTCAATATTAGCCGCCATCCAAGATGAACTCAGCTCACACTCATATGAAGTATCCAGATTCATGTTTTCAAAAGCATAGGAAACAAGCTCGCGCTGGGACTGAGTCTCGCAAACGCTCCCTGATGACTCAATGACGATATCGAAGGCACGCTCGGTTTGATTAAGCAGTGTCGAAATAAACTTGTGCACAAGACCCCTATTGTTGGGATATTCCTCAAGCAAGCGTTCGATTACTTGTCTTCCTGAGCTTGTGTAATTGTTGATGATGCCGTTTACAGTTGTAATGACTGCATCACGACCAACCGTGGTTGAAGGAGTGCCCCCTCTGCCAAGAATATGCGACAGCAGATAACGGTTGAAACAACAGGGACGATCAAGATGAACGGTCGGAATGATTTTTAAAACTGCGCTGCAATCGTCATCATCTAAGAAATAATCGAGGTCCTGAACACCTCGCTGATAGCAGTGGTAGACAAAGTTAACAACGCGCGGCTTCGCATCAGTAGGATATTTAGATATGTAAAGGTCGAAGTCTTTTCTTAAGTAACCTTCTAGAATCAGTTCACAAACAAGTTCGTCACCTATTATTTGCTTAACGATTTCGGCAAACGATTCAAGGCGCTCTCCCCCTCCATTGGTATTGATTGGGCAAAGCAAATCTTGCTTATTGTAAAAATCAGCAGTACGTAGTTGTTCGATTTTTAAATCCATGTTAGCAAGCGAGCTATCAGTAAAACCGCTGCTCACTAGATCACGCATTCCGATATCTGATATCTCAACTCCAAATAAGTCAAGGAATTCTCTTTTTGTTAGCTTAAAACCTTGGCCACCAGTTTCGTGGGGTTGACCGACATAGAGAAAATCATCGGAGTCAAGCGAGAAGAACTTCTCCCAGAATTCGGTTTCAAAAATACTGTTCGAGTATTCTCTGCGCGTGTGAAACGAATCAGTTCCTATTGTTAAGCGTTCTATTGAACTTACGCGTTTATCAAACGCGCCTTTTAGCTCGTTGCCTAGAGTCTCAGCAACATCATCCAGTGAACCACCACAATCTATACAACACTGGAGTAATTTTTTCGCAGCCGAAAGCTGCGGAAGCAATCGATTAATCCCCTTTTGATGTATGTCGTACAGCTCATTTAACTTGCCCTTGCCGATTCGAAGGTCCTCATACTCAAGAGGATAGAGATTTTTGTAGATAGCAATTGCCAAAATGCCTGTACAGGTCAACCCCAATGCAGAGGGGCTACCGAACGAGGGAGAACCCATTTCTTGAGTCATGACCAGATAGTCATTACGGATGCTGACCATCAAGCGCATGTCTGCAATATATGGAGCGGCCAGAAGAAGTAAATCAGAATAGCGCGTACCCTCGTCAGTCTGACCGGCATCCTTTAACTCTGAAGCGAAAACCTTAGCGGCCATTTCATTGGCATTAAACTTTGAAATAAACGGCACTACAGAAATGACCATGTCGAAAAACTTGACACGACCAGAGCCAAGAACTTCTTTTGAAGATCCTTTGGACTCATTGCCTAAGGTAAATATGCTGTCTTTTATAGCATATACAAATCTAACAACCTTATTGCCTTTTTTGCCAACAATGCCAGGAGCTAAGTTTAAAAGGTCATTGAGTTTCCGCAGTTCGTCAAAAATGCCCAGATCGTCAAAGCGATCTATATCTTCGAAAATTACGGTGTCGTACTTATTAATCTCGAAGAGATAAATAAGCTCGTCCCTATATTTGTTGAAGTATGAAGAGTCGCCGACTTCCTTATCGAGCGATAGGTTCAAGCCCGATGCCGAGATTGATTTTAGATGCAGACTGTTTATAGACGAAAGTAGACATGCAGAAATAATCATAGACAGAAAAAACGCAACGGCAGCTATTGCGATGAGCAACAATAAACAATGATGTAGGGAATCATCATTCATGCTTGCTAGAGCATTGAACCAGCGTTCGGCATCTCCCTTTATGACGCCTGGGAGAAGCACCGCGATGATAATCGCTGTAAATAGAACTAACGATAGGGATAGGATTTTCGGAATCTGACGATATAGGGGAATGTTATGAACTTGATTGAAAGACGATTTACTTGCTTTCGAAGGGTCTCCTTGATAAAGAAGCTGGCCTAAGATTTCGCGTTCAAGTAATGCTGTTATTGAAGGTTTGGGGTCTGACCCATCGCTGTCCGGGCCGGTGCAAAAATTTGCCAAACTAACTTTTGCAATATAATGACCATCCGTCTTCGCTCCTTTAGCAAATTGTTCTAAAATGCTGCTCTTGCCGCTTCCATAAGATCCTGAGAGAGCTACATTTTTGCAATTTTGCTTATAGAGAGCATCGTTAAGCCGGCCAACGTAACGACTATGTTGACTGGAATCATACTTTGGAGTCATTGGTCTAAGTAGATTTTCCTGGCAAATACCCTCCTTGGAAGCAAGCCGGAATCTGCTAAAAATGCTCAAGGCGTAACCAACCTTCCGATATAAAGCCGCATTACTTAATACATTTGGGTAAATGGTATTAAGACGATGGAATCAAGTCGGAAGCGCTAATTGCCGACTTGAATAAAAATATGGTATCAGCTTGTGGTCTAGTAAAGATGAACGGGAACGACCTATAAGACTTAGTAAGTAACAAATTGGTTTTATTGGAAAGGGGCAAATCGGCAATTGCTCATATACCCCTCCCTTATTGCGTTTAAGCGCTTTTCAATAAGTACTTCTTGAGTTGCCCGAGGACACAATGTGATCTGACATTTTTTTCGCATTGTCATATCCCAAAAGTGCTCAAGTGACAGACGGAAACCAGCAAATGAGACATCGGGAGGTAGAACTGCATCAGGTCATAGCTTGTTTAGAATCTCAGCAGAAACTGAGTGCTGTTACAAGTCATCACGTAATCCATCAATTCTCTCAGCGCCATATAGGACCTGCTAGTTGTATTTGGCGCTGAATTGCACCCCGCTTGTTTTGCTGACATAGAGTCTTGTATGAAGCGGCAAGAGCGCTTTCTCTTTCAAAGAGATCTTGCCGTTGATCGGGCTCATGTAACTTTTCAGAAGCCTGTTCAAGCGTCCATTGATATTCCCTTGCATTCTGGAGCATCTTATTAAATAGAATCTGATACTGATACATTGAAAACAAAAGGGATTGATAAGCTTCTATGAAATCGGCAATTGCCTCTCCACTCTTTCCTTTGAAGCAAAACCTCGCCTCCATGGCGAGCGATCTCATTTCATCAAGCTTTAAATGCAGTTTGAGCTGAAGATCAGCATCTAACACCTTATTAATTGAGGCTGAAATTGATTGCAGGTACGTGGTGTTAGTTAGCCAAACAAATAGTAGGTCGATAGCCATTTGCGGTTCGTCATCATGTTCCAAGTTCTTCGCGTTTTTTGCGTAAACACTCATGAGTTTATCGACGGTTATCCATATATTTAAACGTCGATTGAATAGAGACTGTTTATTACTGAGACGAGCTTGGTAACAAGAAATGAGCAATGCGATGATTGCCACAATCGCTGAGATGTACTCAGGTAGATTCGTTAGGTCCATTGTTTCCTCCGCCACCAAAAATCAATTGGCAATACTACAATTATCGCTCTACATTCAGGATTCTCTGGCAATGAGAATTGCGTTATTGGGGTCATTGATCGCAGTAGAATACCCGATTGATCTGAAAGTCGTTCCGCATTGTAGCTTATGCTGTTAGTTGATTGGTTGTATGGGCTGCTTAGGGGATAGTGCCCTAATTGATATCTTTTCCTTTAAACGACGTGGATAGCATCATCAGAAGAACGTCGTTGACCATTCGTCCCCTGAAGTTGCAAAGCGCGGTAAATGAAATCATGCTAAGCAGTTTCATGCCCTGCTCATCGATCCTTCCTTTTTCAGGAGGGCAGTAGACGATTAATCCGCACTGGGGCTTTTTACCTCGGACAACAGCATTGAATTCTTCGTTGCTTAGATATCCATGAACAATAATCATTAAAAGCGCTGATTGAGCTTCATCAAGGTGTTTGTTGGTGACATGCTGAATATTTCTTGTTTTAATAAGGCCGGAATTGACCAAATCTTTTCGAATGTCATTAAAATCATCAAGTCCTGCGATAATGGCGATTTTCTTTGCGAATAACGCTAGCCCGAATCTGATCAGGGCTTGAGTAATGCCAGCGAAAGATCCCGCGGCAACTACCAACAGTGCGATGAACCCAAATACTGAGCAGATAGCAGTTATGCAGTCACGGGCGCTATAAAAGATTTGTAGGAGCTGTAGTATTATTTCCAACAATTTATCCATATCAATTTTCTACTCCACATTAATGAAAAACGGACGGGTCCATCGTACGCAATAGCCTTTACGCACAACAAAGCACTGCACGATATGTTTTCCGGTATAGGCTGTTTCTTCTCGTCTTGAAGTTTTCCCTTCGTTGGGAGCTTCAAAGCCCCCACGCTGACAGCATCGCATAGCCTCTTCACCGGTATTGGTGATCTGCCATCTTACACGCCCGTCTTTAATTGGGCTGTATGTGACTTTATATATCACTGAGGACCCTTTCGGAACAGCCGGCCCATCATTTGGAAGATTGATTTGTTTGCCCGAAGGAAGAGTGGCAGTTGCAGTGATGGTTGCATTTGGTTTTTGAGATTGCAAGGGATACTTCAGCTTTTGTCTATGGGTAACGGACAACACGCGTTCCTGTGCAATTCGCCTCGTTCCAGCTGCGTAAGATCTCGATTCATTCCCTGCTGGGAAATTAATGCCAAGAATGGTTCTCCAAATATCGTTGCCAGTGCCTTTTTCTGCAATAAGATCAAGTTGTTCGATCAGTTTATTTGAAAACTCAAGGAAGTCGTTGTGTTTGTACTTTTCCGCTAGGTTATTTTCACAAAATGCGGGATCTTCGATAAATGGAGTGTTGCCAGAACTTAAATCTTCTGAGTACGCTTCTGACAAATTGGCCATTGTTTGCATTACACGCTCTTCAATCGTGAGGTGCGGTTCTGGTAAATTATCAGCAATCATTTTCTCAAGAGTAATTCCCTTTGGATATTTGACATTCGATGGACAGTTTTCTCTTCGCCACCATTTAAAAATTTTCACCAAAGGCTTATATGCATTTTCATATCCTTGATTAACTTCTGTTGTCCAAGAAATATGTTTCTTCGGATCAGTTCGCTTCCAAGTGCCTTCCTTAGATGATCCAATATTAAGAAAACCGTTTTCATCTCTGACCAAGGGCACTACATCAAGATGGAAACTTGCCATATCTATACCGACAGAATGATTTTGAATAGTCGTTTTTTGGTAACAGCTGCGTAGTTTGAGGGCCTTTTCAAGCTCATTCAATACAAAAGTCGGAGAATCGTTTGTTGAACGACTAGTTTCGATGACAACGTCAATATCGCAGCAATCCGAATTCTTTTTTGGACGAATGAACGTTTGCTTAGCGTAAGATCCTGACAAATAGCTGTGAACATAAATATGTTTATAGCTCTCACAAGTTTTCAAGTGATTCCTAAGATTCTGGTGAAGTCTGCTTGCTTCATCGATAGTAGATTTACTTGGGTTGATATCTTTTAGAAAAGACTCGAAGTCGGTACTGTTTGCCACAATTCTCCAATTCAAACGTATGTTCTATTATAAGTAATAATATTCGAGTAGATTAATTTATGTGACATCAATTTAAATACTGATTCGAATCTTAGATTGATAGTTTCTGCCAGGGTGTTTTTGGTTTTCCATTTATGAAATCGACCCCTGAGGATCTGTTTTACTCCTTAAGGGTCGATTTCGATTTATATATCAGTTTAGAAAACAGTTGATGATTCAGAGACCGGAAGGCCCCCGAAGATCGTGTCGAAAATGTGAGCCTGATTCTAAATCAAATTATGTAGTCATCATGACCCTAACATAGAGTCATTAATTTGGTTTGCTTAACCAAGTACCAAATAGCGAAGACACATTCAAGTGCCTACTGGTAGGTTTACGTTAGATCGCAAGTTGTCGTAGTCAATTTTTGGACCAACCTAAGTCAAAACTCATGGAGAGAGTTTACGTGGAAGTAGCTAAATTTCGGCTTCCGTTATTCGCAAGTTGCTGCTTGCGTTGTAATTAAATCAATGAAAGATAAGCATGCAATTGAGATGCTGACCGCTATCATCCAGACGAATGATAGTTACCACTCCCCCATGCTTCAGATTACGGTATGAATAATGCGTCGAGTGTATATCTAAGCGCGGCTATCTCGCTACGCCCTCACCACAGGTGTCGCTCCCGAGCTTGATAGGCGACAGTTCGATGTGGTCTTTACTTGCGTCGAATTGGCCCAGCAGGCCAGCTATGGCGGCGGATACACTATCATCGATGTAAAGACCGCATTTGCCTCCACGCTCAGCTGCTCGCGCGAATTCGACGAGCTCGTTGCGAATTCCCTCGCCGTCAAGCTGGAAGAAATACCGCTTGTTTTGAGAAGGATCCTCTTTGCGTACCTCGAAGTAGTCTGTTTTCCACCAGGGAGCGGGTACGTAAATGTAGCCATCCGTGCCGGAAACCACAAGCGACCCCTCAGATTTAGCTGCCTTGCCGAAAACCGCCTCGCCGTAGCCATCCTCGAATGCCAGTCGGATCTCACCAAACGCGTCAAAGCCAGCGTGACCTTCAAGGTCGGCCCTTACAAAATCGGCTGATTGATAATTAGTTCCGAGTAGCTGCAAGATGGGCAGCAACGCTGCTGGACCCCAGGCTTTGGAGCTCGACCACTTGCCCTCAACGCTCGAGATGTCCTCACTGCCAAGATCAACAAGGCTGGTGCATACAGCGCGCACCGACAGAACTCGTCCAATGTGACCACTCTTGGCGAGCAGAAGCAGTCGATGGTAGGCCGTTGAATACGCCGTCTTGATCGCGTCGGCCAAAACGAGGCCCTTTGAGCGTGCGAGCGCCTGCAGTTCCTGGCACGCCTCACGCGTTGAGGCAATGGGGCTCTCACATAGAACATGTTTGCCCGCCTCAAGCGCTCGCTTAATCTGTCCATAGTGCTGATTGGGATGCGATGCAAGGTAGATTGCGTCGCATCGGCCGACTATCTCATCGAAATCATTAACCTGTTCGACTAAGCCACAGCCTGCGAGGCTTCCATCACTGTCGATCATCGCGCAGGTGGGGTCAACGCCATTCACGAAGGCACTTTCACGCAGATACTTCTCCACTAGCACACGCTTGCCCACGTACCCCATTCGTAGATGTCCACTTTCGGCGCGAAGCTCGGTGCTCGAGACGCCTTGCGTACGATCAAGGTAGACTACCTCGCAGTATTCCCTGAGATAGTCGAACTTACCGACCCAGTCAGAGCCTACGGTGAACACATCGATTCCCATACGTCTGATGTCGTCAATCTTCTGGCCCTCGTACTCTTCAACGATTACTTCGTCAGCAATCCCGAGCTCTTGGACAGAACGCATGCGCTCGTTGAGGGTCTGGGAAACGTTAATCTTCCCGCGCACCTTGTCGAAGCCATCGGCGGTTACACCCACGACCAGGTAGTCGCCGAGCGCCTTGGCGCGTTCCAGCAGGCGCACATGGCCCCGGTGCAGAAGGTCGTACGTTCCATATGTGATCACTTTCCTCATGGGCCTCACCTTCCCTTTCGTGGCTTGTTTAGTTATTGCCGCAGTGCTCGAGCTTCGCGACATGGAAGGCTTTCTCCCACCCATGGGCCTCGTACCAAGGCCACAGTGGCTCTATGTAGCAGTACAGCAAAGGTATGAGGCCGCGCGCGGCCACTTCGACGGCCAGCGATGAGAGCACCCGCGCCCCGACACCCTTCTCCGCGCCAGGGCGTGCCTTGAGCCCGCCGCAGACGGCAACATCGTCGGACTCGGCATAGGTCGCCATATGCGCAGCAATTCCTTCGCTATCCCTAATGACTATGCTCCTGCAGCCCTGCAGCCGCTCTCTCTCACACAACTGAGCCACGAGCGCGCCGACGTCGTAGTGCTTGCCAATCTCCTCGTCGCCGCAGATGAGCCTGGCTATCTCAGGATAGTCGGCCTCGGTCGCCCTGACCGCCGCGGGGTCTGGTACCTGAGTTCCGTCAGCCCGCATAACCCACCCCTCAGACAAACTGTAGTCGGCGAGCACGGTGGCGAGCTCTGCCGCTGCACTGTAAGAGGTCTGGACCATGGAGGGGTCCATTTTCTCAACGAGGGTCGCGACGGCCCGGATTGCGCGGTGGCCTGCCTGCCCGCAGAAGACGACCTGGAGTCCGTCATAATATCGGTAAACGACCGCCTCGAGGCGGCTTCCGTCGAAGACCTCCCAGCACGCAACGTTGTCGCCCTCGAACCCGTAGGTCAGCGCATCGATAAGTGCGTAGGGGTTTTCAACGCGCTGACCTTCCAGAACACGCCGCAGGCCCTCGTCCCAGCAGGTCACTTTCTTCACATTCACGTTCGTTTTCCTTAAAACTCGTAGCTCGATACCGGCGAGTGCTGCCCTCGGCGGTCCTCGGGCGGCAACTGCATGTAGTCGCCATAGATGTAAGTGAGGATCGCGTCGAAGTCACGTGTCCCCATCAAACGTTTCCCTTCGAACTCGTACTCCGACAGGTCCTTAAACCACTCCTTAGGCATCGCGTAACGCTCTTCGAGCGGATTTTCTCGATAGAGGGTACCGGTAGCTGGAAACAGCAGCGTCCTCACGCGGTTGGGGCTGTCGTCCGTGCTCTTGCGCTCCATTGGAGCGGCGAGAGCATAAACCGCCTTTGCGGGTATCTTGGACAACAGCGAGAACCAGGCCCTGAGCGGAGACGACACGCGGGGGTCGAGTCTGCCGACCTCAGACCATAGGACCTTGCGCAGACACATGCACCAGAAGTCCTGCAGAATTTGGCCGCCCACACCAAGAGGCACGTCGTCCATGGGGAACACGTCTACAAAGACTCCTGTTTTGCACTTCAAGTGCTCCTGTCCGACCCTCACGTACTTCGTTCCGGTGCGCCTGAGCTTGCCGTACCCCCACCTGTATTCAGGATCGCTCAGATGGTCCTGGAAGAAACAGATGGACGGGTCCATCTCATGGGCGACAGAACGGAACCTCTCGTAGTCCTCACGAAGCATTGCAATATCAGCATCATCATCCCAGGGGATATAGCCCTTGTGGCGCACTGCGCCAAGGAGCGTCCCGCCGAAGATTGTGTACGCAATCCCGTGAGCGCGACACACGCGGTCGAACTCCACGAGCATGTCGAGCTCCAATAGCTGCATGCGCCGGAAGTCCTCTCCTTCTATGACCTTTACCTGTTTCATCTGCGCCCCCATCTAGAACAGACCCTCGGCCGATAGCGAGGTAAGGCAGTCGATAAGCCTGTCGTTGTCCTCCTCTGTGATGGCACCGATGTGCCCGATGCGGAACACCTCGTCGCACAGCGCGCCGCCGTTTGGGCACAGCCACATGCCGTACCCGGTTTTGGCGCGCTCGATGATTGCCTTCGCGTTGCTCGCGGGGCAACGGAGCGCCGTCACTGCATTGGAGGGGTTCTCGGGGACCATCTCGAGTGTGGTGCTCGTCAGGGCGTCGCGCACGGCCTTCGCGCGCGACGCGATCTCGGCGCGCTCCGCGTCGATCCCGCGCGCCTCGATCGACCTCAAACGCGCATTGATCTCAAGCAGCGTGTTGACAGCAGGCGTCCAGGGAGTCTGCCCACGCTCGCCGTTGCGCAGGGCTTCCTTTAGGCTCAAGTAGGAGCAAACCTCGGGATTCTCCGCTACCCTTTCCTGTCCGCGCGGCGAGAGAGCCATGAGGGAGATGCCCGGGTGGCAAGCTAGCGCCTTTTGCGAACCCGTCAGCACCACGTCGGCGCCGAGAGCCGCCATGTCTATCTCTTCGGCGATGAACGCGCTCACTGCGTCGACGATCAAGAGCATCTCGCGTTCGCGGCAAAACTCGGATAGGAGCCTCATGTCGTACAATAGTCCCGACGAGGTCTCATGCATGTTCACGAGCAACGCACCGCAGCCGGATTCCACCGCATCCTCGAGGTTTTTCCGCGTGACCTGACGCCCGAACTCAAGCTTAATCTCGTTGACGTTGTGCCCGTGAAGTTGGCATAAGTCGACGAACCTCTGCCCGAAACTACCGCCATTGACGACGGCAACACGCTCAGCGGGTGCCAAGACACTCATCACAGCGGCCTCCATGGCACCTGTGCCCGAAGCCGTCAGGAACACACAGCGCGAGTTCCTAGGAGCGGACAGCAAGCCCAGCATGATGCGCTCGTTCTCCAGCATCACCTGAGAGAACTCTGGCGTACGGAAATAGGGCGCGTTCTTGGCTGAAACTTCCAGTACCTCGCTAGGGCTCATAACCGGTCCCACAGTAAAGTTAAGCATCTGCATTCTCCAAATCTCTAGTTAATTCGGATTTCAATTAAAAGGTGAAATCATCACCCGAAACCAATGGCGGCAGCTCTAAACACGCCTAATGATTGAGTAAACGTGGTGCCCCATACGCTCCTCTTTTGGCGGCAGCTGCATATAATCACCAAAGCAAGACCTCAGCAGCGGGTCATAGCCGCTAGGCACGGGTACGTCCATATCCTCAAAAGGCATATACACGGTGTCTTCGAACCACGTTCGCTCAAAGATGCTCGATTCCGGAGTTCCGGCCCATGAGATAAGGCCAACGTACTTTCTGGAATCGAACGAAGACTCCGTGCACAGAGTATTAAGTTGTTCCTGGTACCTCTCAGGCTTTCCTAGCATTCGGCTCAAAATAAACTTAGCTAGTTTTTTTGCTGGATTGATATCTCTGTTGCAACAATCAAAATTGCACGCCTGTAGATAGCGCAACATCAGCTTGTGTGCTGCTCTCTTTTTATCCAGAGCTTCGCTCATGTTGTCGGCCAGGCCGTCCAACGGGTAAATATCGATGAAAGTCCCAAGTTCATCGACCTCGTTGCCGTACTCCCCTACCATCTTATATTCAGGATTAGAGATGCGCGTTATAAGGAACGGCCTTCTCAAACCGATCTCCGGTTTCACGGGCGTGTACTTGTCGAGTTCTGGGAAGCGTCCATCGAAGCAAGCTAAGAACCGCTCGTAGTCTGAACGGGGCATCGCGATATCTAAGTCATCATCCCAGGGAATAAACCCTTGATGTCTCACAACGCCGATGAGGCTTCCGTACATCAGCCAATACGTAATACCTTCGCGTCTGCAAACAGTATCGATATCTTTCAGAATCTTTAGGGACTCTAGCTGAATATCCCTTAGCTCGAGCTCCCCCTCAACATGCGGTGCGCTGGACTGCATAAGTCCCATAAAAATCATTTCCTTTCACAGTTATTATGAAAATGCAACGTGCGGGACACCGTCACCTACGGCCTTAGTTTTTTCATGGTCTCTACCAGTTCGTGGCGGAAAAAGGTCAGAAACGCCAAATAAATCGAAGAATACAAGCAGAAAGCCGGCACTGGTGATAGTAAAAATGCCGACAGGATGAAACCAACAGTCAGCATGATCTCAGCAGCACCGATGGAGCTTGCAGGGACCTTCATCAGACGGTTCATGTAGAACTCAGACCATAGGCTTCGGGCGACAATCACTACTGTCATAACCGAAATGACTGCAAAGACGGAACCAAAAGCGTAGACAGCTAATAGGGTAAGGATTAAGCAGGTAAATGCGGATACCATGTTTACAAGCAGCATCACGCGTTCTCGCCGAAGAACGTTATAGTAAGTCACGCCAGTGATGTTGTACTTGCTGTCAAAAACACAGATGGGCAGAAGGAATATCAGGTAAGTAAATGTACTTGAGTAGTCGGGCAGCCACATCGATAGCAACCAGACCATCGGGAAGTACAGAGCGTAAACACCCGGAAACAAAAGCCCCATGGCGTCACGCGCGGCGCGGTAGAACCTTCGAACCTCATCAAGTGTCGCTTGCCGCAACGAGGGGAAAAGAACCATGGAGGCTTGCGAAACGAACGCAAGGAAGAAGCTCACAAGAGAAAGGGCGAGCGACAGCTTGCCGAATGTCTCAATCCCCCACCGCGCATCGATGAAAACACGACCGATACCAAGGATTAACA
>PPYE01433089.1_pt1 | contig 18631 bp, 17 predicted proteins | sample 1559881 | NCBI WGS metagenome assembly PPYE01 (sample SAMN08240022, study PRJNA423297) | Human gut metagenome, whole genome shotgun sequencing project. | reverse complement strand
GTCAGGGTGGTTTCATAATTGTCCTGGCCGGAAAATCCCAGCTTTTCCGAAATATACGCGGCGGTGATTACGCCGAAGTCATTGCAGCATGGGCAGACCGCATCCACCCGGCGATCCACGGCCAGGGCATACATGGCATCCAGATCCGTGTAGTCGCCGTATACATACTTATCGGCCAGCTTGTGGCCGGGAAGCTCGGGACGGTTCCCGGTGGTGATGACATAGCAGTTGAGCGTTTTCAGTGCCCGCAGCAGCCGCTCGTCGTTGTGGCCGGCATTGAGCAGCAGGACTCTTTTCGTTGCGATGTTGTTTTTCACTATCGTATCTCCCCAAATACATCCTGCCGGAAAGCGCCTCGGTTGGCCTCCGCCCGGGTTTGGCTCCCCTTGCGGTCGAACACCATCTGCACCACCCGGAAGCACAGGTGGATATCCACCCGCAGGCTGCAGTTTTCCACGTACCAGACGTCGTTTTCAAATTGCTCCTCCCAGGTCCACACGTGATCCAGGGGAGCATAGGTAGGACATTCCAGTCCCGGCCGAACCGCGTGGCGCATCAGCTGGCGGGCATCGTAGCGGCACAGGTAGTCGGGCAGCAGCGGCCTGGGGCCGATGAGGCTCATATCGCCCTTGAGAATGAGAAACAACTGGGGCAGTTCGTCCAGGGAGGTCTGGCGGATCTTCTTTCCGATCTTGGTGACCCGGTACTCCGCCAGCAGCAGCTCCCCGTTTCCGTCCCGTTCGTCGGTCATGTTTTTAAACTTGATAATGGTAAACGGCTTGCAGTCCTTTCCAATCCGGGTCTGCCGGAAGAGGACGGGCCGGCCCACGTCAAAAAGCGTGATGAGGGCGATGACCCCCATGACCGGCAGGGCGATCACCAGGCCCAAACTGCAAATGACGATGTCCAGAATGCGCTTTCCGCAGCGGGTATAAAACGTATCCCGCACATGGACTCCGGCCAGATAAGGATTTAGGACATAGGTGGTTTTTGCCGGGGCTTCCGCTTGGATGGGCGTTTGAAAGGCTGTCTGACCTTGAGCAGGCATCGCTGTCATCTCCTGTCTGTTCTGTGAATCCGTCCGCCGGCATGAGGGACGTGTATTTACCGGATGGTACCGATTCGTTGGTTCTCCTCAGCATACCGGCCGGAGAGGATCTCCTGCCACCAGTCCTGATGGTTCCGGTACCACTGCACGGTGGCGCGGATGCCGTCTTGAAAGCTGGTTGCGGGCTGCCAGCCCAGTTCCCTGCGGATCTTCTCCGGGTCGATGGCGTAGCGCAGGTCGTGCCCGGGCCGGTCGGCTACAAAGGTGATGAGGGATTCCGGCTCACCCAGCTCCCGCAGAATGGTTTTCACCACATCCAGATTGCTGCGCTCATTGTGGCCGCCGATGTTGTAGATCTCCCCTGCCTTGCCCCGGCGGATGATGCTGTCCACTGCGGCACAGTGATCTTCCACATACAGCCAGTCCCGGATGTTCTCCCCCTTGCCGTATACCGGCAAAGGCTGGTGGGCCATGGCCCTGGCGATCATCAGCGGGATCAGTTTTTCCGGGAACTGATAGGGGCCGTAGTTATTGGAGCAGCGGGAAATGGTGGCGGGCAGCTGGAACGTTCTCACGTATGCCCCCACCAGCAGATCGGCTGCGGCCTTGGAAGCGGAATAGGGGCTGGAGGCCCGCAGAGGCGTGCTCTCCACAAACAGTAAATCCGGCCGGTCCAGGGGCAGATCCCCATACACCTCGTCGGTGGAAACCTGATGGAAGCGCTGGGCGCCGTAGTGAAGGCAGGCGTCCATCAGGATCTGCGTTCCCATGATGTTGGTCTGCAGGAACACGCCGGGATCCCGGATGGAACGGTCCACGTGGCTCTCCGCTGCAAAATTCACCACCACATCCGGCCGGTAGGAGTCAAAGAGGCGGAAGACCGTCTCCCGGTCTGTGATGTCGGCCCTTACAAAGCGCATCCCGGGGGCCTTCATGGCCTCCTTGAGGGTGGTGATGTTGCCGGCGTAGGTAAGACTGTCCAGACACAGAATCTGATCTGCCGGGTGATGGGCCAGTTCATAGTAAATGAAATTGGCCCCGATAAAACCGGCACCGCCGGTCACAAGGAGTTTAGTCATAGGTGTGATCCCCCTTGTACGATATCAGGTACTGGCCGTATTCCGTCATCTTGAGCGCTTCGCCCAGGGCCACCATTTCGTCCCGGCTGATAAAGCCCCGCCGCCAGGCGATCTCTTCGATGCAGGAAATATAGTATCCCGTGTTGACCTGTACGGTCTCCACAAAGGTGGAGGCTTTCAAAAGAGCTGTGGGGGAGCCGGTATCCAGCCAGGTGATCCCCCGTCCGAACAGCTCCACATGGAGCTCTCCCATCTCCAGATAGGCGTTGTTTACGGAAGTGATCTCCAGCTCGCCCCGGGCGGAGGGCTGCACGTTTTTGGCGATTTCCACCACCCGGTTATCGTAAAAATACAGTCCCGGTACCGCGTAATTGGACTTGGGATTTTGGGGCTTTTCCTCAATGGAGAGTACGGTCCCGTCACCGTCAAACTCCAGCACGCCAAAATCCTGGGGGTTCTTCACAGGGTAGCCGAAAATGGTAGCGCCTTTTTTCCGGGCTGCCGCCCGGTTCAAAATCAGGGTGATGTCTGTCCCGTAGAAGAAGTTGTCCCCCAGGATCAGGCAGACCTGGTCGTCTCCGATAAAGGTCTCCCCGATTATGAAAGCATCCGCCAGCCCCCGGGGCGTCTCCTGAATGGCGTAGCAGATCCGCATCCCCAGATGGGAGCCGTCCCCCAAGAGCCGCTGGAAATTAGGCGTGTCCTCCGCTGTGGAGATGACCAGCACCTCCCGGATCCCCGCCAGCATGAGGGTGGAAAGGGGGTAGTAGATGAGCGGCTTATCGTAGATGGAGAGCAGCTGCTTGGAAATCACCTTGGTACTGGGATATAATCTGGTCCCTTTTCCGCCTGCGAGAATAATTCCCTTCATTGTTTCACACCCGCTTTCCGTGCAGCATCAGAGCTGTTCCAATATGGCGTCGCAGACATTGTCGATTTCCTCCCGGCTGATCTCCTCAAACAGGGGCAGGCAGAGCACGTGGTCGGAGATATCCCGTGCCACAGGCACCTGGGCGTTCCCGTATACTTCCCGGTAGCAGGAGAAGCCACAGCACAGCGGATAAAAGTACTTGCGGGTATGGATTCCACGCCGGGCAAGTTCCGCGTGCAGGGCGTCCCGGGAGATCCCGGTGTTTCGCAGTACGATGGGGTAGTAGGCGTAGTTCCGTGTGACACCCGGCTGATCTGGCAGGACCTGGATTTCCTTCACACCGGAAAACCGCGCATCGTAGTGCTCACTGGCTTCCCTGCGCCGCTGGATACTCTCCTGGATATGCCGGAGATTGCAAAGTCCCATGGCGGCACGGAATTCATCCAGTTTACTGTTTCCCGCTATGTAGTCCACCGTTTCGGGACCTGTGATGCCGAAGTCCTTGAGCGCCGTCAGCCGCGGGGAAAGAGCGCCTTCTCCAAACGCCACGGCACCGCCTTCAATGGTGTGGTAGATCTTGGTGGCGTGGAAGCTGAACATGGATGCGTCGCCCTGTGAGGCGATGCCTCTGCCGTTGACGGTTACACCAAATGCATGGGCCGCGTCATAGATGACCTTCAGTCCGTATTTGGCGGCGATCTGCTGGATCTCCTCTGTGTGACAGGCCATTCCGTATACATGAACCGGAAGAATGGCTGAGGTCTTCTCTGTAATCAAAGCTTCCAGCTTGGAGGGATCCAGGGTGAAATCATCCCGGCGAATATCGCAGAATACCGGCGTAAGGCCGCAGCGGACGATGGCATGTGTGGTGGAGGCGAAGGTGAAGGGAGTGGTGATGACTTCGCCTTTCAAATCCAATGCCTGCAAAATACATTCCAGGGCCTGGTGGCCGTTGACGAACAGCTGCAGGTGCCGGGCTCCCAGATATTCCGTCAGCGCCTGTTCCAGCTGCTGGTGCTTGGGAGCCATGTTGGTGAGAAGGCGGGTATCCCAGATGGAGGAGATTTCGCGGACGTATTCCTCCAGATCCGGCAGGGAGGGCCGGAGAAGGGGAATATTTGTGGATCTGTTGGGATAATTCATTGCTTCCCTCCTGTTTCGCGAGTGTTGCCTGTGAGAATCGGAGTTTAGGGTATGCCCCTGGTTATTTATGCAAAAAGACTGCCTGGGAGCCGTTTGCGTGGACAGACTGTTCGTTCTGATTCCTATGCGTTTTCCCGGCGCTTATTCGTGGGGACAGCGTGCAGTGCCGTCAATTTTTATAGAAGGCCTGTGGCTGCATCAGGATGGCGGCATAAAGGAGCGGGAGGTCATTTGTCTTCCCGCGGTGGCGGCTGGGAGGGGGGGATCCGAACGGCGTACCGGTTTTTCTCGTGCCCGCAGACGCCGATCCAGGTATGGAGGGACTGCCGGTAAAAACGGCAGGAACCGCAGTCGATACAGCGTTCCCCGTCTCTGGATTCGGCGTAGGCACAGGCATCCTCGCCGGTAAACAGGATGGGACACCCCTCCGGTGTATAGACGGGATTCTCGATAAAATCGGGGTAGATCTCCACATACATTTGAGCCAGCTCGTCATAGTGCAGCGGGATTTCCAGCAGCGTCCCCTCAATGTCATAGTGCCGTGTCTTTTCCATTTTGCGTCCCTCTCCAGAAAGGTCTATCCTGCAAAACTGCTTATTTTTATTCACTATACATGAAAACCCTAAATTTGCCATCACCCGCTCCAAAGGGGAAAATGGGTAATGCCTGCGGGTGATCCGCAGGCATTTGGACAATCAAACCGAATGTTTTTAAGGTTCTGGATATCTGCATGCCCCGTTTTTGCGGTGCGGCGGCTCAGGGATATAATCCCCCTGACATTACCCGTTGGCGCCTATGAAACGGGCAATGCCTGCGGGGAGATCCCGCAGGCATTGGATTATTGCAGCATGTACTTTTTCAGGTCTTGCCGGTGGTTGATGTTCAGCTTTTGCAGGGCGGTGGAAATGTAGCGCTTGACGGTGTTGGGGGAGATGTTCATATGTTCGCCGATCTCCTGGTTGGTCCAGCCCCGGGCAGCCAGCATGGCGGCGGCAAATTCCGTTGTGGTGAGGTTGTCGGCTACATCGTGGCCGGTCTCCGGATTATGGACTTTGCGCCAGCCTGCGGAAAAGCGGTAGGTGATGGCGATGATCCGCTTAAAATCCTCCGGCCAGTCCTTTTTTATGACTGCCTCCAGCATGCCCCCCAGCAGTCCGTGATGCTCCCCGAATCCCTCGATCAGATCGTCGGGCCGGGCAAGTTCCCAGGCTGCCAGCAGATGCGCCTGAGCCTGCTCGGACTGCTTGAGACTCATGTAATTCATCACCGCCACCAGGTGCAGGTAGATGGTGGGGATGGGGTATACCTCCGTCTGCATGGCCAATGTGGCGTCCACCAAGCCGATGCTTTTTTCGTATTCCTCCTGCAAATAGGTGTAATGAGCCTGCACATACAGGGCAAATACCCGCAGCCCCGGAGGCAGGAGGGGCAGATACTCCTGGGCTGGAGGCAGGCCCTCCGGCAGGGGAAGATGCAGAAGAACCGCGGCGGCAGTGGCGATAAAGACTGCCGCTGCCCGAAACTGGGGCGGGGTGTCCGAACCGGTAGTGGCCAGGGTGTTTTTCACTGCCGAGAGTGCGTGCCTGGCCCGGTGGATCTGCCCGATGGAGAGATTGGCATAGGCATAGATCAGGCAGGCAGAAAGCCGGATCTCTATGTCGGCACTGGTGAGGTAGAGTTCCGCCTCCCGGGCGGCCTCCTCTGCATGCCCGCTGAAATAGTGATACTCTGCAAGGGCGATTCCCTTCTTGGAACCGTCTTCCATGGCCTCGATGCACTCCATACAATGTCCCGGGACAAACGGGGTGTTCATCAAGGGCATCAGTTCCAGGCAGGAGGAAGACGGCTGCCTGGGCGGCGGTTCGGCCGGTTCTTTTTCCTTTCTGGGATCACCCGGCTTTTGGGCGTCGGCCGGTACGCCCCAGGAGATGCCGAACTTTTTAACACCCTGGATGCGGCCCTGTGCACAGAGTTTCTGCACCAGCCGTTCTGAAATATCCCACTTTTTGGCGGCTTCCCGCACAGTCATATATTCCATGGTCATTCACTCCCGGAAGAGGACATTGATTCCCGCCCGTTGTATTCGCCGCTCCGAACACAACAGGGCGGTGCTGCGGTGCTCTGTTCGCTGCGGCGAATACTTTTTTGCTTTTTTGGGGGGAAGTGTTCGCAGTTTCGCATAGTGGTATTATATTCGTTTCTCCGCCCACTTGCAAGAGCGGCGGGAACAAAACATTTGGCATGCAGCATCTAAAGGTACTCGCTTTTCCGTGGGGATAAACGTTTTTACATAGATCAGAGCTCCTGAAATGCGGGAAATCTGACCCCATATTGAACGCTCCAAATCCCGGCCGAGAACTGCTGCAAACGGTTCCCGCCGGAGAGGCGGCATCTTTTTGCATAGGGGGACGGCGCCGATAACAGATAAAAGATTCCCCTGCCGAGTATTTACTCGGCAGGGGAATGACAGCTTCGTATTTATTCTGTAGCTTTGCCTACAGAAACATCCATCTTCGCCTCATAGTACTTTACCATGGCGATCTGATCTTCGTTGACGTAGCCGTTATCTTCCATCCAGTCCATTACATGAAGCACGACATCGGTCATGGGCAGATCTACGCCCAATTTGTGGGCATAGTGCTTGGCATTATGGATGTCCTTTTGGTGAACCGCAATGCGGGCGCCCGGTTCATAATCCCGCTTGATAAGCTTTGGAATCTTGTTGTCATACAGAGGACCGCCAGCAAAACCGCAGCGAGTGGCGTCGAAGGTCGTTTGCAGATCGATTCCTGCTTTGGCTGCGAAAGCATAGCCCTCAGCCATTGCCACCAGATAGGCGCCGGCAATCATGTTGTTGACCAGTTTGGTAATACTTCCACTGGTGGGTCCGCCGGTGTACACAGGATGTCCCATGCACTCCAGCAAAGGCTTTACCTCTTCAAAAATTTCTTTTTTTCCGCCAGTCATAATGGCAAGCGTACCGGCGATAGCCATGGGATTACCGCCGCTGACCGGGGAATCCAGCAAGTGCATTCCTGCTGCCTCGACCTTTGGATACAGATCCAACAGAATTTCAGGAGCGGTGGAGTCCAGATCCAGGATAATATTTCCGGGTTTGCCATATTGGATTGCCTGCTCGATTGAGTTGATGATCGTGGCGTGGGTAGGCAGCATCTGCATGATGACATCGCAGGTTTTGTAAATCTCTACAGGATCATCCGTAACGGTGCCGCCTGCCTTCTGGAAGGCATCCTTCTGCTTTTGGGCTACATCGAAACCGATCACAGGGCAACCAGACTTGTTCAGTACATTGAGTGCCATGGGAAGCCCCATAACGCCTAAGCCAAGGAACCCAATTTTCTTCATAGAACGATTCTCCTTTACTCAAAGTATGACGTCCAAATGGCCGCCGGGAAAAGACGGATAAGACCGGGGGACCATCGCCACGCAGGCCGGTTTTCACCGGCCTGCGGGCGAGGCGGATATTTGCCGCTGCAGCGGCAGGCGGAACTTCTCCTTCTTCGGGTGGAAGGGTTGCCCTGGAAAGGAGAAGCCTTGAAGAGTGTCAAGCCAACAAGGAGGGCAGGAATGTAGTCAGCGGTTCAATGTAGGTAATAAGCATCAGGATGACAACGGAGATGATCAGCATGGGCATCATTGCTTTCAGCGTCTTCACCAGACTGGTCTCACCGATCTGATTACACAGCAACAGGCACAGGCCTACCGGAGGTGTTACCAGACCGATGCACAGGTTGAAGCTCATAACGATGCCGAAGGATAGGGTATCGATTCCGAAAGCCGTCAGCAGCGGAGTCAAAATGGGGGTCATCATGATGATGGCGGCATTGGCTTCCATCAGCATACCGATAATGAGGAAGAGAATGTTCAACAGCAAGAGAATGACGATCTTGCTGTTGGTAATGCTGCTGAACATATCCAGGAGCAGCTGGGGAAGACCGGAGGTGACCACCACATAGCTGGAGGCCTTGGACAAGCCCACTATAATCATGATCGTGGCAGTGGAAACAGAGGCATCCACGAAAATATCAGGCAGTTCCGAAAATTTCGTGTCCCGATAGACAAAGAGATTGATGCACAGCGCATATACAACAGCTACTGCAGAAGCTTCCGTAGCGGTGTAAATGCCTCCGAAAATACCGCCCAGAACGATAATGGGCATGAGCAGCGCCCAAATGCTATCCTTCAAAGTATGGAGAATGACTTTGGGGGATTCTTTTTCGTGTGCCGGCAGGTCATGCTTCTTGCCGTAAAACAGCACATAGATCATCAAGGAGGCAATCAGCAGCAGGCCGGGGATTACAGAGCCGATAAACAGCTGCGAAACAGACACATTGGTAATGGATGCATAAACGATCAGGGTCACAGAGGGCGGAATGATGGGGCCCAGGATCGAGGAGATAGAGGCCACGGCGCTGGCAAAGGGGGCAGGATAGCCTTCCCGCTTCATGGCGGGAATGGTGATACCGCCGATAGCGGAAGCAGTCGCCACGCCGGAACCGGAAATGGCGCCAAACAGGCCGGAGGCCACAACCGTAACCATACCCAGCGAACCCTTGATGTGGCCGATAAAAGCATTTGCCACTTCTATGAGCTTTGTGGTAATACTTCGCGACATGAGATTGCCGGCCAGGATGAAGAAGGGAATCGCCAACAGCGACGAGGAGTTCATACCGGCGAACAATTTCTGGGGCAGGATAATCATGGACATGTCCGCCATATTTAGGGCAACCAGCGTACCGATGCCCAAGGCGATATAAATGGGAATCCCCAAGAAGGAGAGCACCAATAGCAAAATGATGACCACAGCACCAATATTCATCCGTTAGGCACCTCCTCAGAACGGAATTTCACGATATTTTCCAGAACCACTTCAATGGAGGTCAGGATCATCAGCACGATGCCGATAGGCATGGCGGCATAGGGAACAGCCATAGAAATGCCGACACCAGGGGAGATGTTGGAGGCCGCCTGCGTGCACAGCTGCAAAGAGTACTGGAACAGCAAGACCAAAAAGACAATGCCTGCAAGCGTCGCGATGATGGTAAAGATGCGCTTCACTTTTGGACTGAAGCAGTTAATAAGAATATCAATCTGCAGATGGCTGTTGCGGCGAGCTGCGATTGCGGAAGCCAGCATAACATTAAAGATAAACAGATAGCGGGTGACTTCCTCACTCCAGGAATTCGAGTGGGCAAACACATACCGCAGGATGACCTGATAGAGCATGACGAATACCATGACTGGTACTGTTATGGCCAGAACGGCTTTCTGGATTTTTTCCAGGACGTCCAGAAATTTGGAATATACCTTTAGCATGGAACCAAATCCCTCCTTCCAGATAGGAGCCCACACCCACTGAGGCGTGGGCTCCCAGAAAACAATTTACTTTGCGGGATCCATCTCAGCAATGCGGACCACCCAATCGGCAAAGTCAGGATAATTGGTAGCGGCGAAATCCTTGAAATACTCCGCAAAGGCGGCGGTATCCACTTCAATGACGGTTTTGCCTTCCGCTTTCAGCGTTTCTTCGGCGGCAGCGTCCTTTTCGGCCTGAGCTTCGGAAATCTGCTGGCCAGCGTAATCGGCAGCTTCGGTGACGGCTGCCTGGATATCTTCGGGCAGACCCTCAAAGTAAGACTTGTCCATGATGACCACGTTGCATCCATAGACGTGGTTGGTCTTGATCCAATAATCGCAGACCTCGTCAAAGGCGTAGTTCAGGGAGTCCACCATGGGATTTTCCTGACCTTCGACCGTCTTCTGCTGCAAGGCGGTATAGACCTCGTTCATAGCCAGGGGAGTGGGAGCTGCGTCCAGCCACTGCCAAGTCTTGATGTACATTTCCAGATTGGGGGCGCGGAGCTTAAAGCCTTCAAAATCTTCAATGGTCCGCATTTCCTTGGTGGCTGTCACGATACGGGGGCCGCGGTAGGCGGCACCCAGCAGCTTAAAGCCAGCCGCATCGCCAACGGTGGTCTTGATCTCATCGCCGAGATCGCTGTACCAGACATTCATAAAGTGTTCATAGCTGTTGAACATGTACGGCATGGCTTCGATGTTGGCCAGAGGAGTAAAGGTGGCCAGGGTACCGATGGACTCCACTGCAATATCGGCCACGCCCACAGACATACCCTCCAGGACCTCAGAGGTGGAGCCCAGGCTGGCTCCGCCATACAGTTCAACTTTCACACGGCCGTCGGTCAGCTCATTTACCTTTTCGGCAAACAGGGCACCCATGTCATAGGCATTATCGCCCTCGGTGGAGTTCAAATGCATCTTCCAGGTGTATTCGGAATCACCCGAAGCACCATCGGAGCCGGCAGCAGAATCGTTGTTGGTTCCACCGCATGCAGTCATAGTCGTAGCGAGAAGCAGCGTTGCTAAGATGGAAGCAAGAAAACGTCTGTTCATAATTGACCCTCCCATAATTTTCGAGTTTGTTTCAACCGACTGTGTGAAACGTTTATCGATTAAACTTAAAACTAAAAACTAAAAATTTTAAATTTTAAATTTAATCTACCTCAAGAGTAAGCACGATCGTCAAAAATGTCAATAATTGTTTGATATTTAACATTAAACTTGTTGAAAACGGCAAATTCAGCTTTTGGTTTTTAGCAGAAAAATATAAGGAGGCCATCGAGAAAGCGTTTCGGAAAGGACAAGGCTGTGAATTTCCAGAAATAATTGTTATTTTTTTAGCAAAATGACGGAAGATATATTGAATTCAACTGGATATACATGGTATAATCGCAGAAAAAGCGCAAGCTGGCATGCACGCCTGGAGAGGCGGCAAGCGGCAGGAGGTATATATGAATTATCCTGAGCCTTTGCAGGAATTTGCTCTTACAGAAATTACGCGGCGCATTCAAACAGGTGAGTATCCGGTGGGATCTCGTTTGGTTGCGCAAAAAATAGCTGCTTCCCTCAATATCAGTGCCACTCCGGTGGTGGCGGCTATTAACCGTTTGGCAGCCCAGGGGTTGGTGGAGACCATTCCCCGGAAGGGAGCCATTGTCAAGCAGTTTTCTGTGGAGGATATTCGGAATTATTTTGATGCCCGCATTATGATGGAGACCTATGCGGTAAAGCCTGCCATCCAAAACGTAGACCAACATCCCGAGATTGTGGAGGAGTTGCGGGAGATTGTAGACCGATTTGACTCTGTGGAGCCTACAGACCTGGAGGCGGCCCGTGTACAGGAAAACCGTTTTCATCCCCTGATGGTGAAGTTGGCCGGCAATGCCCAGTTAGATCGCCTGTATGAATTTAATTGGAGCGTGGGCAGCGTTTACTTTGTGTATAGCCTCAAAAAGGTAAAGTCGGAGAATTTCAAGATTTCCCTTGTAGAGCACCGCCAGATTCTGGAGGCTCTTTTGAATAAGGATGAAGCGCGTCTGGAATTTTTAGTAAAGGATCACCTGCGGTTTTTGAATAAAGCGCTTGAGTGGTACAATAAATAACGAATTTATATTGAGCCACGGCCTCCAGATCGTTTCCATGCCCGGCTTGAGGAAAACGGTTTTATTAGGAGTCGGAAAGGTCAATATTGTCTGCAGAGTATGCCAGTCTATAAAGAGCAGATGAAAGTCCGCTTTTGAGATGAGAGGAGAGATCTCCTCTCTAAAGATAAGATACCGTCATAAAGGGAACCGCCATTGGGCCGTGAATTCACGGAGCCCAATGGCGGTTCCCTTTATGCGTTTATGGATTGGATGGCTGCCGGAGGATACGGGTTTTCAGCAGCCTTTTGGGGCAGATATGAGAATTCTGATGTTTGATGGGGAGGGAGGGAACAGGCAGTCCTCCTGAAAATATGCCATGCCGTGTCCTGAATGACACAGTTTAAACGGATCCCCTGGGGGTTCGTACAGGTTCTCTTTCTCTGAAAAAGCAGAGTGTACGGATTTCACTGGCCCTGCAGAAAATGGAAGCCGGGGATGCGAAGGACAAGCGGATAGAGTCAAAGGCCACGGCGCTTCCGGCGCCAGTGCCCTTTGCACCAGAGACAAGGAACTCACCGGGTAAAAAAGTACCTGGTGAGTTCCAATTCATTTCCTCATTCTATGAACTTTTTGAATCCAATGATAGGAGACATTTATGTGTTCAAATTTTGAGGGGTTCGCTTGTGCAGATTTACAGGCATGCACCATCCAGTATGAATTGCCGGAACTGACGCACTGCGGGAGTCTGATAGGCCCGGTCATCACTGACCAGATAGAAATTCCGCTCCCAGGCGGGATGGCTGATCTGGATGATCTTCACGTCCAGCCGCAGCAGCATCTCCATATAGGGCACCACGGCGATACCGAACCCCTGGGCCACCAGTCCGGCGATGACCTGGTCCTCCTCCGTCTCATAGGCGATCTGCGGCGTGCCGCCAATCTGTGCAAACAGCCCATCCACAACACCCCGCAGGCCGGAGTTCTTGGAGAAAAAGACCTGAGGATAGGGAAGGGTCTCCGCCAGATCCACAGCGTGGACACTGGAAAGCGGGTGATTCCGCGGGACGATCAGCACCAGGTCCTGGCGGCTGATGGGAATGGCGGCAAAGCCCAGATTTGCTGGGGGACGGGAGCAGAACACCAGGTCGAACTGCTTGGCGGCCAGGCCTTCCAGCAAATGCTGGGTGACATCGGTGTGAAAGGTGAAACGGATCTCCTTCCCCGGTTTGGAGGCAAGAAATTTGGCGGCCAGGGACGGTACCAGATCGATCCCCAGTGTCCGCAGCAGCCCCAGCCGGATCACGCCCTCTCCACGGGCTACCCGCTGTAATTCCTCCACCCCCTCGTCCAGCGTGGAAAGGGTTTGCTGGGCACAGATCAGGAACTGCTGGCCAAAGCGGGTAAGGGAAATATTCCGCCCGTCTTTTTCAAACAGGGGAACTCCCAGTTCCATTTCCAGCTGCGCCATGGCGTGGCTGAGGCTGGGCTGCGTGATGCACAGCCGTTCCGCCGCCCGGGTGTAATGCTGGGTGTGAGCCAGTTCCACAAAGTAGCGAAGATGGGGCAGATTCATGGGAAGAACACCTCCTGCTTTTTTTCTACAGGATACCACAAACCATAGATAAAATCTATGGTTTTATAGGAAATAATTGATTTGTTAATTCCTTGTCATTGCGGTACAGTGGGGCCATCGAAAGGGCGCGGGGACGCGGCGGCAGGCCGGATCGTCCCGGAACACGCGCCGGGAGAAGGAGGAACGCATTTTGCAGATCTCAGGAACCACCACGATGCTGGGGCTCATCGGAACGCCGGTGGCGCATTCCAAGTCCCCGGCTATGTACAACCACTGTTTCGCAAAGTTCGGCCTGGACTGGGCCTACCTGGCCTTTGACGTGCCGGCAGAAAAAGCCGGGGAGGCGGTGGCTGCCATCCGGACGCTGGGCATGCGGGGCGCCAATGTGACCATGCCCTGCAAGAACGCCGTCATCCCCTATCTGGACGAGCTGACCCCGGCGGCCAAGGCCATCCAGGCGGTAAACACCATCGTCAACGACAACGGACGGCTGGTGGGTCATAACACCGACGGCTGCGGCTACACCCAGAACCTGCGGCGCAATGGCGTGGAGGTGGCAGGGAAGAAGATCGTGCTGCTGGGCGGCGGGGGAGCCGCCTCCGCCATTGCCATCCAGGCGGCCCTGGAAGGGGCGGCGGAGATCGCGGTATTCAATTTAAAGGATGCCTTCTGGCCCAGGATGGAGCAGGGAATGCATGCCATCGCCCAGGCGGCGCCGGGTTGCGCCATCACGCTGTACGACCTGGAAGACCGGGCCCAACTCAAAGCTGCCATCGACCGCTGCGACATCCTCTCCAATGCCACCCGGGTGGGCATGGCCCCCTACGAGGATCAGAGCAATATCACGGATCTCAGCTGGTTCTGCTCTGACCTGGTGGTGACGGATGTGGTGTACGCTCCGCCAGCCACCAAGATGCTGCGGGAGGCCCGGGCCGCAGGCTGCAAGACCTGTGACGGCCTGGGGATGCTCCTTTGCCAGGGGGCGGAGGCCTTCCGGCTTTACAGCGGCCTGGAGATGCCTGTGGAGGAGATTCGGGCGCTGCTTTACGCGTGAGATTTTTAGGAAAGGAACAATGGATATGAACCAGACTGTGGACTCCAGAAAATACTACCCCACGGCCCTGGCCCTGTACATCACCTACTTTGTCCTGGGCATTGCGGCCTCCATTATGGGTCAGTACAAGCAGGACTTTGCCGCCATGTGGAACGCAGCTCCCCTGGCGGACGGCAGCTACGATGTCTCCGGCGTGGTGGCGGTGATCGCTGCCATCGGCCTGGGCCGCCTCATCGCCTTCCCGGTGGCGGGCCCCCTCAGCGACCGGCTGGGCCGGCGGCTCTCCGCCCTCATCGGCTGCGCCCTCTACGCGGTGTTTTTGCTGGCGGTGACCTTCTCCCCCAATCTGTACGTAGGCTATGTGCTGGCGGTCATCAGCGGCATGGCCAACTCTTTCCTGGATACCAGCATCACCCCCTCCTGCATGGAGATCTTTAAGGAAAAGGGTACCATCGCCAACATCTTCACCAAGCTCTCCATCTCCATTGCCCAGTTCCTGCTGCCCTTTACCATCAGCTTCGTGGCCATGGAGAACCTGCCCTTCAACACCATCTTTCTGGCCACGGCGGTCATCATCATCGTGGACGGTGTGTTTCTGGCCTTTTTGCCCTTCCCGCCCTTTGAGCGGGCGGTAAAGTCCGCAGGCGCTCCCAAGAAGAAATTGCACTTTACCCCCGCGGCTGTGGTGCTGGTGTGCCTGGGCTTCACCACCTCCACCACCTTCATGCTGTGGATGAACTGCAATCAGGAACTGGGGACTTTGTACGGCCTGGCGGATCCCAGCAAGATCCAGTCCTTCTACTCCGTGGGCATCGTCCTGGCCCTCTTTGTCAGCGCTGCCCTCCTCAAGCGGAACGTGGAGCCCGCCAAGATCCTGGTGACGTATCCCACGGTGGCTCTGGTGACCCTGGGTGCCATCTATTTTATCCAGCAGCCTTTCATGTGCCTGGCCGGCGGCTTTTTGCTGGGCTTCTTCGCCGCCGGCGGCGTGCTGCAGCTGGTGACGGCGGTGGCCAATGAGATGTTCCCCAAGAACCGGGGCGTCATCACCTCCATTGTCATGATCGCCTCCAGCATCGCCAACTACCTGACGGTCAGCGCCGCCGGTGTCCTGACCCGGGTGGGCGGTACCAATGGCCCCCGTCTGGTGCTTCTTTTCAATATGGCCATCACCCTTATCGGCATTGTGCTGGCGGTGTACCTCAATGCCTGCCTGAAGAGGGAGCGGGCCGCGGCCCGGAAAGGATGAGTAGGATGGATAATTTGTTTCTCATCGGCTTTATGGGAGCCGGAAAATCCTCTGTTTCCCGGGGCCTGGGATCGCTGCTGGGCCGGGAAGTCGTCGAGATGGACCAGCGTATTGCCCAGAGTGAGGGCATGACCATCCCGGAGATCTTTGCCCAGAAAGGGGAGCCCTACTTCCGCGCCTGTGAGACGGCGCTGCTGGAGAGCTTCGCCCAGGGGCAGCCCCGGATCGTCTCCTGCGGCGGCGGGGTGCCCATGCGGGAGGAGAACGTGGCTGCCATGCGCCGCTGCGGCACCGTGGTGCTGCTGACGGCCCGGCCGGAGGTGATTTTGGACCGGGTAAAGGACGACCATAACCGCCCCCTGCTGGAGGGGCACAAGGATGTCCCTTACATCTCCAGCCTCATGGAGCAGCGCCGTCCCAAGTATGAAGCTGCCGCGGACGTCACCGTGGATACCTCCGACCTGAGCGTGGAGGAAGTCTGCCGGGAAGCCCTGCGGAAGATCCAACAGCGCGACACAACCAAGTGATTGAATATACAGGAGGAATGTATCATGTCTCAGAAATATCCCATCACCATCAGCTCCTGGACGCTGGGAGACCAGTGCACCTTTGAAGAGCGGGTGGCCGCCGCTAAGGCCGCCGGCTTCGAGGGCATCGGATTGCGGGCGGAGACCTATGTGGACGCCCTGAACGAGGGCCTCTTCGACGATGATATCCTGGCCATTTTGAAGAAGTACGACATGAAGGTCACCGAGGTGGAGTACATCGTCCAGTGGTGCGAGGAGCACCGCTCCTATGAGCAGAAGTACAAGGAGCAAATGTGTTTCCATATGTGTGCGCTCTTTGGAGTGAACCACATCAACTGCGGCCTCATGGAGGACTACTCCGTGGAATACACCGCCCGGAAGCTCCGGGAGCTGTGCCGGCGGGCCGGGAAGTACGTCATCGGCGTGGAGCCCATGCCATACAGCGGCCTGCCGGATGTCAAGAAGGCATGGGCAGTGGTGAAGGCCTCCGGCTGCGACAATGCCAAGCTGATCCTGGACTCCTGGCACTATATCCGGGCGGGCCAGCCCTGTGACCTGTCCGTGCTGGAGGGAATCCCCGCGGAGAAGATCGTCTCCATCCAGATCAACGACGTCCAGGCCCATCCCTACGCCAAGAGCATCCTCCGGGACGAGTCCATGCACGACCGCATGCTCCCCGGCACCGGCTACGGCGATACCGCCGGCTTCGTGAAGATGATCCGGGACAAGGGCATCCAGCCTGCAGTGGTGGGCGTGGAGGTCATCAGCGATGAGATCCTCAGTCACGGTGTGGCCCAGGCCGCCAAGGAAAACTACGATGCCACCCGTGCCGTTCTGGCCCAGGCCTGGCCCGAGACGCTGGAAGCATAAAAACAAAATTAAAATGAATATAACAGGAGGAATCTACCATGGATAGCAGAATTTCCGGCCATACCAAGCTCTATTGCCTCATTGGCTCTCCCGTGGGCCACTCCGGCTCCCCCGCCATGTACAACTACAGCTTTGCCCGCACCGGGGTGGATGCAGCCTACCTGGCCTTTGAGATCCCCCTGGATAAGGTGCAGGAGGGCGTGGCGGCTCTGAAGACATTCCAGGTGGGAGGCTTCAACGTCACCATGCCGGACAAGACCGCTGTGGCGGGAATCGTGGATGACCTCTCTCCCGCCGCCCGGCTCATCGGCGCCTGCAACACCGTTACCGTGGGGGAGGACGGGAAGCTCACCGGCCACAACACCGACGGCATCGGCTTCGTGCGCAATCTCCACGAGCACGGTGTGGAAGTCCAGCGGAAGAAGCTGGTGGTTCTGGGCGCCGGCGGTGCCGCCACCGCCATCTGTGTCCAGGCAGCGCTGGACGGCGCGGCGGAGATTGCCATCTTCAACCGCAAGGATGAGTTCTATGCCAACGGCGAGCTGACCGTGGAAAAGCTCCGTCAGGCGGTTCCCGCCTGCAAGGCCTCCATCACGCCCCTGGAGGACGGTGCTGCTCTGGCTGAAGCCGTGAAGGGCTGCGACATCCTGGTGAACGCCACCAAGGTGGGCATGAAGCCCCTGGACGGCGAGACCCTTATCGACCCGGCGTCGTTCCGCCCGGAGCTGGTAGTGGCGGATACCGTGTACAATCCCCGGGAGACCCGCATGATCCAGGAGGCCAAGGCCGCCGGATGCAAGGCCGCCGTGGGCGGCATCGGCATGCTGCTCTGGCAGGGCGTGGCGGCCTATAAGCTCTTCACCGGCAAGGATATGCCCGCCCAGGAAGTCCTGGAAAAGTTCTTCTCCTGATGGACTGGACAAAGAAAAGAGGCGTCATTTTATGAAATTTCCGACTATGTTTTCTCCCATCCGAATCGGCACGGTAACGGTCCCCAACCGCTTTGTGGTGCCTCCCATGGGCAACAACTTTGCCAATACCGACGGCACCATCTCCGGCCGTTCCCTGGCCTATTATCAGGCCCGGGCCAAGGGCGGCTTCGGCCTCATCACCATCGAGTCCACCGTGGTCTATCAGGAGGCCAAGGGCGGCCCCCGGAAGCCCTGTCTGTTCTCCGACGAGAGCGTGGAGAGCTTCCGCGCTGTGGCAGACGCCTGCCATGCTTACGGCGCCAAGGTGTCCATTCAGCTCCAGCACGCGGGCCCCGAGGGCAACTCCGCCCTCACCGGCTATCCCCTGAAGGCGGCCAGCGCTGTCCCGGCCGCCCAGGGCCGGGAGATCCCGGAGGCGGTCTCCAATGAGGAGATCTACCGCATCATCGAGTGCTACGGCGACGCTGCCCGCCGGGCCCAGGAGGCCGGTATCGACATGGTGGAGGTTCACTGTGCCCACGGCTATCTGGTGAGCACCTTCATCTCTCAGCGCACCAACCACCGCACCGACGAGTTCGGCGGCTGCTTTGAAAACCGGATGCGCCTGCCCCGGCTTATCATCGAGAACATCCGCCGCAAGACCGGCGGCAACCTGCCTATTCTCTGCCGCATCAACGCCAGCGACGAGGTGGAGGGCGGCCAGACCGTCCAGGACGCTGCCGCCGTGGCGGCTTACCTGGAGCAGGAGTGCGGCGTGGACGGCATCCATGTGACCCGGGCCGTCCACCTCCACGATGAGTTCATGTGGGCGCCGGGCATCAC
>PPYE01453970.1_pt1 | contig 18640 bp, 17 predicted proteins | sample 1559881 | NCBI WGS metagenome assembly PPYE01 (sample SAMN08240022, study PRJNA423297) | Human gut metagenome, whole genome shotgun sequencing project. | reverse complement strand
TCCGTTGGTACGCCACGTATGGATTATTCCCCGTGTATCCGGTCGTTGATATCATCTGTTTGGCACGTGTGTACATAGGGATATAAACATTGTATGTATTTGCTTCCGTGGGATGCTTTTCTACACGGTATTTATCGTCCGCTACAGAACCGTCAGTCGTAAACTCTTCGGATGTCTGGTTGTCAGGCAAAGTAAAGTTCTTATATACACGTTCACCGCGTTTTGGATCTGTTTTGTAATATGTTTCATTATCAGTGACTTCATCTTTATAAAGCACTGTCTTCGTGGTTTTATGTAATGACAGGAAACCGTTCCACGGTGCTGCAACACCATTCGGAGCACCCGTATAATAAATATTGCCACTGGCATTATGGGGTGCCCAGTTGTTTTCTATGATTTCTGCCTTTATAGATTCAATTTCATGCCCGCCCGTATTCACTTTGATAGGGTACATCATGGAATGGTTGTACAAATAGGTTATATAATAAGGTTCGGGAGTCATCACGCCGGGCTCCGGTTCCACATACTCGATATGCCAATCGGCTTCGTTGGCGAAGTTCTTGAATTTCAACGTCAGTTTGTAATGGCAATTACGCTTGGCGTTATAGTCGTTTGTCACGTTCTGTCCCAACATGAAGCGATAGATGATACGCCCGTTGCCCAGTCGCTCAGAATTATTGGAAATGTAGTGGGCTTTCACCTCAATGTAGGTGCCGTAGGGTACATTATCTTTTAATCTGTATGTTGTATCGTTCGGCAATCCGGGAAAATCCAGTTCCCCGTCCGGTTTTCCATCAGGACCGGTTGCATCCTGCCGCTTGTCGGGCATATCGGTTCCCGCACCCTGCATATTCTCGTAAAAATACAGTGCTTCATCTGTTTCTCCGTGAGAGCCGAATTTCGGAGTACCTACCGTGATACGATGTCCCACACAATTGTCACCGATTTCAAAGCCTGCTTCTCCATGATTGTGATCAGAATAGGTAATGATTTCCCCGTCTTTCATTTCTGTTTCTTTTCCTTTTTCAGGAGCTTCCAACGTATATCCTTCCACGCCAACGTTATTATCCTTTCCCAAATAACATTGTGATGGAATATCTTTAATCTGCACCGATTCGAGATAGATAAACACTCCTTCTTTCAAATCACCGCCGTCGTAGGCTATAGTTACTTTGGAAGCCGCACGGCGCAACCATGCATGTAGCTTCACGCTTTTTTCTTTCACTACAAGCGACTCGCCGTCGTTGGAGTTGCTGGAAACATTCGTGAAATAGCCTATCATCTGACCGTTGGCAGTGATATCATCGGGGTTCCATGTGAGCGGAATGCTTTTGAGTCCGTCCACGGTGGCTATGTTATCTTTATACGTAGTCAGCAGGTCGGGAATGTTAGCTACAGCATACATGTGATATCGCCCGAAGTCGATTTTCTCCGGCAGCGTGAACGTGGCGCGTTTAGTTTGTGTTTCCGCTTTATCGCCGTTTTCCGCATCTGCATTTGTACGGTCTTCATCAGACTCGGTATATTTTTCTATCTGCCACTGATTTTTTATATTCCCTTTTTCATCATACAACAACACATACAGGCTGTTAATTTCCTTCAGGGCATTCCCAGCAGTCCGTGTCCGGGTCAATGCCGAGGACATGGGTTTGAAGTCCAGCGTGGCGGTTATGCTTGCCTCGCCTTTACCAAAGGTTTCTTCCTTTAAAAAATCATCCTGGCAGCCGGTAGCTGCGAAAATCATCAGAAATACAATGATATGTCGTGCAAAATGTTTCATATACTCCTATATTATTGTTTTACAATCCGAATACGGGCTCAAGTGGGACGTTGCTGTAAGGAATCACATCCACCATGATTTCCCTACTATTAAACGTTATATTCACCACGACATGCGTGTTGCGGAACAAAGCTTTCAAGTTCGGTAACGGGAAGGTGAAAGGTTCTTCCCTTTCTTGTATCTGGATGCTCATCGTGTACTCCTGCTCGCCGTCTGTTGCATCCTTCTTGAGGTTCATACTCTCGGGTAGGTAGAAAACGGGGACATTCTTCGCGACACCCGGTTTGGAGTTGTCCGGGTAGTTTATATCAACTGTAGGTTTTCCTACAGTAACCGTCCCGTGAGTATAGGTCTTTGCTTTATCTGCCTGTGTCGGCAGTTCGTAGTCCTTCAACCAGCCGGCGGCTTTCGTGGTGGTATAATCGTCAGTTTCGGATGAGGCGTCGGAAACGTCTTTCAACCATTCTATCCAAGTTTTTCCATCGAAGAACTTCCGGTTCTGTTCGCTGTCACGGACACGCGCCATCAGGAAGTTCTTGTCGGCATGGCTTGCCAGGGTGAAGCTGGTCACGGTCACTTCCTCGTTGCGCCAGTTCATAAAGTTCACGGTGAACTTCGTGGCGACACGCACCACGTAGAACGTCTTCTCGACCTTTCCTTCGGTAAAGTCTATTTCATACATGGACGACATCGGGATGGGTTTTCCACCCGAATAGTCCGGGGCGAAGTAGAGGCCGTTTACCGCATCGGCAAAGCCGGAGGAGTTCTCGTTATAACTGTTGAAGAAATCGGTCAGTGTTTGGTTTTCTCCCGTCACGTCTTCCATGACAGACACATTCTCTTCGTTGGCGAAGAGGAAAATCTTTTTCTTCTCGTTGGGACTTACCTTGAGGATGATGTATTTCTTTTCTTGCGCGCCATCCAACGAATAGTGGCGGTTATGTTCCACCGTGCCATTCTCATGCAGCACAACAACACGCACGCTGTGCATCTTCTCGTTGTCGGGCAGTTCTACTACTCCCGATTTCGTCTGTTCCAGTGTGGCGATGTTCAAATACAGAGCAGCGTCCGTGGTGTCCGGTAAGGATTCATTCTGACTGCTGCACGCCACCATAAAAGGCAGTGCAGCAGTCAGGCAAACCACAATGCTATGTATAATGTTCGGTTTCATCAGTTTAATCCCTGTTCCTAATTATTCAATTTCAATATTACTTAATATCACCCGCCAAGAGTGAATCAGTATCTGGCTGCTGATCCACCGGTTGTTCTCGTCAAGAAAGAATGTCATCACGTAGTCGTCCTCGCGATCCAAGAACTCCTGATCGGTCATCGTGTGCTTGTATTCTTCCTCGTAATAATCCTTGGCAAGCAACGCATAGTCAATCACCGGGATGCGGGCCACAGGCTCGCCTTCCCGGTTGGTGATGGTCAGGAACATCTTTTCACGATGTGATTCCATCATACGTCCCACGGTCAGATCGGCAATGGCGTCTTTCACATGGATGATGGCACGGGAATCTTCTTTTCCCACACCGGCCTCGCCGTTTTGCGTTTTCCAAGGACGGTAGGTAATATTCTCGTCTTCCATCAACTCGTTGTCATGAGCCATCACCCCGTTCTCGTCCTCTATACGGAAAGAGAATTGATTCACGTCCACGTCCTCTCCCGAGAGATGATGTAGTATAACGCGGACGTGGTTGGTGTTCTTGGTCAGGTACATGGTGTAGTCGTAACTGCCCCCGTCCTCGTTAAAAGGTAACGACACGTCCAAAGCACCGTGAAAGAGGCGGTAAAGCCTCTCTTTGCTGTAGGCGCCGTGCTCGTCACGCTTGCGGTTCAGGGTACATTGCAACTCTTCCATTCGGGTCTCGCCGACACGGGCTTCGGGTACGGAGAAGGACTCTTCACGTTCACCGTCGTTTCGGAGACCGCACCATGCCAACAGCCGATAGTCGCCGGCAGGCAGGTCGAGCGACATCGAATAGTCCTCCGCCGTGGTCGGATCTATCCGGTCTTCCCGTTTCCATGCCAGTACGCCCGATTTGTCGAAGGCATACAGGTGAACCGATGAAACCTCGTTGGCAAAAGCATCCGCCCACTTCAGGTTCCTGTCGTAACGGAACTTTAAGCGGTAGTACACCGAACAGTTGCCTTCTTCTTCGTAGAGCCAGCTGTTGCAGGACGACATAGCCAACAGGCAGACTGACGCCATGCAGACCTTGGCTGCCACATTCCTTATCAATGCCCGTATATTCATATCGTTTACTCTTTCTTGATTATATCGTTTATACTTGTGCTACTTATTCTATATATGGTGTGCGGAACTTCCGCATCCGAATTTTCTCGTCAAGTGGGATACCTGTCTCTGTATTCAGGTCTCCAAGGCCACACCTCCCTTGTGTACCGGTGGGCGGGTACTGTATTTGTTATTCTGTTTTATTTTATACGTGTGGGAGACGGGAGCCGCCTCCCACACGTAATTAAGTACCAGGAACCCCATGGGTTTTCAGGTTCATATTACCATTCCAACTCATAGTTATTATCGACAACGCGCCAAGATAAAATGTTGATTTGGGCAGCGATAAAGTGGTTATTGGGATCGGGAATCTCCGGATAGATTATCTCCTCAGGATTGTAAACGGGGGTGCCGAGACCGGCAATTTTTGTCACGTTGGTAGCATAGATGTGGTTACGGACTACACCTGTTTCATTTTCTAGATGCTTGATCTCGTAGAAATAGTAAGTCATACCGTCTTTCCAGACCAAAGCCCTGTCAACTATCTCCTTGTCCGCAAGTTTGCCGTTAATCTCCACGGCTGCATCTGTAATAGGCTGTGCGCTTTCATCCGAAGAGTTGTACCATGTCTTCGCTTTTGCGGCATCTGTCAGCTGGGCATATACATAACAATTGTTCTGGCTATCCTCGTTGGCTTGCTGAGTGGCAACTACAATCTGAAGGTCGTCGGTACCGATTTGTTTTCGTCCGTTTCCTATTGCATAATAGTAATTATAACCACCGGCTAGCAGTTGATTGAGGATGCTCTCTTTCAATTTGGACAGGTCTTCGTCATCGGCAAAGCGGACACCCAGGTGTCTTACAATAGTGAAAGATGCGCCGTCTGCCTTACAAAGTCGGCCCTTAAGTATAACCTTGGTACGTTCCTTAGCCTTACCTTCTGTACCATCTGTGTCTGTTAGCTGGGCATTTTCGTTGGTGTACAATGCATTATCTGCGCCAAAGGAAGTGCCGATAGAGCTATAATCGTGATACAGGTTCGTGGCATCCATAGCATTGATGGCCCAGAAGCTACGGTGTGTACCGTTCCACCAAGTACCTGCCCATCCGGGATTGATTTTCTTGATCAGTCTGCCCTTGGAGGTTTCGGCAGTCAGCCCCCAGCCTTCGAGCTTCAGGTAAACCTGTTGTCCATCGACAGAGAGAAGATTACCGTCCTTATCCTTCAGTGCCAGTCCTTTGTCAGCATCGTAATCCATCTGAGTATCTAAAGTAACTCTCACCTTTGCCACGCTACGCTCTACATAAATGGTGACGGGGTTATTTATGGCCTCTATCTCCGTCTTACACAGGTTCTTATCTGTTATGGCAACCGTACTGACCTGTGCGCCACCACTTGCATACACGGCATTGAACATCACGAATTTGCCTTTTGTGGTCAGACCGGAGGCGACGTAATCAGCTACAACGTCCTTCAACTCAGTAAGGCTCATTGATTTGTTTCCCAAACCTGTGGGATTCAGCACAGCCGCTATCCTTTGGGGAATCCCGTCTCCTTTCTGGGTGTTGATGACAATAGTAGCCTTGAGTTTACTCTCGATATCATCGCCATCATTTGTGTCATTTGACTGATCCCCGTCCCCCGAAGTCCAGTCGTAGTAGTTTACATAACTTGTACCTTGAAGCTTAACGTTGACAGCACCACCAACCCCGTTGAAGAAATAGAAACGGACGCTGGTAACCTTGTTTTCGTCTCCGGTTCCATCCTCATAGCCATTAGCGGCACGTGTACCTGTCACATCAGAGGGCATCAGGTTTACGACCATGTAATTGGTGTTGGCTTCGCCGGTACCATTGTCCTCACCGTTCGGAACAATCTCCTCCTGTGAGCATCCTGCCAAGAATAAGGATGCCAGCACAGACATGAATAATGGATTTCTTTTCATTGTGAATAAATTTAAAAAAAATGTTTGAAAATATGTTTCTTCTCTCTTGGTTCATATGATTGATTATTTCAGTCTTTCGTCCAGTTCTTCCAGCATGAGTGCCGCCTTTTCCATCCCCATCTCTTTCGCCTTGCTCAGGTACCGTCGTGCCGTGTCATAATCTTTCTCGCGGACAGCCAACGCACCCCGTGCATAGACGGCCTCAGCGGAGTCACCAGCCTTGTCAAGATACCTGCGTGCCGTTTCAAAATCATCGCGCCGGATAGCGGCATTGGCGGCATTCAGGTTGGCAATTTCATCGTTCGGGAACATACGCACGGCAGTTTCAAAGACATCGGTAAACTCATCCGTACCGGGTTCATACTTTCCGGCAACGAGGTAGAACTCATTCTGGCTTAGCTTCTGCGGCCGTTCAGCCATAATGCGCTTTATCTCCTCCACGTCGCTGAACGTGCGTATGTTGTAGGCTATACGGTAGTCCGTATGGCGCAGGGCGGGATAGAAATGTTGCATCATGAAGCGATACTCTGTGGGATAAGTGCGCTTGATTTTCGACTCTTTGACATCCGGTTCCATGTCGCTGTCGATCAGTGCCAGAATCTCCGCACGGTGATCGATGTTCGATTGTTCCACATAACGGTGCAAGCCAGCCCAGTCTTCCGGTTCGTAGTCGGTCCGGATGATGCTGTCTGCAAAATGGTATAACTGCCCGATGTGCTTTTTTAGTGCGGCAGTACGCCCAATGGCAAGTTCCGTGTTGTGCTTGTAGGGGCTTTCCGGTGAGGCATATCCCTTCAACCACACGGAAGTGATGGTGACGTCCTTGTCATTGCGAACGGAGTCGATGGTCGCCTGAATCTTGCCCAACTCTACGGCATTGCGACGGTAATCGGGATAAATCACCGTTTGGTCCACCGGGAAGTCGATGTATGCCGAGCCGGATAACGAGCGGCTTTTCATGATTTCTGCTTTGGGCTGCACGAATACCAGTTCCGGAAAGAAAGCCTCGCGATGACGGCCTACTATGCCTTCGTATTCCGCTAATATCTCGTGGCAACAGCCCCAATCGCTACGATGGAACTTGAGCGTGGCCCCGTCCATCCAGTCTTTATATTCGGTAAGGTTATTGTATGCCACGCTGTCCGGTTTGTCCGATGCGCGATAAACTGTTTCATTTTCACCCGAGATACTGCCTATGCCATTTCGTACATAATAGTAATATCGCCTGCGTCCGTAAATTCCCACCGAGGGCAGGTCGAGCGAATCCGTCCCGTTGACCAGACGCGGCGTGAGCAGCACGGCACGGTTGGCATCCACATCAAGTTTATTCAGATCCAATTTCATCTCCACGGCAAGGTATTTTCCCTCACGATTCATGTTGAAATTCTCGATGGAAACCCCGAGCGTGATGTCTTTTGTATTTTGTGCCACGGTTTCCAATATATTACCCATGCCCAACAAGGCCGCCAGTATAAATATCATCTTTTTCATCTTCTTTGTGCTTTAAAACAGGTAAACTAAGTTGATGGCCGCCTTGGTGGGACCCACGTAATGATGCGGCCGGTTTGTCTCCACCTTTTTCCCGCAACCGGAACACCGGTACTTGTCGTAGCGGGTGTAGGAGTAGCCGAAACCTATCTCTGCTTCGAGGTTCCAATGGTGACCCAATATCCACGCGTAACCGTATGCTATGCCAGCCCCCACGAACCAGCCCTGATAACGGGCATCTTTCATTTTCCGCGCATCAGTACCCAGGAATTTGACTTTCCCGTCTATTTCGCCGATGTTGTACTGTCCGCCATGCATGTGCACACCGAAAAAATGCGCATCAAAACGGTTGCACAGCCAATAGCGCACTTCAGGTTGTACAGCCCAGTGCTTCCAACGTCTGTTATGCGACATGTTCCAGGCATTGAATTGCCCGGTAATATCCATCGTCCATTTAGGGGCCAGCCCCACTTCAATGCCCAAATTCGGGCTTAAGACCGCATCGGAGAGCAGGTTGGTTTTTACCGCCACTTTCTGTGCATAGAGGTCCTGTGAAATACAGGAAAAGACTATCACAAACAATAAAAACACATGTTTCATATCCTATTTTTATTTATCAGTTCTATACTATAATTTGCAATTTCTCTCCGTAAGAGAGAGAGTAAAAACTGATATAAAGCGTAACTACTTGTTTAATTGCAAGAAACAAGTTTCCGTAAACTGGATTTGCTCAACATCGGATACATAAATCTTAAAAAATACAAAACAACTAAAAATAAATAGCCGTTTTTTAGGCCGTATTTTCAATAAACTATGTAATTTTGTGTCATAATCTTTCTCTTACGGAGAGAATTGTTTTTTTGCTCAACAATCGATCACTTTCGATGTTTCTCTTGGAAAGAAATCGTTTGATTTATTATACCTATCAAATAAGAATAATGTACAATTGAAACAGACGGGGTATGGGGAATAAAAATCACCGTAAACCAAGCTATTTTAAGAAAAGCCAAACTCGGTTTACGGCATAGGATGTGCCCCTGTCTTTTTACAAGGATTTTAAGATAAGGCTGTTTGCCTTGTCCACTACCGAAGTATCCAAAGAGGCGAGGTAGATACGGGTCGTGTTTTCGGAGTCATGTCCCATAGCCTCGCTGATGGTGGAAACTGGTATATTTTTGCTTTTGGCTATGCTGGCCCACGCGTGCCGGGCGACATAGCTCGTCAGTGGAATGGGCAGCCCCAACTGTTCTCCCAACTTTTTCAATTTATCATTGACCAAGTGGGCCGCATTTTTGTACTGTCGCCACTCGTCAGCGTCCACGTCCTTAATTATCGGCAGCAGATAAGGGGTTTTCGAAGTGTCGTATTTGTCGATAATCTCTTGCATGGGCTTTTCCCATTTGACAAATAGCTGCTGGTTGGTCTTGTGCCTGCGGTATGACAGAATCCCGTTCTGCAAATCCTTTTTCTTCAGGAATGCCATATCGATGAATGACATTCCCCGTGTGTAAAAGGAGAACATGAATATATCCCGGGCGAAATCCGTTGCAGGGGATAATGCCAGGTCAAACTCGCGTATCTGTCTGATAATTTTCAGTGGAACGGCCCTTTTGACAGTCTTGTCAATACCTGTATAGACATGCTTGAATGGATTTCGTTGTACGGTCAGCTCCTTTTCAACCGCCCGATTGTAGATAGCCCGTAATCCGCGCATGTAATAGGAAGTCGAGTTTGGGCATATTCCCCTTGCTTTCAAGAAGATTTCATACCTGAGCATCAGGTTTGAATCCACATCTTCCAGAAGCATGTCATTTTCTCCGAGAAAACGCCCGAAACTGTTCATGATGGTCACATACCGCTCGGCTGTGCGGTTTTTCCCGATTTGTTTCAGTTGGTAGATAATAGCACGAGTGAATGATATGAAGCCTAGGGTATCTGAAGGCGTGAGATACCGATTCACCACTTCCTCGGCTGTATAGTCCTCACCCGTACGTTCAAGATGCGAGATGATACTCTTTATGCGTTTGGTGTCTTTGTGCAGTGCGCTTTTCAACGAGGCCAGATAATTCCGGCGAGTATCTTCGGTGCCGGGTGGGAAGACGATTTCCGCGCTTACCATATCCCATTCATACGGATAAAGTTTGTAGCCGGGATTGACTTGCCGCACCAGACGGCTATGAATCACTTGATAGTATAGTGTACCCTCCTTCGTCTCAACGGAAGATACACGGAACTTGATTTTTACTGTTGCCATAATTGTTATGTATTTATTGGGATTATCGTTTCAGCTTATGGCAGATAAAAACAGTCGGCGCGATACAGAGCATCAGCAAACCGATGGAATAACCGAGCACTTTCCACAGCATGACACTGTGCATGAACCGGGCGTTGGTTATGCAGGTACAGGCGAAAGCCGCCAAAAGAGAAACAATCACCTCTATCATGCACCAGAAGGCGGTGGCGGAGATGACCACGCGGTCTCTCATCGACAGGAGGTCGAGCTGTTTTGCATTCTCCTTGTCAATCCTTTCGGCTATCTTCCGGCAAACCGTCTCTTCTTCCCGTTCAAGCACACGTCTGGATTCCTCGCCAATGGCAATTTTACTTGCTCCACGTAAAGAAGAGACAGCCCCATCCAGTTTGGGCAGGGCTTCCGAGAGTCTGTTTTCAAGTTTCTCCACCTTGTTACTAAGAATGCCGATGGCCTTGTAATTGTTTTCCAGTGCGTCGCTCGAGCGGTCTTTCTCCTGCATCCTTTCGGTTGTCGGGAGTGCCGCGTCTATTTCTGAAAAATCGAATCTGTTCTTGCCCATATCTTTTATCGTTTTCGTCCGGTCTTGGGTTTCCTGCCGATCATCCTTTCTGCTGCCCGGGCGCAACGGTGGGCCCATTCCCGGTCATCCTCATTCTTGCGTCTTCCCCAAGGCAGGTCGCTGGAACCGCCGCCACCTCCACCGGAGAGTGCGGCTTGCACCGACATCATGCCCACGAAAAGTGTACCGCCATGTCGATGAGCTCGTGACTGTTGGCTGTCTCGCGGTAGTCAAACTCGTCGTCGAACACTTTCAGGGTTTCGTCGGGTATGAAGTAGCTGCGGCTATCTCTGTCATCGCCGATACGGTATGTGACAGTGCCAGGGCGGTAGTCGATATATTGTGGAACCGGTACCGTTCCTTGTGTCCTGACCGGTGCAGGTCGGATTGCAGTCGGTGTCGGCGTGCCTGCGGCGGGTCTCGTTGAAACAGCCTTTGTCTTGGGAGTCGCGTGCAGTTTCTTCCACGTGTTTTCGAGCTTGCTCGCCATGAGGTTGCGCTCCTTGCCGAGTTCGGAAGCCTTGTACCGGGCGTTGCCTTTCTTGATGTTTTATCATACTTTTTCTCTTGCTAAACTATAATTTACATTTATAAATAGGAACCATCTCATTATTTATTTTGTTAGTTAATCATAAATTTTAAATTAAATAGTTGTGGAAAATGGAGTAATGATGCAGTATTTTGAGTGGAATCTTCCGAATGACGGAAAGTTGTGGAAACAGTTGAAAGAGGATGCGTCGCATCTACATGAAATAGGTGTGACAGCGATCTGGATACCACCTGCATATAAAGCAGATGAACAGCAGGATGAAGGATATGCTACTTATGATTTGTATGATTTGGGTGAGTTTGAACAAAAAGGAACTGTGAGAACTAAATACGGAATGAAAGATGAATTGAAGGAGATGATTGATGAACTTCACAAAAATAAGATTGCTGTATATCTGGATGTCGTTTTGAATCATAAAGCAGGTGGTGATTTTACGGAAAAGTTTATGGTGGTGGAAGTAGATCCTGATCAACGAAACAAAGCTTTGGGGAAACCTTATGAAATACAAGGATGGACCGGATATAGCTTTCATGGACGTAAAGATAAATATTCGGATTTTAAGTGGCATTATTATCATTTTTCCGGGACTGGATTTGATGATGCTCGAAAGCGAAGTGGAATATTTCAGATTCAAGGGGAAGGAAAGGCCTGGAGTGACGGTGTAGATGGAGAGAATGGCAATTACGATTTTCTTTTATGTAATGATATTGATCTGGATCACCCTGAAGTTGTCGCCGAACTGAATCGTTGGGGCAAATGGGTTTCAAATGAACTTGATCTTGATGGAATGCGTTTGGATGCAATTAAGCATATGAAAGATCAGTTCGTTGCACAATTTCTGGATACGGTAAGAAGTGAGAGAGGTGATGACTTCTATGCTGTGGGAGAATATTGGAACGGTGACTTGGAAACATTGGATAATTATCTGGAAGCAGTAGGGCATAAAGTTAACTTGTTTGATGTTCCGCTGCATTATAATATGTTTCAGGCATCACAAGAAGGAAAAGATTATGATTTGCGGAATATTCTGAAGAATACTTTAGTGGAGCACCATTGTGAACTTGCTGTGACTTTTGTTGATAATCATGATTCGCAGCATGGAAGTTCTTTGGAATCACAGGTTGAAGATTGGTTCAAGCCATTGGCATATGGCCTTATTTTTATGATGCAGGATGGTTATCCCTGTTTGTTCTATGGTGATTATTATGGGGTGAAAGGAGAGAAGTCGCCACATACTAAAATTATAGATATTCTTTTGAATGCGAGGAAAAAGTATGCGTATGGTGATCAAGTTGATTATTTCGACCATCCATCAACCGTAGGCTTCATTCGTACAGGAGATGGGGAGCATGTTAATTCAGGCTTGGTATTTTTAATCTCGAATGATGAAGCGGGAAGTAAAACGATGTGTTTAGGTAAAAAACATGCAGGTGAAGTGTGGTGCGAGATTACCGGAAGTATTCCGGATGAAGTGACTTTGGATAAAGAAGGAAATGGAGAGTTCTCTGTGGATGCGCGTAATCTTGCAGTTTGGGTAAAAAAAACATGAGATGATGGAACAATTTATAGGAAAGAAAAAGTTAAACCTATCCTTATTAATCAAGATTGTAAAGGATACCGGACAAGGGTTTATTGATGATAGTGTGACTAGATTAAGCGGATCGTTGGCTTATGCGACACTATTTTCAATCATCCCCTTTTTTTCTCTTTTAGTTACTATTGGGGTAGCCTTGCATATGGATTTGGCTAATCAGCTGTATATTCAGTTGGAACCGATAGTGGGAGCGGAGGTCATTGGGGCACTTCGTTTAATTATAGAAAATGCGGAAAGAACTGACTCTTCCGCATTTGCAGCTGTTGTTAGCCTGGGAATTTCTATATTTGGTGCTACTACTATTTTTGCAGAAATACAAAGTTCCTTAAATACGATTTGGGGAATAAAGGCCGTGCCAAAGAAGAGTTGGCTGAAATATATTCAGAATCGGCTACTTTCATTCTCGATAATTTTAGTATTTGCTTTCGTGCTTCTGATAACATTTAGTATAACCAATATTATTGGCGACTTGAGTAATAAGTTTATGGCCAGCTATCCGGAAGTAGCAGGGTTTATTGTGAAAGCTGTGGGATTAGTGTTAAATATAGGTGTTACGGTTATTATTTTTGTATTGATTTTCAAGGTTCTGCCTGATGCGAAAATAAAAAGTAAGGATGTTTTTATTGGAGCTGTAGTGACAACGCTATTATTGTTGGTAGGTCAATGGGGAATATCCTTTTACATCGGAATTGCGAATGTAGGAACTATCTATGGTGCAGCGGCATTCATGGTTGTTTTTATTACATGGATTTATTATTCTGCTATTATTGTCTACGCAGGTGCAGAGTTCACTAAAGCATGGGCTAATGAAATGGGAAGCAAAATTTTTCCGGATGAATATGCGGTAGCAACGAAAGTGGTTGAAGTACGTGAGACTTGACAACTGGAGGGCCTTATCTTGCGTTCCGGTCAAAAATGGTAATATCAGTACTGGGGGATATCATAAACGACTTAAAGAATATCACGTCATACAAAGCATACTCCCGTAAAAGTAATCATCTGAATAACACCATGGTTAAGAATTTCTTTTTGGATTAAAAGAAAAAGAGTCCAATGCAATATCGGACTCTTTCCCAAATGAGTAAACAATTTACTGTCAAACTTTTTTGGGTAGTTCATTAGAACCTGTACCCATATCCCAGCATGATAGCTACATTGTCATCCTTGGCAAACATAAACCTAGCCTCGGCATTCAGATAGCTACGTTCGGTGATAGGTAGTGTAATACCCCCTCCCAGATTAAAGGCGAATTTGGTGGAGTTGCTTCGGTCTATTTCTACTTCTTTACCGTCTACTTCCATATTCTTTTTTCCATAGAAATTGTTTTGCATGCCGATGCCTGCAAGAGGGTATACGGAGAATCCCTGACCATCTTTCTTGAAATTGAATACATAATGGAAATTCACGCTCACATCCAATCCGGTAATCTTGTCTTTAGGAAAATAGAAAGTTACATCCGGAGCAATCCGGAGATTATTCGCTATGGCGTAACGTCCTTGTATTCCCAAACCGAACCTCTCATAGTTCGTTTGATAACCGATGTTGCCCATCAAAGAGCCTTCACCTTTAACTGTCTGGGCATTTATGCCCACAGATGCCAATGTAATCATGGCCAGCAAAAATAATTTTTTCATAATTAAGGCATTTAGTTAATAAAATATTTATTTAAAAGAAGAATGATCTCCTTTTAATGGAAATAACAAACGTTTGCTTACATTTGTTTGCTATATATTGTTACATATACAAAGGAATTTGATGTTAATATACGAGCGTTTTTTTTCAATTTTTTATAAAGCAAAAAATGATGTTAATTCCGTTTTTATGTCCCGAACCATTTTTTTCAATGCTGTGTTTTTCAGTATATGGCAGGATTAAAGTTAGTTACATTTGAATTGCCAGTTTGTGGAAAAAGGATCATGTGGTATGTTAGATTGTCGTAACTAATTGAACCTGCATTGTCCAAAAAGGATAAAATATCAGGATTGTTTCATTATTAAAATCTACAACCATGAAAAGTTTAAGTTTTGATTTACGGGTCAGGCTAATAGCCAGTTCTGTCATCGGGGCAATAGTTTATTTCTTTTCAAGCTCTCGCAGGTAGGCAAAGTGATAATAAAAAAAGGATCACAGGATATGCCTTTATGTCGGAAATAAGCGGATGATATATCTATCTATATATTTACATGTAAATTTCAGAATTGAGTGTGTAACTTTTAAAAATTAGTTTATGTATTTTCTATGGTACATTATTATTGGAATCATTGCCGGATTCGTAGCCGGTAAACTCATGCAGGGAGGCGGTTTGGGTCTCCTTGTCAATCTGTTGGTAGGCATTGTTGGCGGTGGCTTGGGCGGGTGGATGTTCGGCTTGCTGGGAATTGCAACAACAGGTCTGTTGGGTAGCTTGACAACTTCGATTGTAGGAGCTGTCGTACTGCTTTGGATCGTTTCTTTGTCTTATAACAGAAAGAAAATAGAACTTTATTATTTTAATCGTTTAAAACCAACTTAATTATGGAAAATAGAAATTCTAGTTTATGGATCGGCCTAGGAATAGGTACGGTCATCGGTACTCTGGCTTATCGTTTCTCACGTACTTCAAAAGCCAAGAAATTGAAGGAAAAAGTATGCAATGCTTTTCATAAGATCACCGGCCAGACGGAAGAAATGCTGGATGAAGCTAAGGAAAAAGTAGCGGATACCGGAAAAGTTGTAGTGGATAAGGTAGCCGATAAAGTTCAAGATGGCGCTGATGCTGTAAAGGACGCATTGAAAAATGCGAAGAAAGATGTCAAACAAGGAGCTGAAAAGGCCAAGACAGAAATAAAGGAAGGGTATGAAGATGTAAAAAAAGGAGCAAGTAAAAAACTTGATTGATTTTTTTATATATCATTCTGTTAGTAGTAATATCTTAATATAAAGAAGAATTATGATTGGATTTGTAATATGGATTGTAGGATTAATATTGACTATCAAAGCTGCTCTAGAGATATGGCGTATTCATGCGCCGGCAGAAAGAAGGTTGATAGCCATTATCCTGGTAGTTTTGACCAGTTGGGTAGGATTGTTGTTCTATTACTTTTATGGTAAACCTCGTATGGCACAGTGGCTGGGTACCGGTCTTGAAAGGTATTGATGGGTACATCACTGTTTATGCTGATTAGACAGGAATATCCCAAAACAAAAAACGTATTGGTTGATAGAAGTGACTGATTTATTTTTGTTTTGGGATGTTTGTATAGGAGTGTACAAAAGAAAGTCAAAAGTATATGAATACTTTTCATTATGATAATATTTTAGGCACGGATTACGCGGTGTAAATTAAAACCGTAAAATTCGTGCCTAAAAGAATATACTAAGGGGAACTTTCTCTTTGTTTGTCTTACCAATATTTTTCGATTCTATCATAGCCGAAAACGTGGCTACGTTCATCTTTGACCCCTTGTAGCATATGGCAAATTATTTGCGCTCCGATCATACTGAAAGTGATTCCATTTCCGCCATATCCTAGATCGAAGAATATTCGTTCTTTGTCGGGCCAATTGCCGATGAAAGGTAGTCCGTCTTTGGTGCTACTGAAGGTACCGCACCATGTCATTTCTGTTTTAAAAGGGATATCGGGAAATAGTTTTCTGATTTTTTTCTCCAAGATACGGATTTTCTTTCTGAGCAGTGAGTCACGGTGTTCCGGATCGCTGAACTTTTCATCCTCACCGCCTACAATAATACGATTTCCGTCGGTGGTGCGAATATAAAGGTATGGATCGGCTGTTTCCCAGATCAGGCAATGTTCCGGCCAGAGATATTCGGTAGCTACCGGATGTGATATGAGTGCATAAGTAGATGTTAAATCCATAATTTTCTGGGGAAGGAATTGCTCGGCCTCAAATCCGGTAGCTACGATTACATATCCGCACTTAATTTTATGTCCTTTGTCTGTTATCATGATACAGCCATCAGGTGTTTCGGTACACTTCTTTATATCGGTATGGGTGAAGACCTGCAGACCGTTTTTCTTCATATGATAGGTGAGCAGTCCGGTTGCAGCTCTGTAGGCATCCATCTGTGCGGATGTTCCATTCACTAGGGCATTGCCGGGCACTTTCACATTATATCGTTTCCTGATTTCTTGTTTCTTGAGCAGATTGACCGGCAATTTATGCTTTTGCCGTATTTCGTATTCTTGTTCCAGAAGTTTGTTGTCTGCTGAGCTGCTGGCATAAAAGACACTGGACAATTGTTCAAATCCTGCATCGATGCCCGTTTCTTTTAGTACTTTCTCTATATCAGAAATGGATTGCAGGCATGCATGATAGGCGGTTGCGGCGTTTTCTTCGCTGATGATTTTTGCCATCCGGCAGAGGGGTACGTCTATTTCATATTGTAGTAAAGCGGTACTTGCAGCAGAGCTTCCGGTTGCGATGCTGCGTTTGTCAATCACGCAACATTCTATTCCGGCACGACACAATTCGTGTGCCATCAAAGCGCCCGTTATACCCGAACCTATGATGACGATATCTGTTGACAGATCACCCTCCAAAGGGTGGAAATAGTCCAAGAGGGAATTTCTGACAATCCAATAGGGTAAACCTGAATGTAAGTCCATAATATATTTTGTTAATTCCCCCTTACTTTCTTCCTACTGAGAAACAGGAGGGAAGTGAGGGGGGGGGAGTGAGAAATAGGAAAGCTGTTTTATTGAAATTTGCTTTCCGTTTACGGTAGTAGGTTATTTGCCTTCTTCGATAGTACAAATGCTGGCACGGTTCCAGTCCGGTTCGGAGAACATATCACCGATTCCTTGTCCTTCGGCAGTAATGCGGGTGTCGTTAATTTTGTATTTTTTTACAAGTATGGACTTCACAGCTTGAGCACGTGCTTTTGCTAGTTTCTCATTGAAAGCGAGGTTACCTTCAGGAGAGGCATATCCCTTGATGACGACTTTGGCTTCGGGATGTTTTTTCATGTAAATGGCTACGCGTTCCACATTAGGCAGTTGGGAAGCATCAACCACAGACTTTCCTTGTCTGAAGGTAATGATGGATTCCGGAATGCGGTTGTTTTTTACTACGGTTTCTATGTTGGCGGCTTGAGTTCTGCAATCTGCCAGTTCCTTTTGCAAGTTATTTGCCTGTTGTACGGCATTGTTCAGTTGCATATCCTTATCGTTCAGTTGCGATCGCAGACGGTTGACTGCATCATTTAGTTCTCCTACTTCTACTGGGTCGTAAGGTTTCACTGTTGTGAAATGATGTGAGCCGTTGCTGCACATGAAATGGTAGGTCAGTCCAGCAGTCAGTTCAAAAGTGGCATTGTTGGCATTGAAACGACTTTTAGCTTTGCTGAAATCTCCCTGCATATCATATACGATGGCCGGTTTGATGCCGAGTGTCCATGCTTTTTCCTCCCCCAGGTTGAAGTTCAAGTTCAAGCCAAGGCGTGTAGACCAGGAATTTGCATCACCGGGGCCATTCTGATAGTAATGTAGCCAGCCGATACCTGTCAGAGTCTCGATTTCAAAAACGCGTGGTTCTCCCATATAACCTCCAAAGAGATTCATCAGGTTGACTTTACCAAGTAGGCTCACTTCGGAAGCATCAAATGCAGTCTTGCTAGCTGAGGTATTTACATATCCCATACCTTGAATACCCAGACCGAATATAGGAGTAAGTTGTTTTCCGATCCCGAATCCGAAGGCTGGTCGGGCATTTTTTAAGAAGGAGCTATGAGTCAAAGGTGTTACAGCGCCGGCTTTCAGTTCAATAGACCAGTTGTCACCAGGGCGTGTGCCTTCAAGGGCCGTACGGCCATTTTGCGCATGCATGGTAAGAATACTCATGCTTAGTGCTAAAACAAAAATAGATTTTTTCATAATTAAATAAATTAATAGTAATACAATAAATATATCACACACGTTGTATTGTCTGTTGTGTAGTTATGACTGTGTATAATCTAATGAATTACTTTGTCATAACCTTTGTTTAAAAAACAGCCCGTTGAAAAGGATGGTTCGAAAAATAGAAATGGATTTAACATCTATTTAAGAAGCCGGAGGGTGCCAGAGACCTGTATTAGCAGTGAAAGTACATCATAGATATATAAGGTGTAAATTCTTGGATTTATATATAACGGCATCAAATATAACTTTATATATACATGCGTTTTTTAACACAAATGTCTGTTGAAATGACAAATATTCATCAAACAAATATTCTTTTGATGCTGTTTTTTTT
>PPYE01343736.1_pt1 | contig 18640 bp, 8 predicted proteins | sample 1559881 | NCBI WGS metagenome assembly PPYE01 (sample SAMN08240022, study PRJNA423297) | Human gut metagenome, whole genome shotgun sequencing project. | reverse complement strand
ACTAAAGGCAATGAACCTTTTTGTTTCTATTTTATTGTATGGGAAATAGTAATTTATAAACCTAAAAATGATATGGCGAATTTTTCAATTGTAATTGTTCCAACTAAAAAATTATCAAATGGCAGACATCGGATAAGGATAGCAGTAGCACATCACTCTCAAACCAGATATATATCTACCCAATTTACTTTGGATTCCGCCAGTCAACTAAAAAATGGGCGAGTAGTGAGACATGAGAATGCTGCGAATATGAATGCCTGTCTTCGAAAACTAATTAATGAGTATGAAGAAATTGTTACATCAATCAGTTATTTGCCAGCAATTTCATGTACCGAGCTAATACGTATTATTACTTATGAACAAAAGAAAAAAGGCATAACTTTTCAAACTGTAGCAAAAGAATACATGGATTTTATGAAAGGGGAAGAACGAGAAAAATCATATAAACTCTATAAAATAGCTACAGAGAGATTCATTAAATATATGAAAGGAGATTTTCCTTTAATACAGTTAAGTCCTCTTCATATACAAGAATTCGCAAAAAAACTTCGCGAGGAGAATTTGGCAGATACTACTATTAGAATATACTTGACTCTGATAAAGGTAGTATTAAATTATGCAGGTAAAATGAACTATGTAACTTACTCTATCCATCCTTTTATTCTTTTTAAAATGCCTGTAAGTAATGTACGAGAACTTGACTTATCAGTCGAAGAATTAAAGAGAATACGAGACGTCCGTCTTTTTAAGCCATCTTTATCTATAGTAAGAGATATTTTTATGCTTACTTATTATTTAGGGGGCATTAACTTAAGAGATTTGCTGGCATATAATTTTAAGGATAAAGAGTATATGCGATATGTGCGTCACAAAACACGTAATAGTAAAAAAGGAGAGAATGAGATTGTATTCACTCTACAACCAGAAGCAATAGTTATCATAGATAAATATCTGACTAAAGACGGACATTTGAGATTTGGGAAATATTCGTCTTATAGACAGATATATAGTTTGATCTTTCGGCATATAGATAAGGTGACACGACTTACAGGGATAAATAAAAAGGTTACTTACTATTCTGCCCGAAAGACATTTGCACAACATGGATATAATTTAGGAATCCAGATTGAAAAGATAGAGTACTGTATAGGGCACAGTATGAAAAATAATCGGCCTATATTCAACTATATTAAAATTATGCAGGAACATGCTGATAAAGTATTTAGAGAAATATTAGATCAGTTGTTGTAAAACGTAGATTCTTTGATGCCTCATTTTGAGGCATTTTTTATGTTTTCATTTTTTTCTTCACTATTGAATATTCTTCGATAGTTACCTTATTATTGTTTTATGCTAACATTACAACTTTAATAATGCTCTGATATACAATATTTTCATATCAAAATATAAATCTAACTTTTGTTTAACTTAATATTTTGAAGTATGATAAACTATGGAAAACACTGTCTCTTATTTACTGCTATCGGGAAGGATGAATTTCGAGAGCTATTCCCTATAACATATAGAGAATTTAATAATGAAAATATATTTGTTTAACTTTAAAAGACATGGTATGAAAATAAACTATGTAACGGCTGCTTTGGCTTTGCTACTCATGGCAGGGTGCAGTAATGACGTGAAAGAATCTGATATCAAGTTTGCAGGAGAGTCGGGTGCGAAGGTTTCCTTCAGTGCAGTGATTAATAACCAAGAGGCAAGTGAACTTGTAACTAGAGCTACGGAAACGAGCTGGGAAATGGGTGACTTAGTGGGAATTACATGCGGTTCCAGACAAGTAAATATTGAATATGAATACACTGGTGGTGAAAATAGTCTGTTTTCGGCAAAAAGTGGATATGCAGAGAATATTTGGGTTCTGGGAACTCAAGAGTATGACGTAACGGCTTATTATCCTTTTACAGGAACTTCCGGAGAAGAACCGATAGCTGTCGAGGTGTCTACTAATAGTGAAAATCAAGCAACAGCGGCTGCACGTGAGCAAATTGATTTCCTTTATGCAGCTGGAAAAGCAACTGCCGAAACTCCGAATGTAAAACTAGCATTCAACCATGTAATGAGCCGTATTAAACTTACCTTCACAGCAGGTGAGAATGTGACTTTATCGGATATTACATGTTATCTTATTAATTTAAGGACAAAAGGAACGTTTAATCCGAACACAGGAGAAACAACAGTTACCGGGGAACCTGCTACAGTGGACGATGATATAGTATGGACAAAAGTGGGGTCAGCTGATAATTACACGATACAGGCAATTCTACTTCCTCAAACGGTAGGCAATGAGGTCTACATACAGGCAGGAATGAATGGTTATTACTATGAAGTTCACTTTCCTAATTTGAAAGAATTAAAACCGGGAGTTTCTTATAATTATACGATTCAAGCAAACGAGTATAAAGATAATCCGTTTGTGCTGACTATTACTGAAGAAACGCAGATTGTCGGATGGCAGAATGAGGATGGAGGAACTATTGAATCCGATCCGAGTGTAGCCGGAACTGATGCGGAGACTACTAATCCTTCTTGGAATATAACGGAAGAGGAAATAATTCCTACACCTGTTGGGAATTAATTTTATCCTATATCGAAAAAAAACAAATGAAATACTAACGAAAAATATAATCTGATTTATGAAAGTATATAATTACATATCAATGCTTCTTCTGGTCGGTACAGCCATTTTTGTGTCTTGTTCGCAGGATGAAGAAATGAGCGGAGAAAATATGGACTCTTTACAGAGCTTCCAAATCAGCGTGCTCGATGATGGTTTCCAGGATATGGATGCAAACAAGACACGTGCAACTGAAAGTGATTACTCTACAAAGTTTGTTGAAGGAGACGCAATAGGGGTCTTTGCAGTGAGAAATGAGGCAATAGTAGGAGAAATCAACAACCGTAAATTCACCATGCAGGATGGTATTTGGACATTGGATGACGGTGGTGATGAGATTGAATACAAAGGTTCTGAATTTCAGAGAATGAATTTCTATGCTTATTATCCTTATGACCCGAATGTTACTTTTGAACCGGCTAAGACAAACCCGTTCGAGACGTATGTGAACAATTGGAAAGTCGGAGCAGATCAGAGCGAAGGGGAATATACGAAGTATGATCTGATGACGAGTATCGGGGCTGTAGATGGTGACCGCCTGAAAGGTAAAATAGCTTTCACTATGAAGCACCAGATGGCACTTGCCGTTATACAAATGCCGGAAATCGTTTATGATTTTACCAATGCGAATATAGATGACTATACATTACCCGCAGGTGTAGGTTCGTTTACATTGAATGATGTTGATGCAACCCCTTATTATCAGGAAAGTACGGATACTTACCGTTTCCTTGTAAATCCGAATAAGCCTTTCTCTATCAAAGGTACTTATGAAGGCGTAAGGAACATGGAATATACTGCCGATGGTTCTTTAGAAAATGGAACAGCGAAAAAGTATACGATTAATGATCCTAATAAGATAGACTTCACATTGGCAGTTGGTGATTATTATTGTGCTGATGGAAGAATTGTAAGTAAAGATGCGGTAACCGTCCCCGATAATGTAATTGGTATTGTGTGCTATGTGGGGAATCCTCAACCGTCAGCACTTCCTGCCGATCCTTCTTATACAGAGGATAATGATGCGTTACGTCGGGATTATCCGAATTGTAAACATGGACTGGTGATTGCTTTGAATAATGCGGATGTTAATGGAACAAAGGTTGCTCCATTTGCCAATTCAAGAGATTTCTTTTATGGTAGTTGGTTTACAACTGATGAAGATTGGATGGGTAAATTTATCAGTTCAGAAACAAGAGACCCGCTTCCGGGGATACTGGGTTATAACAATGCGGTATTGATGGAAAACTCTCCTAATAAAACGTTAGCATGTGATGGCGCATTGAATTATATAAATGCTTATCGCACCGCTGTTCCTGTGCCTGCCAGTGCTTGTGAGTGGTTTCTTCCTTCACTAAGAGAATTAGCAGACTTGGTAGATGTCGTATCTACTGTCAATACAAAGATAGCTGCTGCAGGTGGTGAGGAACTCATAGAGAATGGTGGTAATGGTTCCCGTTATTGGAGTTCAAATGAGCGTCCGGGAAATTCGTATGTCGTATATCAACACAATCTTGTTTCCGGTGGAATATCTACTCCTTATCGTAGTGCTGGAAGTACTGCAGGAGTATTCCGTATGATGCTTGCTTTCTAAGAACATTATGATGACTTATATGAGATAAATATGAATAAGAAAAACTATATAAAAAGGACTGCTTTGCCTGTTGCCCTGTTTTTCTCCATGGTTACTTTAGTGCCGGCATTGGGATTTCAGCCGGCTTCTGCTGCCATTGACAAGGTGCAGCAACAAAGCGCCATTAAAGGAATAGTGGTAGACGAGAAAGGAGAACCGATTATCGGGGCAAATGTAGTTGCCGAAGGCACTACTACCGGTACAATTACTGATATTGACGGTGTATTCAGACTCAATGTGTCTGCCGGTACGAAATTGAAAATATCCTTTATAGGATTTGAAGCAAAGACTGTTGTTGCCAAAAATGATATGCGTGTCATATTGGTGGAAGATGCGACCACTCTTCAGGAAGTAGAAATTGTAGCCTATGGCGTACAAAAAAAGGTGACGATGACAGGTGCTATTGCTAGTGTGAAAAGTGAAGACTTGACACGTACATCAGTAGGCTCTGTTGCTAATATCCTAGGTGGTCAGATGACGGGTCTCACCACTGTGCAATATTCCGGTGAACCGGGTTCGGATGCTGCTGATATCTTTATCCGCGGTAAGGCTACGTGGTCGGATGCTGCTCCATTGATTCAGGTGGACGGTGTCGAACGTGGCATGAACGATATTGACCCGAATGAAATAGAGAGTATAACCATTTTGAAGGATGCTTCGGCTACAGCCGTATTTGGTGTGCGTGGTGCCAATGGGGTAATATTGATTACTACCAAGAGAGGTAAGGAAGGAAAAGCTAGGATATCATTCACTACTTCTGCAAGTATTCTAGCACCGACAAAATTGGTAGAGCAAGCTAATTCTTATGAATATGCTACATTCTACAATGCGATGAACAGGAACGACGGAGCCTCTCCTGTATTTAGTGATGCAGTGATTCAGAAATTCCAGGATGGTACGGATCCTATTCGTTTCCCAAGTATCAAATGGACAGATTATATTATGGGAGATGCTACGCTTCAAAGCCAACATAATGTCAACATATCAGGAGGAACGGATAAGGTGCGTTACTTTATATCAGCAGGTGCTTATACTCAAGGAGGACTATTCAATGAGTTCAATTTGCCGTATAATATCAGTTACCAGTACCGGCGCTTTAATTATCGTAGCAATTTGGATATGGATGTAACTAAAACAACTACTATCTCCTTTAATGTTGCCGGTAACGTGAATACTTCAGATAAGCCGCGCACCAGTCAAGGATCTTCGGGAATGGTTAAGAATATCTATTATTCTACTCCGTTCAGAAGTGCCGGATTTGTAGACAATAAATTGGTTTACAGTACTGCCGATACTCATGATGATGGTCTGAAACTCCCGTTCGTGGGCGATATCGATCCATTTACGTATTATGGAAGTGGTGCTACTCAAACCAATAATAACTCGCTGAATGCCGACTTGATCCTGAATCAGAATCTTGATTTCCTGACCAAAGGGCTATCGTTCAGGCTGAAAGGCTCATATAACAGTTCATTTACTGTCTACAAATATATGTCAGGTGGTACTGAAATGACCTATAATCCCGTATTGGTTGATGAAGGAAATGTCGGACTTCGTCCTGTTGATAATAGTAAGTACACAGATGTCAGCTACACCAGTGGTACAGGGAAATCCCGTGATTGGTATATGGAAGCCGGCTTCAATTATAATCGTTCTTTCGGTGGGCATACGGTAGGTGGCTTATTGCTTTATAATCAGTCTAAATCATATTATCCATCCACTTATTCTGATATTCCCAAAGGATATGTAGGTTTGGTAGGGCGTATAACTTATGACTGGATGAACCGTTACATGGCAGAGTTCAATGTTGGTTATAATGGTTCTGAAAATTTTGCGCCGGATAAGCGTTTCTCTGCTTTTCCTGCGGGGTCTGTAGGGTGGCTGATGAGTGAGGAAAAGTTTTTCCAACCTTTGAAATCGGTAGTCAGCTTTTTGAAGTTGCGTGCTAGTTTTGGACTTGTAGGCAATGATAAACCTGACAGGAATGCTGCTCGTTTTATGTATTTGGCAGATCCGTATAGTGTAAATCTGGATAAAGTAATTGACCGTATTTATGCCAGTGGTGAAGCTGCCGATGCTTGGGGCTATTTGTTCGGAATTACCAGTAATACTGTTACAAATGGGGCGCGTGAAGTCTCGAAAAATAATCCGGATGTAACTTGGGAAAAGGCTTTCAAGCGTAATTACGGTATTGATATCAATTTTTTTGATGACCGTTTGAGTGCCACTGCAGAGTATTACCGTGAACATCGTTGGGACATCTTGTTGCGAGATGGTACGGCTCCGGGTATGTTGGGCTTCTTAACTCCATATGCTAATCTTGGTGAAGTGAATAGCTGGGGATGGGAACTTTCTTTGAAGTGGAACGATAAGATAGGTAAAAACTTCCGTTATTGGGCGACAATGAATCTTTCATATAACCAGAATAAAATCATAGAACGGAAGGAAGCGCCACAGGACAATGATTATCAGTATGGAAAGAATCATCGTATCGGTTCTCGGAGCCAATATGTATTCTGGCGGTATTATGATGAAAGTACGCCTGAACTGTATGAGAAGACTTTCAACCGTCCTTTTCCAACTCATTCTGTAGTACTGGAAAATGGAGATGCTGTATACGTCGATTTGAACGGTGACCGTAAGATAGACGCAAACGATATGAGTTATGATTATGGTTTTACGGATGATCCGGAATACATGATTGGTTTGAATTTGGGATTTAGCTGGAAGAACTGGGAAGTGAATACACAATGGACGGGAGCATGGAATGTGAGCCGTATGATATCAGATGTTTTCCGTCAGCCGTTCGTTTCTTCTGCTGGTAGTAATGCCGGAGGCTTGCTGTCCTATCATTTGGATCATACCTGGACACCGGAGAATCCATCGCAAAGTGCAGAATATCCTCGGGCTACCCAGGTGAATGCTTCCAATAACTATGCGACTTCTACTCTATTTGAGAAAGACGCGAAATATTTGCGCTTGAAAACTCTTCAGGTGGCATACAATTTCCAGTTTCCATTGATGAAAAAATTGGGATTAACTACTTGTCAGCTAGCATTTAGTGGGTATAATCTGTTGACGTTCTCTCCTTATTTGTGGGGTGACCCGGAAGCGACTGCAAGTAATGCGCCTACTTACCCGTTGACTAAAACTTATACATTGAGCTTGAAACTAGGATTCTAATATAGGAAAGGAAAATACAATGAGATTACAAAATAAATGGCTTGTCGGTGCGATAATGGGAGCAGTAGTTTGCGTAGCTTCTACTTCCTGCGTGGACGAGATAAAATTCGGTAACAGCTTTCTGGAGAAAGCTCCGGGAGGGTCTGCTACCATTGATACGGTTTTTAACAGTGCCGAGTATACGCGCCAGTTCCTGACCGCTTGTTACAGTAGACAATATTATGGATTACCCTATATAAACAAGAATCAAGAAGATGGTGTTCCTGAAACATCAAATCCTTATTTGGGGAAGTTTGAGGCATTGACAGATTGTTGGCAACTACACTATTCGAGTACTACTATTTATAATCGTTATTATAATGGTTCACATACGGCTAATTATGGGCAACGTGGTGACAAGTTCGGATATACTCGTGAGATGGTATGGGAAGTAGTGCGCTGGTGCTGGATATTAATGGAAAATATAGAACGGGTACCCGGAATGGATGAAACGGAAAAGAAGAGGCTGGTTGCGGAAGCCAAGTGTCTGATTGCTGCCCGTTATTTTGATTTGTTCCGTCATTATGGAGGATTACCGTTGATTTACGCATCATTTTCCGGAACTGAATCCAGTTATAGTATGCCGCGTGCCACTGTAGAAGAGACTGTGAATTATATGGTTAGCATGTTGGACGATGCAATAAACTCCGGATCGTTGGAATGGGCCTATAACGGCAATACAGGATCGACAAATAGTACTAATACGGGACATTGGACCAAAGCGGGAGCCATGGCATTGAAATGCAAAATCTTACAATTTGCCGCTTCGCCGCTATTCAATGATAACCAAGGATTTGCAGGAGGAAGCTCTGAAGCAGAACGACAGTTATTGGTATGGTATGGAGGCTATCGTTCCGACCTTTGGACCAGATGTCTGGAAGCTTGTAGGGAGTTCTTTAATGCACTCAATTCGAACGGGTTCTATGAATTGAATCAGGCTACAGGTGCTACACCGACACAGGCTGATTACCGTTATGCTTACCGTATGGGATATATTGAATTGGATAGTCCTGAAGTGTTACACTCTGTTCGTGTACATGGATACGATTCATTTGGTGCGGGATCCTATTGCTGGCATTCGTGGAGTGATAACGGACGTAACTCATATACTCCTACACAGGAATATGTAGAAATGTTTCCATGGAGTGACGGAACCCCCTTCAATTGGGATGAAACTGAAGCGGAAGGGCGTCTGGATGAGATGTTCCTGACCGGAACGTTTAATGATGGAGAACAATTACTTTCCAATATTGTATTTACCCGTGACCCACGTTTGTACGAATCGGTGATTGTGAATGGATTACCGGGGAATTTGGGCTGGAGTTCGGTTAGTGTGGGTGGAGACCCTTATGAACTTTGGGTAGGCGGCAGTCATGCCGGATCAAATTCTTTTAATGAAACGATGAGATATGCGACTGGTTATGAGAATATGAAATATTATTTAGGTAGCAGTGACTATTTACGGCAAAATACACAATGGGTAGCGCTCCGTTTGTCGGATCTGTATTTGACTTATGCAGAAGCTTTACTTCAGGCAAATAATGATCATCAAGGTGCAGTAGATCAAATTGATATAGTGCGTGCACGTGTTGGATTGCCGGGGCTTGTACAGTCTAATCCGGGTAAGCGCTTGTTAACCGACAAGGATGCTTTAATAGAAGAATTACTCCGTGAGCGTGTTTGTGAACTGGGAATGGAAGATAGTCGTTTCTTTGATTTGATTCGTTACAAACGTGCCGACCGTTTTGAAAAACAATTGCATGGATTATTGATTTATCGTTTAGATGAAAACGGTGGACGAATTGAAAAAGCTTGGAGAGACGGTACAGGTAGTACGAGTAAAGTGGATGGTGCTTTACAGCCTACTTATTTCGATTATGAAAAGTTCGAACTGAAAAATAGTCGTCGTTATTGGTGGCTTTATGGGTTTGAACCGAAATGGTACCTTTCTCCGTTTCCACAGACTGAAGTTAATAAAGGTTACGGACTGGTTCAGAATCCGGGCTGGTGATGAGTCAACGATACATGAATATAACGATATTAGAACAGTGATATGAAAAAAAATAAAATTCTGATACTGGCTTTGCTAGTCTGCTTAAGCATTCCGGTTGGAGCACAGAATACGGACAGCAATATTACAGGTATTGTTGTTGATAAATGGGGAAATCCTGTTTACGGTGCCTCGGTCAATGTGGCCGGTATACCGGATGTCAGGGTAGAGACTGATAAAGACGGCAAATTCGAAATAGCTGCTGATGCAGGACGAAGTTTGCAGGTAGTGACAACCGATAAAGGTTCGACTAAAGTGAAAGTGGAACATGGAAAAGCGATGAAGATTGTAATGGATTATGCGGCGCAGACGATTGATGTTGGTGCCAACCGGACATTCACGCGGCAAGAATCGACAGCGGCTGTATCTACTGTTTATAACGAAGATTTTAATAAGCGGGCTGCTAAGAATATGTCCAATTCATTATATGGACAAGGATTAGGACTGACTACTTTGCAAAATGCGGGTAATTATGCTTCAGTAGAACCGACTTTCTATGTGCGTGGATTGCAAAGTCTTTCCAGCAGTTCACCATTGGTGTTGGTAGATGGATTAGAAAGAGACATGAGTCTCGTTACTCCGGAGGAAGTCGAGTCTGTGTCTGTTCTGAAAGATGCGGCTGCTGTTGCTCTTTATGGATACAAAGGTGTGAATGGCGCTATTCTAATCACTACAAAACGTGGTAAGTATAACACGAGAGAGGTTACTTTCACTTATGATCATGTGACTAACTTTCAGGCACGTCGTCCTAAGTTTGTAGATGCGGCTACGTACGCTGAAGCTATAAATGAAGCACGTGGTTATGAAGGGTTGAGCGCACGTTATGCTCCTGAAGAAGTAGATGCTTTTCGCAATGGGGCGACAGGTGGCGGTGCTTCTCGTATGTACCCTTATCTTTATCCGAATGTCAACTGGATGGATGAGACTTTCAAAGATACAGGTATCTCCAATAAATATACGATTGAATTTAGTGGGGGAGGTGATAAGTTTCGTTATTATACGATGCTCGGTTTGTTAACAGATAAAGGGTTTGTGAAAAGCCCGAATGAAAACGACGGATATTCTACACAGAACAAATATTCGAGAGCTAATTTGCGTACTAATCTGGATATTGACTTGACGAGTACAACCAAGTTGAAACTTAATCTTCTTGGTACGTTATCAGAATCCAGTCGTCCGGGTGAATCTGTCGATTTATGGGATATGGTTTATTCGTTGCCGGCTGCTGCTTTTCCTATACGTACAGAAGACGGCTCTTGGGGTGGTAGCACTACATGGGCAGGTACAATGAATCCGATAGCGCAATCTCAAGGTGCAGCATATAGTAAGGGGCATACCCGTAATCTGTATGCCGATCTGACTCTTTCACAAGACCTGTCAGGCTTTGTAAAAGGACTGGGTGTCAACTTCCGTTTGTCTTACGATAATTATTCTTCTGTTTGGGAAAACCATAGTAAGACTTTTGCTTTTAAAGGATATAGTACCAGATGGGCGGACGGTCCGTTCTATACCACAGTCTCGGGTGGAGAATCCGGAGAAATGAAGACTGATGCTTCTACAAATGACTGGGCACGTCAGTTTAATTTTGCGGGTGGCTTTGATTATAATCGCTCATTGGGAAAGTTCGACATATACTCGCAACTGAAATGGGACTATGAATATCGTGATGCTTATGGGCTGAACACGACTGTTTATCGACAGAATGTTTCCTGGTATACCCATTTGGGATTCAACAAACGATATTATTTGGACTTGGCGTTATTGGCTTCACAATCCAGTTTGTTAGCTCCTGGACATAAATGGGCTTTTTCACCGACAGTGTCTGCCGCATGGGTACTTTCAGAGGAAAATTTCATGAAGAACGTATCATGGATTGATTTCCTTAAACTGCGAGCTTCTTTTGGTGTCATCAATGCAGATTATCTGCCTAGAAACGGCGATGATACTGTATATAACTACTGGGATCAGATTTACACAACTACTGGTACGATGTATAGATTCGATTCGGGTTATAATTCCGCGTTTGGTAGCACATATATCAGCCGTCTGGCTACAACTAACTCGACTCATGAAAAAGCATATAAGTACAACGTAGGTATTGATGCTACCTTGTTTAAAGGATTGAATCTGACAGTGGAAGGTTATTATCAGAGAAGGAAAGATATTTGGGTATCTTCCGAGGGACAGTATTCTTCAGTATTAGGAATGGATGCCCCGTTCGAGAATGCGGGAATTGTAGATAGTTGGGGTACGGAAATCGGTCTGGACTATACGAAACAAATCAGTGATGTAGTGTTTAATATCGGTGGAAACTTTGCGTGGAACCGGAATGAGATCAAGGAACAGATGGAAGAACCTCGTTTGTACGATAATCTGGTGCAGACAGGCAATCGGTTGAATCAAGTATATGGTTTGATAGCTGAAGGATTTTTCAAAGATGAAGCGGATATTGCAAGTAGTCCTACACAGAATTTCAGCACTGTAGTGCCGGGGGATATCAAATATAAAGATGTAAATGGTGACGGCACGATTGACTCCAATGATCAGATTGCTATCGGTTACAGTACGGTAGCTCCGGAAATTTACTATTCATTTCATTTGGGAGCCGAATGGAGAGGAATCGGGTTTAGTGCTATGTTTCAGGGAACAGCTAATTATTCGGCTGTTTTGAATACGAAAAGTATGTTCTGGCCGTTGATTAATAACACCACTCTCTCTTCTCACTATTATGAGAATCGTTGGACGCCCGAAAATCTGAATGCTAAGTATCCACGTCTGAGTTCGCAAAGTAATGCCAACAACTATCAGACCAATACCATTTGGTTGGAAGACCGTTCATTCCTGAAGTTGCGTAACGTGGAACTATATTATAAGTTCCCTAAAAACTTGATGCAAAAGACAAAAATATTGGGTAGTGCAAAATTGTATGTTCGTGGAGTCGATTTGCTCTGTTTCGACAAGATTGATGTTGCCGACCCGGAATCTTACGGTGCGACGAACCCACTGAATAAAAGTGTGGTTGTCGGTTTGAAAATCGGTTTTTAATCATTAAAGACAAAAGTAATATAATGAAACTGAATAAGATAATCTATGGCATATTATGCCTGACTACGCTGAATGCTTGCTCTGACCAAATGGAATACAAAGAATATAGCAATTATGGCGCAGATTATGTGAAACGTACCTTTGGTGATGTGGGAGGGCTGGTGGCCAATATATATTTAGGGCTGGATACCGACTACGGAAACTATAGCGGAGCTATTTTAGGATCGGCTACCGATGAGTCGGTGTATGCTCATACGGGTAATCAAATTGCAGACTTCTATAATGGAGCGTGGAGTCCGACAAATGCTAAAAGCAGTATGTGGACTTCCTGCTATCAGCAGATCGCCAATTGTAATTTGTACTTGGATGAATTTACAGGGTTGACGTTCTCGGAATATGAGTTGATTTCCGATTATAAAGGAGAGATGTATCGTTATAACAATTATCAATACGAAGTTCGTTTCCTGCGTGCGTATTATTATTTCAACCTGGTGCGCCAATATGGGGATGTTCCTTTTACTGATCATGTTTTGACTACTGCGGAAGTCAATTCATTGGAACGTCGTCCGGCAAAGGAAATCTTTGATTTTATCATCTCCGAGTGTGATGAGATTAAGGATCTGATTATTGAGAATTATGAAAACCTGGGCGATTGGGAACCGTCTAATGAGGCACGTGAAACGGGACGTGCCAATAAACGGACCGTACTGGCATTGAAAGCTCGGGCCGCTCTGTATGCTGCCAGTCCTTTATTTAATCCGACAAATGACAGAAACCTGTGGCATCGGGCTGCTGTTGCCAATAAAGAATTGATTGATAACTGTGTGGCTGCTAATATGTCATTGATAAATGACTATTCGGCGTTATGGAGTGCTACCAGTCATAGAACTGCATTGAGCGAACTGATTTTCGGGCGTCGTGCTACCCGTACGACTAACTCATTCGAAGGATATAATTTCCCTGTCGGATTGGAGAATTGCAACGGTGGTAACTGTCCTACACAGACATTGGTGGATGCGTATGAGATGCAGGCTACCGGATTGCGACCGGACGAAACTAGTGGTTATGATCCGGCACAACCGTATTATGAAGGTCGCGACCCTCGTTTTTATCTGACTATTGCTAAAAACGGAGATGAAAACTGGCCAAGCTGGAACGACACTCCTCTGCAGATTTATCAGGGTGGAGTAAATGCCGAGCCATTGAGCGGTGCTACTCCGACTGGCTATTACTTGAAGAAATATTGCCAGGCAGCTATCGATTTACGCGCCAGCACATCGTCTGCGGATTATCATACATGGATAACCTTCCGTTTGGGAGAATTTTATCTGAACTATGCGGAAGCGGTATTCAAGTATTTTGAATTAGGCGGCAATAGTACTGCGGCGGACGCAACAGATGGCGAATTTACCATGTCCGCTACCGCTGCCGTGAGCATGACTCGTGATCGTGCGAAAATGCCGGGGTTCCCTATCGGAATGGCTAATGATGGGTTTTGGAAAAAGTATCAGAACGAACGTATGGTTGAACTGGCTTTCGAAGGACATCGTTTCTGGGATGTACGTCGTTGGAAAGAAGGTGACAAGCACTTTAAGAGCATTGTTGAGATGAAAATAACAAGAAATTCCGACGGTACATATACTTATAATCGTAATACAGTCAGAAGGCAATGGGATGATAAAATGTATTTCTTCCCGATTCCTCAAAGTGAGAGAGCGAAAAATTCAAATTTGACACAAAATCCGGGATGGTAATTTATCATAGGATTTTGGAACTACTTATTATTCATAAAACAAAAAGAACAGAGAAATGAAGAAATATCATATCATATTGGGAATGTTTTGCTTGCTGGCCGGAACCGCCTGTTCTGACGATGATCCGGTTGTAAAGGGAAATAACGGTAATCAGACGGAAGAAGAGTTGCCGCCATTGCCAACTGAAGTTATCACCGGAAGCCGTGCTATGTGGGTGAGCTATGATCCTACTCCAAACGCTGATGCTAATAATTCTTCGGGAATATCATCTGCCTTGATTAGTTGGCGGTTGTTAAAAACCGATCCGTCGAATGTAGCTTTTGATATTTATAAGACGGTAGATGGAGGAACAGAGGTAAAGTTAAATGACGAGCCTATTTCTACTTCTACCAGTTGGGCAGATGCGGATATGGACCCGACGAAGACCAGCTATTACCGGGTGACTCTGACTGGACAGACCGAAACTGTTTGTGACCGTACATTTACTCCCGAAATGGCCACAAAATTTTATCATGAAATCAGATTGAATATGAATGTTCCTGATGCATCGTTAACTTATTCTCCGGATGACATTCAGGTAGGTGATTTGGATGGTGACGGTGAATTGGAAATCGTGTTGAAGAGAGAACCCTATGATGGTGCCAATCAAGGTGGATGGCGTAATGGTACTACTTTGCTGGAAGCTTATAAAATGGATGGAACTTTCTTGTGGCAGATTGATATGGGTATTAATATCCGTTCAGGTTCACATTATACTTCTTACATTCTATATGATTTTGATGGCGACGGATTGTGTGAGATTGCTTTCCGTTCTTCTGAAGGGACGAAGTTTGGTGACGGAAAAATAATAACTGATGCTTTCGGACAGGTAAATGACTATCGCATTCGTGATGAGAATGGTGCAGGGTGGTATTCAGGTGCCAGTCTTTACACTACTTGCGGTTTGATAATGGAAGGTCCTGAATATATTTCTATTTGTCGTGGATATGATGGACGTGAAATTACCCGTGTAGATAATATACCGCGTGGTGGAGAAGGAGGGAAAGTATCTATGGCTAAACATTGGAATGAATACTGGGGGGATGATTACGGAAATCGTATGGACCGTTACTTTATAGGAGTAGCTTATCTGGATGGTATTCCTGATGAAAATACCGGAGTAAGAACAAGCAATCCCAGCTTGATTATCAGTAGAGGGATTTATCACAACTGGCAAGTATGGGCACTTGATTTGAAAGCTAACAAATTAGAAATCCGTTGGAAGTTTGATACAGCCGAACACTCTTCAAAATGGTTATCAATGTGTTCACACTGTTTTCGTGTAGCGGATTTGGACGGTGATGGAAAAGATGAAATTTTGTATGGTTCTGCAGCAATTGATGACGATGGAAGTGAGTTGTGGTGCACAGGAAACGGACATGGTGACTGTTTATATGTAGGTAAATTTATTAAGGATCGTTCAGGATTGCAGATTGTAGCTTCTTTTGAAGAACCTAGCAATTATAATGGACAAGGACATGGGTATGCATGTCAGGTGATTGATGCTAGAGATGGCAGTTTGATAGCTGGTCATGGGGCAGGTTCGACTGCTGACGTTGGTCGTTGCATTGTAGCAGATATTAATCCGGATAGTCCTGATTTTGAATACTGGTCTTCATTGGATGCGGGGGTCTTCAGTTGCAGCAGTGGTGCATTAGTCTCCAATACATTCCCTACCGGTATTGGTAGTGGTATTATGTATAATGTGGCAATTTATTGGAGTGGACAATCTACCCGGGAAATGTTAGATCGTGCTTGTATCGTGAGCTATAAGGAAAATCCGGATGTAAACAAGACGAATAAAACTCGTTTGGTCTATTTCGGTGCTTATGGTAGTAATGATGGTAATCATAGTACTAAGTATAATCCTTGTTATTATGGCGACTTCTTGGGTGATTATCGTGAAGAGGTGATTTTAGGTTCAAGTGATGGTAAATCCCTTTACATATTCTCTACCAACCATCCTACTGAATTCCGTCTTCCTCACCTGATGACCGATCATAATTACGATATGTCTCAAGCTATGCAGAATATGGGATATAATCAGGGAACTAATTTAGGTTACTATGTAGGTGCTGAAACTTTGAAAAAGGCAGAATGAAAAGGCCTTTGAATGAGGAACCGCTCATTTGAAATAAGTTTGTTGAAAAAGAGCAATCCGGTCTACTGCCGGGTTGTTCTTTTTTCATATTTGAACGAATCGACATATATATGTATAATATTCTATTTCTTAATTGATTGGCTCTCCCTATTTTTGCAGAGTGACATAGCTTATTGACGTATGAAGAACATATTTCCTCTTTTGTTCCTTTTCATCACTTTGGGAATGAACATGAATGCACAAGACAATCAAGTTTCCGGTCTTAACGCCCGCCAGTTTCATAAGTATTGGAAGATCGAGTCGGAATCTCCCGATTATAAAGTGACATTTGTCGGTGATACCGCCGAAATCGTTTCTCCTAAAGGGCTTACTCTCTGGCGAAAAGAAAAGATGAGCGGACGGGTAACGATTGAATATGATGCATGCGTCGTTGTAGAAAGAGAAGGAGATCGCTTGAGCGATTTGAATTGCTTTTGGATGGCTTCAGACCCTGAATATCCCGATAATATCTGGAAACGTGAGAAGTGGCGTAACGGAATTTTTCAGAATTGTTACTCTCTGCAACTCTACTATATGGGATATGGTGGAAATTATAATTCCACCACACGCTTTCGTCGCTATGACGGTAATGAAGCGGCAATAATGGAAGCCGGACTTCGCCCGCCCATACTAAAAGAATATACGGATGCCGAACATTTGCTCAAGGCGAACCACTGGTACCACATTAAGATAACAAATGAAAATAATAGGGTTAGTTATTACATAGACGGCAAGCGACTGATGGACTTCCGCGATACCGAACCTCTGACAGAAGGATGGTTCGGCTTTCGCACCACCCTATCACGTACCCGTATTACAAATTTCCACTATGAATATTCGCCTCACCAAACGTCTACTGTCCCTTTACATTGGATCGGCGATACTCCTGAACAGGACAAAGCTGTAAGCTTCGGAATTCCTTTTGATGAAGGCGACGTATTTCCTGCAACTCCGTTACGGCTGACAACAAGTAGAAATCAAGAAATACCGGTGGACACTTGGCCATTAGCTTACTGGCCGGATGGTTCCGTGAAATGGAGTGGAGTTGCCGGAGTCATTCCTGCCGGAACAGAAAGACTGACACTGGAAAAAGCCCCCCAGAAAGTAAAAACTATCAATAAACAGCCTAATGCTTCTATTGCTATAACTGAAACGCCTGAAAATATTCAAATTGAAACAGGCGTACTTTCTGTATTTATTCCCCGGCGCGGAGATTTCCTGATGGATAGCCTGCTCTACAAAGGAACTAAAGTAGGAGAGAAAGCGCGTCTTATTTGTAGTACTCAAAGCGAGCCGATTCAGGAAAATACATCTCAAATATCTTTTACTCGTTACATAGGAGAAATAAAATCAGTAACCATTGAACGTTTCGGCTCTGTACGGGCGCTTGTCAAGTTGGAAGGTGTGCATCGGAACAGGAATAGGGAGATTGAAACGAGTCACGCTGAAAATAACCAAGTGAGTCACTCTAAAGGGAACCAAGTGAATCACTCTGATGAAAACAGTCTGAATAACCGTGAATGGCTTCCTTTTGTGGTACGTCTCTACTTTTATGGTGGTAGTGAACAGGTCAAAATGGTACATAGCTTCGTCTATGACGGAGATCAGAAGAAAGATTTCATTCGTAGTTTAGGTATTCGTATCGATGTTCCTATGCGTGAAGCTTTGTATAATCGTCATATTGCTTTCTCGTGTGCGGATGGAGGAGTATGGAGCGAGCCGGTGCAACCATTGATAGGACGTCGCATGCTGACTTTAAATAAGGCAGATAATAAGAAAAACAGTCATGAAAAGAATGATACAAAACTGATACCGACTGATGAACCTTCTCTGCAACAGCAGCAAATGGAAGGCAAACGTATTCCGCCTTATGAATTTTTCGATGAAAAGAACCGTTCTCTGCTCGATAACTGGGCTTCATGGAATGACTACCGTCTGTCTCAACTCACTGCTGATGCTTTCTCCATTCGTAAACGCGCCAATAACGATAATCCCTGGATAGGAACCTTTTCCGGCACACGTAGCGATGGATATATTTTTGTCGGAGATATTACCGGAGGATTAGGACTTTGTATGCATGACTTTTGGCAGTCTTATCCCTCTTCTATTGAAATTTCAGACGCAC
>PPYE01662694.1_pt1 | contig 18645 bp, 16 predicted proteins | sample 1559881 | NCBI WGS metagenome assembly PPYE01 (sample SAMN08240022, study PRJNA423297) | Human gut metagenome, whole genome shotgun sequencing project. | reverse complement strand
ACCTGCCCCGTGTTGGCCGCCTCGTCCCACAGCACCCGCACATGATGGGGCAGGCGGCCCCCGTGAACATTGTCCGCCCGTTCACAGAGCAAATTGAACATCTGCGAAAAGGCCAGCGCCACCAAAAAATTGTAGGTGCTGTCGGTGTCGCTGATACAGAAGAAAGTGGCCGTGCGCCTGTCGCCCATGCGGTCAAGCTCCAGCTCGTCATAGGACATGATCTCCCGGAGCTGGGGAATGTCAAAGGGGGCCAGCCGGGAGCCGCAGGAAATCAAAATGCTTTTTGCAGTTTTGCCGCTGGCCAGCTTGTACTTCTTGTACTGTTTCACCGCAAAGCAATCTGGCTTGCGCTGTTCCAGTCCCTTGAACATATAGTCCACGGCATTGAGAAAGTCCTCGTCATCCTCCTTCACTTCCATGCCGGAGATCATGTCAACCAGCGTATTCATGTTGCGCTCCTCCTCGGAGCCCTCAAAAATGATGTACCCCAGCAGGGCGCAATACAAAAGCGTTTCGGCCTTCGTCCAGAACGGATCGCCCTCTTTGCCCTCGCCCTTGGTGTTGGAAATCAGGGCGTTTACAAACTTCAAGATGTCCGCCTCGTTCTTGATGTAGGCCAGCGGGTTATAGTGCATGGATTTTGTAAAATCTATGCTGTTGAATACCTTGATTTTGTATCCCCGCTGTTGGAGAAAGTGGCCTACTTGCCCGAGGACTCCTCCTTTCGGATCGACACAGACATACGAGGAATGAGCCTGGAGCAGCTGGGGCGTGAGCCAGAACCGGGTTTTGCCGGAGCCGGACGAGCCGATGACGCAGGCGTTTAGGTTGCGGGCGTTGGCCGGATTTTTCGGGCGGGTGTTCATGGTGAGCAGCTCCGTCCCGGTGAGAATGACATTGTTTTCAAACTTGGGATCGACAAAGGGCTTGATGTCCTTTTCCGTGCCCCACCGGGCGGAGCCGTATTCCTCGTCCCGCCTGTACTTCTTTGCGTTTTTGCTTTTGAAGTAGATCAGCAGGCGAAAGGCCACCGCCCCTATAAGGCCCACCAGCCAGTCAAAGGGATCAAGCCCCGGAGCAAAGTCAGCAAAGGCCGGGCCGATGCTCCGGCCCAGCCCCAGCAGCTTTTCCCCAAACCCAGCCCCTGCCGCCAGACGGTAGGCCGTCCCCAGCTTCAGGCAGGCCCAGCCGATGAACAGATAGGGAATGTTGGGAAGAATGTACTTTCGGATCTTATCTGTCGGCATGAGCCACCTCCTGTACCCGCTCTTTGAGGCGGGGCCGCTCCTGGGCAAGCTGCTCCGACGCCCGTTTGAGCTGATCCCGGATGGGGATGCGCCGGGACTTGGACTTGTTCAGCACCTTGCGGGAGTATTCCGAGAAACAGGCGGTCATGGCGTCGGCCTGCCCAGCCTTGAAGAACAACAAATATTTGTCCGGCCCGGTTTTGTAAAAGGCGTAGTCCACATTCCATTTCCGGGCCACCCGGTCAAACAGCTTGGTATCGCCAGACAGCTCGATGCTGGATGCCGATGCGCCGTGGGCCATGAGCTTTTTCACGCTCTGCTTGCCGTGGGGCGTCTGCTTGGCCCGGTGGTGCTTGGCTATTTTCCGGCCAATAACCCGCAGCGCATAGGCAAGGCCCCGGGCGGTCAGCTTGGACGCCTTCACGGAAACGGCAATCGTGCGCCGGGAAATATCTTCATCTACCAGTCAAACCACCCCTTTCTTTGGGACAAATTGTCCCGAAGTCTTGTTATCGCTCCGGCACCTCCTTCCTCGGGTGCAGCCGTTCTCCCTCCAGCGAGGAACGGTCAATGACCTCTTTGTAGGCGGCCATCTGCTCCCGGATGTTGAGCTTGGGCATGGAGAAAACCTTGTGCTCGTCGGGAATATCCTCCCGCCCGTGGTAGTGTTCAATGAAGCTTCCGCCATTGTTCAGCACATAGCCGCCGGGGGCGTAATGCCCATCCTCGTTGAGCCGAATATCCCGCCCGTATGCCTCGTAATCGAAATAGTTGAGCAGGTGTTCCGGCACATCGATGGCCTCCATGTCCTCCACATAGATGCGCCCCAGCGTTTCATCGTCTGTCACACCCGGATAAAACTCGAAGCAATCCAGGTTTTGCGCCAGATTGATCAGCTCTTTCACGCTGCCGGTGTATTCGCCGCTGTCGATGACCGCTTCAAACTTCTCCAGATCGCCTTGATCCAGCTCGGAGATCACGCAGGCCAGATGGTTGAGCTCGTCGATGTTCTCATATTCGCCCAAGTGGTCGTACAGCCCCAGCACATCCCCGTCAAAGTCGGTAATAAAGATCTCCTCATACCGCACCCCGTCAATGCCAATACGCTTTAAGAGGGCCTGCACCTCCTCGGGTGTCGTGGGGAATTTCAGATATTCGCCTACCAGTTCACCTTCGTTGTACTTCCCCAAGTTGGTGACATAGGCTTCAAACAGGGCGGGCATCAGCGCCGCCCCTGTCCTTTGACGGTGAGGATGCCCTCCAGCGTTGTGGCGGTGATCCCCAGCCGCTGGGCCACGGCGATGTCGTTCTTCATGGCCTCGGTAACGGTCTGGCCGCACACCACCAGCACATGGGAGCGCCGCAGCAGGTCTCGGCTCATGTCGATGCCGCTCTTATGCTCCTCGGGAACGGCGTCGTTGAGGAACAAGGGCAGATACAGCGTGGGGCAGATGGGCGAAAAGCCCGCCTCATACACCGCCCGACAGTACCGGGCCGCCTGTTCCGTGTTCTTGTAGTCCTCGCCGCACCATGCGGCGGTGATATACGCAAGGGGCCTTTTCATAGAAAACCTCCGTTTCATGGTGTTCAACCCTATCCCCCCGCCCTTTCCCATTCATGGGAAAGGGGGCGGCTCTGGAGGATATGCCCCCGTTACGCCTCCGGGAATGGCACAGCCGGGGCCGCCCGTAAAGGGCAAGCCGCCGCAGAGCGGCGGTGCGATGCACCCTTGACGGACAGCGCCCTGCCATGCCGTGTAAAAGGCGGCGACGGGGGATAAATCCAAAGAGCCTTGAAAGAGGGAACGAAAAAGACCTCGGGACAAATTGTCCCAGGGTCGGTTACTTCTCCATATCCTTTTTCTTGTCGGGCTTGCCCAGCTCCGGGGGCTGCTTCTCCTTCCACTCGTCCAGCAGGGCCAGAATGGTGTCCTTCATCTCCCGGGGCGTCTTGTCCTTACCAAAATACTTTTCCAGTTCGGCGCTGTTGATGATCACCTTGTCAACCTCCTTCTTCTGTTCGCTCAAAATACCATCGATCACATCTCCGTTCAGTTTGCCCTCCTTATCCAGCTCCCGCATCTTCTGTGCTTGGGAAAGGGACGGTGAGGACGCCTGACCCTCAATGGCAACGGCGATATACTTCTGGTGCTTGGGACGGATGAAAGAAATCTCTACGGCGGGAGTAAAAGAGAGCTGCTTCTCGTCCACCATCTTTTGCAGATCAGGGACAAGCTCGGTCAGGCGGATATACCGCTGCACCTGCTTGTAGTTCATGCCGTTGCGATCCCCAACGATCTGGGTGGAGCGTTTTCCGGCGTCCCGGTCATCCTCGCCGGGCCGGGCTCCTTGGTGCTTGATGGCCTCCACCTGCTGTTTCAGCGCAGCCGCCTTTTCCGTAGGCAAAATCCTCTCCCGGTGCCGCAGGTTATCGTCCGTCATGGCGAGGATGGCCTCGTCATCGGTCATGTTGCGGACGATACAGGGCATATTGACAAACCCGGCCAGTTCGCTGGCCCGCTGACGGCGGTGTCCGGCGATAATCTCATATCCGCCGCCCTCACGGGGTCGCACCAGCGCAGGCTGGTTGACCCCGGCGGCCTTGACCGACTCCACCAGCCCTTGCATTTCTGCATCGTCCCGGACGCCAAAGGGGTGATTTTTGAATGGGTGCAGATCGGAAAGATTGAGATAGACAATCTCCTCTTTCACGCCACGGGTGGCATCCCGAGGGGCAGGTGGCTGCTCGGTTGCAGCCGGGGCCTCCGCCGTAGCGGGAGCGCCTTTCCCGGCAGGCGGTTTGCTTTGGGACATTTTGTCCCGAGGTTGCGGCTTGGCCTTGTCGGGGGCCGCCTTGTCAGCCTTGGCCGGACGGCCCCTGCGGGGGTTGGCCGCATCCTTCGCTTTATCCGCCTGCTTGTCCTTATCCGGGGCAACAGCCTTTTCCGGCGGCTTGCCCTTCGTCGCCCCATCCCGGGCAGCGGTAAAATCCACCACCTTTCCAGCGGGGGTAGGATCACCCATGCCGGGGATCGTGGTCTGCTTCTCGTCCTTGCCCGGCTGCGGCGCACCCTCCTTAGACGGAGCAGGAGCGTCCTTGTCTTTGGGAGCCTCCTTACCCGCCGGAGCCGGTTGCTCCGCCGCAGGGTCGGGAGCTGTCTTTCCCTCAACGGGTTTTTCCGCCGTGGGGGGCGTTACCACCTTGGACGCATCTTCTGTCACGGGAGCCTCCGCCCTGGCCGGGGTGGGCTGATCCTGCACCGGGGAATCGGCTTTGACAGGCTCCATCTTTCCCGGCTTGGGGGGCTCGTCTACCTTCCCGGGATCGGGAATATTCTTTTTGTCATCAGCCACCTAAAAACCTCCTTCGTTGTGAAATAGAAAAAGCCAGCCCGATGGCTGGCCTGTGGGGGGGCACCCCTCCTTTCTTATTAGGACATTATGAAAACACTCTCATAGTCCCACTGAGAAGTGTAATCCCTTGGAAGAAATGTGATGACAATAGCCCTCCTCTATGGTAGAATTATTATACATAGCGTTGCTATTGAGGGGGTTGAAGATTATGCAGCTCAAAGACTGGGCCTTTTTAGGAAACTATGAGTTTTTTAACAACAAACTCAGGGCGTTATCTACAAACGATTTACCTCCTGAAAAATGGAGTTACGCCGGGAAAAATGATTTTGGTATTTTGAGAAGCTATCTCTATTTTACTTTTGAAAAACTTTGGCAAGAAAGAGAAGATGCTGAGGAAGCGGAGAAGCAACAGTTTGTTTTTATGGACGACAAAGTTGCTTGCTTTAACACCGGCTTGTATGACAAGACATGGCAGCCAATTTATTTTTATTGTGTCAAAAATCCTATTGAGGGTTTCCAGCCGTGGAGATTTACTGCATTTTATAACAGCTATACAGTTAAATTCTCGGATATTCCCACTGCGTCTGTTTCTTGTCTGCGTCGAGCAAACTATTTTGAAGATCCCAGTGCGCTAATTTTTGATGTAAATCTTGACATTGTTCCTCAATGGGATCACATTCTGTATGATGAAGAAAACTTTCAAAGGATACCAGAGCAATTAAGAAATAATGGTCGAGACTTTTGTCAAAATGTCATTGACGGGGCCATTCACTCCGTAAAGAAGCGTATTGAAGCAAACTATAAAACCATTGTGCCGCAATTATATAAGGGGAAAATTCAACTATTGGCCCCGCTTTATTTAACTAACCCTGATACCCCTGATTTGGCATTGGTTTTGTCCTTGAGTGATGATAAGACTATGTATTATGGGCATACTTGTTTGACTACTGAAATGGCATACAATAATGCTCGACTAATTGCTCGTCCAGATAGTTACTGGCTGCAACCATAATTTTTTAGAAAAAAGGTTGACTTTTCGCTAAAGTTGCATATACTGATATTAGGTAGATAGTTTAAGTGTCTTGCTTTAAGCCATTTTGATATTTTTGTTTTTTGATTTAATTGTTGTTTGATTTGATTGTATTGTTGTATTGATTTAGGGCAATAATCCGAAAGGATTATTGCCCTTGTTTTTTCAAAAAATATGTCGTCTGTAAAACAGACGACATATTTTGGATAAGAACCTTGCTTGACTGCTTAGCAAAAATATTTAATTATTCCTTGTGATTATCGTTCCACAGTTTTTGTTCTATGTCGGCCATCATTAACTTCAATAAGATGTCCTCCATACTTTCGCCATTTTTATTGTAGTAAGGCTCCACAATAAAAACACGATTTCCGATTTGGTATCGTTGCGGTTCTCCCGCTACATATTCCTTTTCCATATTACACCCCCTTTCTACTATGGAACACTAAAATTATATCATAAGTGGGGGATGATGGAGATGTAGCTGGGCCGTATTTCAATCTTGCTATAATACACTGTATTCGCTATAATCAAATGCACCAAGACTTATGGTGGTTATTTGGTGGTATTGCGTATTGAAGCGCATCTCACAGACCCGGTTACGGGGGTATGTAACCGATGGGTTCAGGAGAGCGCTTGAATGGCATTCAAGAGGTCAGCGGTTCGATCCCGCTTATCTCCACCACAAGAGGCGAAAGCCGAAAACCGTGGGTTTCATTTGAAATCCACGGTTTTTTTCTGCCTTCTGTTTGTTTGAAACTGGGGGCCAAGAGGCATTTCCGGCTCCTTGTGATGTTTTCCGGCGGGGAGAGAATGCGTGCTACTGGAAATTGAAATTGTCCTGGGCAGAACTAACGGCACAGGTCAGGCTGTTAAAGAGATCAAAGGGTAAATGCCGCCGTCACTTTTCCCGTAGAAGCGGAAAAGCAACCGTACACTTACAAAATACGGAGTCGCCCTATGCTTATAGTAGTGCGGCGCTGTCTGTGGCCCACTCCACTCCAACGGGAGGGGAAAGAGGGGGGCTCGGAGGGACAGCGAGCCGGAGAATGATCAGCAGAGGGGCACTGCCGGGAGCAGATTTCAACGTACAAGGCGGGGACATCTATAACGGTGCTCCCGCCTTGCTGTTTATAAATCCGAACACATTACCCACTTGGGGCATTTAGTTCAAGCTTCTGTCGTTTAGAAGGGATGGTTAAAGTCAATATTTTGAAACGCGAGTCATAAAATGGACATACAGAGACAAAACCACCTTACCGGTCCGCAGGGCGGTTGACATTTGGGAGCTGAAAGCAAAAACAAAAGGCAACTGCTTTTGCAGTTGCCTTTTGTTTGGTCCGAGTGCTGAGATTCGAACTCAGGGCCTCTTGAACCCCATTCAAGCGCGATACCAAACTTCGCCACACCCGGATTTTCTTGCCGCAGGTGTCTCACCCGAACGGCTTATATAGATTACCATAGTTTGCTCCAAAAAGCAAGTCTTTTTTTAAGTTTTTTTGATGGGCTTTTGCGACAAAAAAGTCTGTGTAAATTAGTGTTTCTTATACAACTTTACGATGGAGGAGAGGGGGTGTGCCCAGAGCACATCCGGCGTGAAGCCAATTCCCGCCCTGTCTGGGATGTGGGGCTTGACCGTCCTGTGGATGGTGGTGGTATAATGTAGCTGACATGATTCGGAACGGGCGGGGGCAGTGCGTGGGCGGCCGCAGGTGGAAGCGAGCACCCCTGCCGTACAGTTCCATCAAAAGGGAGGAGAACGCTGTGCGATACAGAGAACTGGGAAAGACGGGGCTGAAAGTCAGTGAAATCGGCCTTGGAGCGGAGTGGCTGGAGCGCCATAATGCGGAGGAGGTAAAAGCGGTCATTGACTGCTGTGAGGCCCAGGGGATCAACATTTTGGACTGCTGGATGGCGGAGCCCAATGTGCGGTCGAATATTGGCGCTGCCATCGCCGGGAAGCGGGAGCGGTGGATCATCCAGGGGCACTTCGGCTCCACCTGGCAGGAGGGGCAGTACGTCCGCACCCGGGACATGGAGAAGGTCAAGCCGGCCTTTGAGGACCTGCTGTCTCGTCTGGGGACGGATTATCTTGACTTGGGTATGATCCACTTTGTGGATGAGGAGGCGGAATTTCACCGGATTATGGACGGAGCGTTTTTTGCCTATGTAAAGGAGCAGAAGGCCAAAGGTGTGATCCGCCATATCGGTCTGAGCACGCACAACCCCAAGGTGGGAGTTCTGGCGGCCCAAAGCGGGGAGATCGAGATGCTCCTGTTCAGCATCAATCCGGCGTTTGATCTGCTCCCGGCCAGCGAGGACATCAATACCTATTTTGCGCCCGACTATGAGGAGCACCTGGGGGGAATCCATCCGGACCGGGCGCGGCTCTACCAGGTATGTGAGCAGCTGGGAGTTGGCATCACAGTGATGAAGGGGTATGCGGGCGGCCGCCTGTTTTCCGCCGGAACTTCACCGTTCGGAGTGGCGCTGACCCCTGTGCAGTGCATTCACTATGCCCTGACCCGGCCCGCCGTGGCCAGTGTGCTGGCCGGGTATGATACGCCTGAGCATGTGCTGGCGGCGGTCGCGTATGAAGACGCCTCCGAGGAGGAAAAGGACTATGCCAGCACGCTGGCGGGCGCCCCGCGCCACGCTTACTCCGGCCAGTGCACCTACTGCGGCCATTGCGCGCCCTGCCCCAAGGGCATTGATATCGCAATGGTGAACAAGCTGTATGACCTTGCGGCCATGCAGGACCGGACTCCGGACTCCATTCGGGCGCACTATCGGGCGCTCCCGGCAAAGGCGGAGGACTGCATTGCCTGCGGGAGCTGTGAAAAGAGATGCCCCTTTGGCGTCCCGGTCATCCAGCGGATGGAACAGATCAAACAGCTCCATTTGGTTTGAGTGGCCGCACATATTGAGCTGGCAGCTGTGGGAGAAGCGCAGCAGGGAAGGAATGGTCCAAGCCAATTTGATGTAGCATGAGCCATAAAATAGACACGCAGGGACAGGATTTCCAAACCGGCCTGCAGGGCCGGCGGTGCGGGTGCGGCGTACGAGCGTTTTGCCGCAGGCAAAACCTCGGCGGAAGGGCGGCTTTGCCGCCCTGAGCATTTCAATCCCGGAGGGTGGAGGCCGCCTTCAGCGGCCGGAACCCAAAAAGAAAGACACGCTTTCAGCGTGTCTTTCTTTTTGGTGACCCAGCGGAGATTCGAACTCCGGACACCCTGCTTAAAAGGCAGGTGCTCTGCCAACTGAGCTACTGGGTCATATAAAATTGGCAGGGATGGCTGGACTCGAACCAGCGAGTGAGGGAGTCAAAGTCCCTTGCCTTACCACTTGGCTACACCCCTATCTCGCAAGGGAAAAATGGCGAGGGCCGGAGCCGAAGCTCCGGCCCTTCCGCCTTGTGTGGGGTGGGTAAAGGGACTCGAACCCTCGACACCCGGAACCACAATCCGGTGCTCATGGAGCGGGTGATGGGAATCGAACCCACGCGACCAGCTTGGAAGGCTGGGATTCTACCATTGAACTACACCCGCATGGATGGCTTGTTCCTCTCACGTCAGCCATGAAATGATACCACATTTTGCAGGGAGTTGTCAATCCCTTTTTTCACATTTTTCTATTTTGGCCGCCCCTGAAATAGGGGCGGCCATAAAAAGCTTATCAGGCGCTCTCCTGCTCCTCAGTATCGTCGGGCAGCTTACGGACCAGGACGGAGCGAATCCGGTGGTCCTCCACCTTCTCCGCCTGGAGCTCCAGGCCGTGGACCTGGACCAGGGGACGGCTGCCGTCCTCGGGGATGGTGCGCAGGCAGCTGAGCAGCATGCCGCCCACCGTATCATAGTCCTCGTCCTCGGGCAGCTCCATATCCAGCTCCTCGGCCAGGTCCTCCACACTGAGGGAGCCGCTCACCCGCCACAGGTTTTCACCCAGCTGCTCCAGCTCCTGGGGCTCGGCGGGGTCGAACTCGTCGTAGATGTTGCCCACGATCTCCTCCAGCAGGTCCTCCACCGTGATGACGCCGGCCAGCTCGCCGTACTCGTCCAGCACCACAGCCAGATGGATCTTCTTGATCTGCATATCCCGCAGCAGGTCGTCGGCGGACAGGCTCTCCGGCACCAGATAGGCCGGGCGCATCAGATCCCGCACAGACTTGGTCCCGTCGGAGACCCAGTCCACCAGGAAGTCCCGGGTGTTGAGCACGCCCAGGATGTCGCTCTCATCCTCCCCGTACACCGGGAAGCGGGACAGGCCGGTGGAGCGGATGGTGTCCAGCACTTCCTCCCGGGTGGCATCCACGGAGATGGACTCCACGTCCGCCGCGTGGGTCATCACATCGCTGACGGTCTGGTCCGAGAAGTCGAACACGTTGTGCAGCAGCTCCTTCTCGTCCTCATTGATGGAGCCGCTCTCGTTGCCCAGGTCGATCATCATGCGGATCTCATCCTCTGTGACCTGCTCCTCCTCCACATCGGTCTTCATGCGCAGCAGGCGGAGCACCCCGTTAGTGGACAGGGACAGCAGCTTTACCACCGGCTTGGCGATGGTGGCGATGGCAGAGACCACGCGGCAGGACAGCCGGGCCATCTCCATAGACTTCTGCATAGCAATCCGCTTGGGGACCAGCTCGCCGAATACCAGGGTGAAATAGGACAAAATGATGGTTACCACCACCAGAGAGATGGTGTCCAGCACCGACGCGGGAATGCCCACCCCCAGGCTCAGGAGCCAGGCGGTTAAGTACTCGGCGAAGGCGTCCCCGGCGAAGGCGGCGCCCAGGAAGCCCGACAGAGTGATGGCAATTTGGATGGTGGACAAAAAGCCGGAGCTGTCCTCCACCATGTGCAGCAGTTTGGGCGCCAGCTTGTCGCCCTCTTCTTCCAGTTTTCGCAGTTTATTGGCGTTCAGCGAGATCACCGCGATCTCCGTCGCGGCGAAAAATGCATTGATCAAGATCAGAATGACCTGGACCAGCAGCTGAAACACAATGGTTTGCACGGTACTCGTTCCTCCTAATAAAATCCGTTACCTGAAAAAAAGCGCAAAAAAGCACGGCCTGCCCCGGCCAGATCGGTCGGGCAGACTATGCTTTTTCAAAACAGTTCTATTGTCTCCAGCAGTCGTTTCGTCGCTGTCGGAATCCATAAAACAGGCGTCTCCTTCTCAAGCGGCGGGACCTTTCCCGCCTTCTTCCACACGGCACTTTACAGCCGCTTTCCTATAACTATACCTGTGATCCAGCTTTCTGTCAAGATACAATTTCATTCCTTAACGCAACATTGACAGAAATCCTGCATTTCAGAGCCTCACTCCAGGGGGGCGTCACAGAAGCCGCAGCAGTCCGCGCCGCCGATCTTTTTGATTAGGGGGAGCAGGTAGCGTTCCATCTGGGTGATGCAGCGGGGGTTGCGGCAGATGGGCTTGGTGCCGATCTCCACCGGAGCGGGGTGCTCGTCCCGGGGCTGGAGGGCCAGATGCTCCAGCAGGGCCATGCGGGCGAACATGCCATAGCGGGCCTGCTGGAAGTACACCGCCCGGGGGTCGTCGTCCACGTCCACGGCGATCTCATCCACCCGGGGCAGGGGGTGCATCACCAGCATGTCCTTCTTGGCCCGCTCCAGCTTCCGGCGGGTGAGCACATAGATGCCCTTGTTCCGCTCGTACTCCAGGGGGTCCACAAAGCGCTCCTTCTGGATGCGGGTCATGTACAGCACGTCCAGCTGGGGGATGACCGCCTCCAGGCCGGTGACCTCGGTGAACCACATATTGTGCTCCCGCATAAAGACCCGCATGTAGTCGGGGACCGCCAATTCCCGGGGGGAGATGAGGAAGAATTTGATGTCCCGGAACTTGGCCATGGCCTTGATGAGGGAGTGGACGGTGCGGCCGTTCTTCAAATCGCCACACAGCCCCAGGCACAGCCCGTCCACCCCGCCCCGCAGGCGGGTGATGGTGGTGAGGTCGGCCATGGTCTGGGTGGGGTGCATGTGACCGCCGTCCCCGGCGTTCACCACCGGCACATGGGAGTACAGGGAGGCCGCCTTGGCCGAGCCCTCCCAGGGGGTGCGCATGACCACCACGTCGGCGTAGTTGGATACCATCCGCACTGTGTCCTTCATGCTCTCCCCCTTGGCCACCGAGGAGGAGTTGGGGTCGGCAAAGCCGAACACCGATCCGCCCAGCCGCATCATGGCGGTCTGGAAGGAGAAGTTGGTGCGGGTGGACGGCTCGTAAAACAGGTTGCAGGACACCTTGCCGTGGCACACGTCCACAAAGCGCTCCGGCGCGTCCATGATCTCACTGGCCCGGGCGTACAGGGCCTCCCACTCCTCACGGGTCATATCTCCAAAGTCGATCAGATGTCGCATCACGGACCTTCCTTTCCCCGGTACAGCTCTAAAATTCCCGGCGGAGCACGCCGGGAGGATCTCTTGTTATTTCACATCATTGTATCACAACGAGAGGGGTCCCTTCAACACTAAAAAACAGATTTTTCTCCACACGGTTGCAGCCCTTGGCAGGAGGAGAAACAGGTGGACAAGATCGGAGTTTTTTTGTAGAATATACCTATCCACAGGGCCCAGGCAGCAGTTTTAGTTGGAAAGGGGACGTTTTCGTGGACGGAAGACTGAGAAAATTTTCCGCAGTGCTTCTTTGCGGGCTGCTTGCCGGCTGTGCCGGGGAGGGGGCGGCTCCGTCGTGGGTGGACCTTTCCGCGGACTATGAGTTGACCTGCGTATCAACCGCATCCCCCTTGTCCCTGCGTATTTCCACCGATTCCCCGGAGGAACTGGAGGGGCAGGTGGTGTTTCAGGAGGACGGATGCAGCATCACCGTCGGCCAGGTCTCCAGCTCCGGTGAGGGGGAATATACCATCCGATTTCAGGCCGCCGGGGGTAGCGACGATTCCGGCCGCCGTTCTCTGATCTCGGCCGCAGTTCCCGGCCAGGGGGAGTACAGTGGGGTAATCCGGAGCGCCGATCTGTCGGTAGAGCCCGCCGACCTCTATACGGCCTATTACTCGTATCAGACCAGCGAGTTTACAGAGACCGGAAATGAATTTGAGATTACCGTACTTCAAATGCAGGATGCCCCGTCCGGCGGGGTCCCCCAGGCCATCTCCCTAACCATTCCAGAATTGTACCGCATTGACGCGGTTCCCGGCGATGTGAAATAACAGGTCCCCCGGCTCTTGCCAGGGGACTGCTGTATAGCTTCGCTAGTTTTCGCGCACCTGCGCCAGGCACAGGTCCAGGTCTCCGCGCATTTTTTCCTGCACTTCATACAGATAGTCGCTGACCGCGTACAGTCCCTCTCCATAGGAGTGGTCCTGGGAAATGGCCGCCGAAACGGCCCTGGCCGCCTGGACGCCCCAGGTGAGCCGCTCCAGGTCCTCATCCAGGTCCAGCAGCTTCGTGCGCAGATCAAACATGATAAAACCTCCTTGTATTTTCCCGGGAGGTGTGGCATAATCAAATTTACCGGACCTCCGGGTTTGGTGCTTAGAGTGTTGGTGTTGCTTGTCAGGTGGGCCAACACTCTATTTTTGAGCCGATTTGATTCCCAATCGAATCAGCTCCAGCAGCGAATACCCGGTTGAGAGGCAGAACTGTTGAATTTCTGCTTTTTCCTCCGGGGTGATGCGGATGTAGAGCCGTTCCGTTTTGGGGTTTTCAATCTTCGGCCGCCCTTGGGATGGGGACATAGACTAACCCTCCTTTTCTGTCCGCACATTAAATATATATTGTGCGGACAGAAAAGTCAAGCCTATTTTGAATATTACGCAAAAAGCATCCCCCGGCAGCCGCCGGGGGATGCTTGATCTGTAAGGCAAAAATTAGTTGGAAGCGGTGTCCAGGTCGGTGTCGTCGCCCCAGAGCATGTTCTTCCGCAGCTCGGCGCCCACGGTCTCCATCTGGTGCTTGGCCAGCTGGGCCCGCTTGGCGTTGAAGAAGGTGCGGCCGTTCTTGTTCTCGGCGATCCCACGCCGCCCTTGTTGATCAGGTCGATGATGAGCTTCATCTCGTGGATGCACTCGAAGTAGGCGTTCTCGGGCTCGTAGCCGGCTTCCACCAGAGTCTCGAAGCCCAGCTTCATCAGCTCCACCACGCCGCCGCACAGCACGGCCTGCTCGCCGAACAGGTCGGTCTCGGTCTCGTCCTGGAAGGTGGTCTCCATCACGCCGCCCCGGGCGCCGCCGATGCCGGCGGCATAGGCCAGAGCCAGCTTATAGGCGTCGCCGGTGGCGTTCTGCTCCACGGCGATCAGGCAGGGCACGCCCTTGCCGTTCACATAGGTGGAGCGGACGGTGTGGCCGGGGCCCTTGGGAGCGATCATGGTCACGTCCACGTCGGCGGGGGGCACGATCTGCTTGAAGTGGATGTTGAAGCCGTGGGCAAACATCAGCATGTTGCCCGCCTCCAGGTTGGGAGCGATGTCCCGCTTGTACACGTCGGCCTGGACCTCGTCGTTGACCAGAATCATCACGATGTCGCCCCACTTGGCGGCCTCGGGGATGGTCATGACCTTCAGCCCGGCCTCCTCGGCGTTCTTCCAGTTCTTGGAGCCGGCGCGCAGGCCAACGCACACGTCGCATCCGGAATCCTTCAGGTTCAGGGCGTGAGCGTGGCCCTGGGAGCCGTAGCCGATGATGGCGATTTTCTTACCGTTGAGGTAGTTGATATCGCAGTCCTTCGCGTAGTACATCTTTGCCATGATAATACACTCCTTTTTGCTGATGGCATTAAGATTCAAATTCAAAACCCCAGGGGACCGGTCCTCGGTCCTCTTGGCGGATTGACAGGGTGACTGGCTCTCCCTTTGCGGGAAAACCCGGCGTGTAGGGGCGGATATGATCCGCCCGAACAAGAAAGCAGAATCCTGCGGGCGGCTGATAGAGGGCGCCGGTCTTGCTCTTGTCCCCGAAGATGGCCACGGTGAGGGTCTCCCGGCTCACGTCGATGATGTTGGCCCGGAAGATGTTGGCCATCTGGATGATCTCATCCCGGGTGGTGCGGTCCACCGCCATGACCTTGATCATGGCGAACTCCCGCTGGATGGAGGTCTCCTCGTCCAGAATCTTCACCACCTGCACCGGAATCAGCTTCCGGCACTGGGCGGCGATCTGGTTGACCATCAGCTCGTCCCCCAGGATCACGATGGTGATGCGGGTGAGGCCGGGCTGGCTGGTCTCGCCGGAGACGATGGACTCGATGTTGTACCCCTTGCGGGAGAACAGACGGGCCACCTGACTGAGCACGCCGGGGATGTCCTGGACCAGCAGGGAGAGGGTGTAGAGCTTCTTTTCCGTGTCAAAGGTTTTTTTCATCGCTTCACGCCCTCCTTACTTCAGCAGAAAATCGGTGATGTGGGCGCCGCCGGCTACCATGGGCCGGACCATCTCGTCCATATCCACCTGGCAGTCGATGACATAGCCGCAGCCGCAGGACAGGGCCTCCTGGAGGGCCTGCTCCATCTCGGCGCGGTTGGTGACCCGCTTGCCCTTCAGACCGTAGGCCTGGGCCAGCTTCACAAAGTCGGGCCCCCGGTCCAGGGTGGTCTGGGAGTAGTGCTCGTGGTAAATGAGGTGCTGCCACTGGCGCACCATGCCCAGGGTGCCGTTGTTGAACACCACCGTGATAATGGGCAGATGGTAGTGCTCCACGGTGGCCAGCTCGTGGCAGTTCATGCGGAAGCAGCCGTCGCCGGTGGTGTGGACCACCACCTTGTCCGGGTTGCCGATCTTGGCCCCGATGGCCGCCCCCAGGCCGAAGCCCATGGTGCCGAAGCCGCCGCTGGTGAGCAGCTGGCCGGGGTAGTTGAAGTGGAAGTGCTGGATGGACCACATCTGGTGCTGGCCCACGTCGGTGGCCACGATGGCGTCCCGGGGGACCGCCTTCTCAATGGCATCCAGAATCTGGCCGGGGGTCAGCTTGTCCCCCTCCTCCACCACCTGGGGCTCCCGCAGGGGAAGGATATGTTCCTTCCAAGACTGGTGGTGATACTGGGGCAGGCGCTCGTTGAGCAGCTCCAGCACCCGCTTGGCCGACCCGATGATGTGGTGGTCGGTGAGCACGTTCTTGTCGATCTCCGAGCGGTCGATGTCGATGTGGACGATCTTGGCCTGGCTGGCGAAGGTGTCCGGCTGGAGGGCCACCCGGTCGGAGAACCGGCAGCCCACGGCAATCAGTAAATCGCACTCATTGCAGGCCACGTTGCTGGCCTGGGAGCCGTGCATGCCGATCATGCCGGTGGTGAGGGGGTGGGCCCCCGGGAAGCCGCCGCCGCCCATGACCGTGATGGCCACCGGGGCGTCCAGCTTCTCGGCAAATTCCCGGAACTGCTTGTCCGCCCGGCCCCGGACCACGCCGCCGCCGCAGATGAGCAGAGGCCGCTCCGACTGGGCGATCATTTCCACCAGCTTGTCCACGTCGCCCAGGTCGGGCTCGGGGGCCTTCAGGCCGTGGCTCACCGCCAGCTGCCGGATGCTGTTGGTCTCCCGGTTCTGGGTCCAGGGGATGTTGGGGTCCCGGACCAGGTAGGTGGCCTTGGTGATGGGCATGGCGATGCCGGTGATGTCCACCTCCTGGAAGGCGTCCTTGCCCAGGGTCTCCTCGGTGACGTTGCAGGTGATGAACACCACGGGGGAGGAGTCCATGTAGGCGGTGGCGATGCCGGTGGTCAGGTTGGTGGCCCCCGGGCCGGAGGTGGCGAAGCACACTCCCACCTTGCCGGTGGAGCGGGCATAGCCATCGGCGGCGTGGGAGGCCCCCTGCTCGTGAGCAGTCAAAATGTGGTGAATCTTGTCCTGATAGTTGTAAAGCTCATCATAGAGGTTCAGGATGGTCCCGCCGGGATACCCAAAGACGGTGTCCACCTCCTGCTCCAGCAGGCACTCTAAGATCGCTTGGGTCGCTCTTACTTTCACATTCATGCCTCCAAAAAATGCAGAATGCAGAATGCAGAATGAATGGACGATACCGCCCGTTTCTGCGAATATTCTGCGAAATTTGGAACATTCTGCGCGAATTTTTCTCACTGGCGGAAGGCATCGCGCAAAAACACAGTCCATTCTGCATTCCTGCATTCTGCCTTCTTCATTCTCAGATTTTCCCTCCGCCCTTCTGCACGGCGATGACGCCGGTGCGGGCCACCTCCAGGATGGAGAAGGGGCGCATCATGGACTGGAAGGTGTCCAGCCGCTCCGGAGTGTCGGAGAGCTCCATGGTCATGGAACTGGGGGAGATGTCGTCCACCTTGGCCCCCATGATCTCACAGATGGTCATAATGTCCTGGCGGGTCTTGTTGTTGGCGTTTACCTTTAAAATCATCAGCTCCCGACCGATGAGGTTGTTCTCCTCCAGGGTGCGGACTTTAATTACGTCCACCAGCTTGTTGAGCTGCTTCTCCACCTGCTCCACCACGCTGTTGCCGCTGTCCACGATAATGGTGATGCGGGAGATGGTGGGGTCGTCGGTGACCCCCACCGCCAGGGAGTCGATGTTGAAGGCCCGGCGGGAGAACAGCCCGGTGATGCGGTTAAGTACGCCGGCCTGGTTTTCCACCAGAATGGAAATGGTCTGTTTCATAAGATCTCCTCCCCTCCCTTAGTCGTTGGTGCCCACGTCCGGGTGGACTTTCACGATGAGCAGGCAGCAGCCGCGGACAGCCAGGAACTGGTCCAGCACCTCGTCCACCTTGTCCTCGTCGTCCACAGTCAGGCTGGGGATGCCGTAGGCTCCGGCCACGGCGGAGAAATCTGGGGAGCCGTCCAGGGCCACGCCGAAGGGGCCGTGGTAGGGGGCGGACTTCTGAATCTGGTGGACCAGGCCCAGGGTGTTGTTCTGGAACAGGACGATCTTCACGTCCAGGTCCGCCGCCCGGATGGCGGAGAGCTCGTTCATGGCCATCTGGAAGGAGCCGTCGCCGCACACCACGATGTTCTGGCGCTCGGGCGCCGCCACCTTGGCCCCGATGCCAGCGGGCAGAGCGTAGCCCATGGTGCCCAGGCCGCCGCTGGTGAGCAGCCGCCCATGCTTCTGGGGCAGGTACTTACAAGTGAAAATCTGGTTCTGGCCCACGTCCACGCTGACCACCGCGTCGTCGTCCAGCTTGGCCCCCAGCTTCCGCAGGAGGGTGCCGGGGAACACGGAGCCCTCCCGCCGGGGGAAGACCCGGTTCAACTCCGCCTTCCGGTAGTCCTTCAGCTGGTCCAGCCAGGCAGTGGAGTCGGTGACCGGCACGCCCCGGTCCAGAATCTGTCTCAAAATGACCTTCACATCGCCCACCAGGGGGATGGCGGCCTCCATGTTCTTGCCGATCTCCGCCGGGTCCACGTCGATGTGGATGGTAGCCATGCGCCGCTGAATCTCCTTGGGGTCCACCATGGCCCGGTCGGCGGCACGGGTGCCCACCATGATGAGCAGGTCCGCCTTGGCCAGTGCCTGGTTGGCGCAGTGATTGCCGTGGGCCCCGATCATGCCCATGTTCAGGGGGTGGTCGGTGGCCATGAGGGAGATGCCCATCATAGTCTTGACCACCGGGATGGCACAGCTCTCCGCCAGCTCCAGCAGCTCGTCCCGGGCGTTGGCCAGCCACACGCCGCCGCCGGCGCAGATGAGGGGCTGCTTGGCCCGGGCGATGGCCTCCACCACCCGCTTGATCTGCAGGTCGTTGCCCTTGACGCTGGGCTTATAGCCCCGGATGTTCACCGCCTCCGGGTACTGGAATTTTTTCAGGGTCTGCTCCTGCACGTCGATAGGAATGTCAATGAGCACCGGGCCGGGACGGCCGGTGGAGGCGATGTGAAAGGCCTCCTTCACCACCCGGGGGATGTCGTTGGCGTCCTTCACCAGATAGCTGTGCTTGGAGAAGGGGGCCACGGCCCCGGTGATGTCCACCTCCTGAAAGATGTCCCGGCCCAGCAGATTGCTGGGCACCTGGCCGGTGATGGCCACCATGGGGATGGAGTCCATGTAGGCGGTGGCGATGCCGGTGATCAGGTTGG
>PPYE01107147.1_pt1 | contig 18652 bp, 16 predicted proteins | sample 1559881 | NCBI WGS metagenome assembly PPYE01 (sample SAMN08240022, study PRJNA423297) | Human gut metagenome, whole genome shotgun sequencing project. | reverse complement strand
CTCGCGCAACCAGCTTTGTCAGTATACTACTTTTTCGCCCGCCCGTCAAGGGGTTTTGGGAAGGTTTTTGCGGTTTTTTGCGTTCTTTTGGGATTTCCGAACGATAAGCACGTTCAGTCGGCATCATCGTTCGCCATTTAGCGAACCTTCGTCGCTGTTTCCTTTTAGTTTATTCGTCCGCATCATCCGCCGCCATCTTTCCGCCTGTTTTCACCGCCAGCGCACTCAAAAAAGCCCCTTCCCGATTGAGGAAGGAGCTTTTTATGTAATCTGGAAATTACACAGTCGCCTTGGCGAGCTGCTTGGCCAGACGAGCCTTCTTACGATTGGCAGCATTCTTGTGCATAACGCCCTTCGACGCGGCCTTATCAATCGCGGAGGTGGTCACAACCAGCTGTGCATTCGCAGTCTGGGGATCAGCAGCAATCGCGGCCTCCAGCTTCTTGACAGAAGTGCGGACAGCGCTCTTGATCATACGGTTGCGCAGATTCTTCTTTTCGCTCACCTTGACGCGCTTCTTAGCGGACTTAATATTCGGCAACTTCGTTCACCTCCCGGTTCATACTGTTAATCGGCGGTTCACACCGCTCAATCTTAGGGTTCGAGTACGGCAGAAAACCGTGCGAAAACCAGCGCTGTTTATTGTAGCATGGTTTCCTGAAAAAATCAAGGCTTTTCAGAAAAAAATCTCTGTTTCTCGCACATTTTCTGCGGGAAGCGGCGCATCCCGCATTTCGTTTGCTGCGGAACACGCCGTTTCTTCCATTATTGTTTCATTTTCATCGCGCGCATGGCATTGAGAATCGCCAGCATTGCCACGCCGACATCCGCAAAGACCGCCAGCCACATGTTCGCAAAGCCGCAGATACCCAGCACCATCACCAGCAGTTTCACCGCAAGAGCAAAAATGATATTTTGATGCACAATCCGCATCGTCCGGCGCGCGTGGCGGACACCCTGCGCAATCTTCGCCGGATCGTCGTCCATCAGAACAATATCCGCCGCCTCGATTGCGGCATCCGCGCCGACGCCGCCCATCGCAATGCCGATATCCGCGCGGCGCAGCACAGGCGCATCGTTGATACCATCGCCCGTGAACGCCACGGTGTGGCCGTCGCCCAGCAAGCCTTCGAGCGCGCTTACTTTGTCCTCCGGCAGCAGCTCCGCGCGGTAGTCGGTCAGGCCGACCTTCTTGGCGATGTCCGCCGCGACTTCCTTGCGGTCGCCGGTCAGCATGACCAGCCGCTTCACACCCGCGGACTTCAAGGCTTCCATCGCGGATGCGCTGTTTTCCTTGATGACGTCGCTGATGACGAGCGCGCCGAGGTACTGCCCGCCGCGCGCAACATGCACCACCGTGCCGATTTCCGCCGGTTCAGCCGCCTTCACACCGATGGATTCCATCAGGCGCGCGTTGCCCGCGTACACCTGCTGGCCGTCCACCTTCGCCTGTACGCCGTGGCCCGCCGCTTCAGAAGCATCGCTGACGCGGTTCATGTCCACCGCGCGCCCCAGCGCCTCCTTAATTGAAATCGCAATCGGGTGATCGCTGAACGCCTCGGCATGAGCCGCAACGTCGAGCAGTTCGTCTTTCGTGACGCCTTTTGCCGGATGCACGCCCGTGACGGAGAACGTGCCCTTCGTCAGCGTACCTGTCTTGTCGAACACGACCGTATCCAGCCCCGCGAGGGTTTCCAGATACGTCGCGCCCTTGATGAGGATGCCCTTCTTCGACGCGCCGCCGATGCCGGAGAAGAACGTCAGCGGCACGGAGATAACCAGCGCGCACGGGCAGGAGATAACAAGGAAGGTCAGGGCGGTGTAAATCCACTTCGTCCAGTTGCCGTCAAACAGGCTCGGAATAATCGCCAGCGCCAGCGCGAAGAAGCACACGGCAGGCGTGTAAATCCGGCTGAACTTGGTGATGAAGCGTTCCGTCTTTGCCTTCGCGTCGCCGGAGGATTCGACAAGCGCCAGAATCTTCGCGACGGTGGATTCGCCGTAACCGACCGTGACCTTGACTTTCAACACGCCGGACAGGTTGACGCAGCCGCTGAGGACTTGGTCGCCCTCCTTCACGTCACGCGGGAGCGATTCGCCGGTCAGCGCCGTGGTATTCAGGCTCGAATTGCCCTCGATGACCACGCCGTCCAGCGGAATCTTCTCACCGGGCTTGACTAGGATGATGTCGCCCACGCGCACCTGTTCAGGGCTGACGCGGCGGCTGTCGTTGCCGTCCACCAGATTCGCGTAGTCTGGGCGAATGTCCATCAGCTTCGTGATGGATTCGCGGCTCTTGTCAACCGCCTTATCTTGGAAGTATTCGCCAATCTGGTACAGTACCATGACCGCGACGCCTTCCGCATATTCCGCAACGCACATTGCGCCGACGGACGCAACCGTCATCAGGAAGTTCTCGTCGAACACTTCGCCGCGGCGGATGTTGGAGATGGCGCGCCACAGCACGTCGTAGCCCGCGACCAGATACGCCGCGATGAACACGACAATCGTCGCCCAGTGCGTTTCGCCCAGATTCGTCTTGCTGACCAGCCCCAGCGCCAGCAGCGCGACCGCAGTCGCAACGCGAATCATCAGTTTCTTGCCCTTGTTCGCGCCGCCGTGTTCGTGACCATGTTCATGCGAGTGCTCGTGATGCTCGTGGTCGTCATCGTCATTATCATCATGATGATGCTCGTGACCGCAGCTGCATTCGCTGTCGTGATGATGGTGATGCTCATGCTCGTCGTCATCATCGTTTTCGTGATGATGCCCGCCGCACGGGCAGACCGTTCCGGACGGCTCTTCCGCTTCGTCGAAGAAAATCTCCGCGTCGGGTTCGATTTCCTTCATCTTCGCGTACGCCGCCTTGCGAACTTCCTCGAAGCGGTCGTCCGCCGCTTCCAGTGTGATTTTCTTCTGCACATAGTTGACCGCCACGTTATCCGCACCCGGCAGCTTTTGCAGTGCGCGTTCCACCTTCGCCGCGCAGTTCGGGCAGTCAATGTCGATTTCCCACGTTTTCTTCATGGTTTCCGACGACCTTTCCGCTATTTATTCCGAATCACGCTGTTCGCCGGACGGCATTGTCCAGAGAACAAACATGTGAGCATTCGTTCATATGTGATAATACTCCTCTTCATGCCCATTGTCAAGAGGAAAAAGAAAATATTTTCCCCGAAAACGTGGAAAAGCGGCACCTGCTTTGCACAGATGCCGCTCTTGAGGAATTACTACTATTATATAAGCTGATTACACCTTGAAGTTGACCGCCTGATCGCCCTGTTCGCTCTTGCCGAAGACGTAGTCGTTGCCCGGCAGCACCGCGTTCAGCAGGATGCCGACCAGAGACGCCACCGCCAGACCAGACAGGCTGACGGTCACCTGACCAACGGTGAACACAATCGCGCCCGCCTTGGAGAAGTGGATGCCCAGCGCAAGGGACATAATCATCGCCGCGATGATGACGTTGCGGCTCTTCGCGAAGTCCACCTGATTTTCAACCACGTTGCGCACACCGACCGCGGAAATCATGCCGTAGAGAATCAGCGACACGCCGCCGATGGTCGCCGCGGGCATGCAGTGAATCAGCTCCGCAAACTTCGGGCAGAAGGAGAAGATGGCCGCCAGCACTGCTGCCATGCGGACAACCGCCGGGTTGTAGACGCGGGTCAGCGCCAGCACGCCAGTGTTCTCGCCGTAAGTGGTGTTCGCCGGAGCGCCGAAGAGCGCCGCCATCGTCGTCGCCAGACCGTCGCCCAGCAGAGAACGGTGCAGACCCGGATCTTCGATGAAGTTCTTGCCGACCGTCGAGGAGATGGCGGACATATCGCCAATGTGCTCCATCATCGTCGCCAGCGCAATCGGGGCAACGGTGATGATGCAGTTCAGCAGCAGCGTGCCGTCACAGCCGCCAAAGAGGGAGAACGCGGTATCCTTCCACTGGAAGGGCAGACCCAGCCAAGCCGCTTCCTTAACGGGGGTGAAGTCCACCTGACCCGTCACCGCCGCGACAGCGTAAGAACCGACCACGCCCAGCAGAATCGGGATAATCTTGAACATGCCCTTGCCCCAGATGTTGAACGCCACCACGATGACCACCGCCAGAATCGCGATGAGCCAGTTATTGGAGCAGTTGTTGATGGCGGAGTTCGCCAGAATCATGCCGATGCAGATGATGATAGGGCCGGTGACAATCGGCGGGAAGAAGCGCATGACCTTCTGCGCGCCGAAGATCTTGAACAGACCCGCGACAACGACGTAAATCAGACCCGCGACCGCCACGCCCACGCCAGCGTAGGGAATCCAGTTCATCGTGCCGTCCGCGAACTGCGGCATTGCCTTCACCGCCGCATAGCCGCCGAGGAACGCGAAGCTCGAACCGAGGAACGCAGGGACTTTGCCGCCCGTGATGAGGTGGAACAACAGCGTGCCCAGACCCGCAAAGAGCAGGGTTGCGCTGACAGACAGGCCTGTCAAGGTCGGCACAAGCACAGTTGCGCCGAACATGGCGAACATGTGCTGGAAACCCAGCAGAGTGAACTTCGCCGGGGAAAGTTTCTGATTGGTCATGTGATTCCGTCCTTCCTCCATATATGCTGTTGTCAACCGCTTTCAAATGAAGGCGATTATTGCAAATCCGCTTGTGCGGAGTACAATCAAATTATCGGATCCCCACGTTCCCCCAATAAACACGCGGACAAAGTATGCAGATGTCACCAACTGAATCGCGCGAAAGGGTCAAGGGAGGAACTCCCTTGCAGGGGCAAGGGGCAGCGCCCCTTGGGTTCCCCCAATAAACACGCGGACATTGTATGCAGTTGTCACCAACTCAATCGCGCGAAAGGGTCAAGGGAGGAACTTCCTTGCGGGGTCAAGGGGCAGCGCCCCTTGGGTCACCTATTCATCCGCCCGTCGTAGAGGGCAACGCCGTCGCCGCCGTCGATTTCTTCCATCTGAACGCCAATCTGCTCGTTGTTCGAGGTCGGGACGTTCTTGCCAACAAAGTCCGCGCGGATGGGCAGCTCGCGATGACCGCGGTCAATCAGCACTGCCAGGCAGATGCGCGCGGCACGGCCTTGGTCAAGAATCGCGTCCATGGCGGCGCGAACCGTGCGCCCCGTGTGCAGCACGTCGTCCACCAGCACAACCACCTTGCCCGTCACGTCCACCGGCAGGTGCTTTTCCTGCACCTCGACGTTCAGCTGCGCCGGATCGCGGTCATCGCGGTACATGGCAATATCCACTTCGCCCACCGGAATGCGCACATGCTCGTACTTCTCGATGATGTCCGACAAGCGCTGCGCCAGCGGCACCCCGCGGCGGCGAATGCCCACCAGCACCACGTTTTCCAGCGGCATCAGCTGCTCCATCATCTCGTGCGCCATGCGCGTCAGGGCGCGGTTCATCGCGTCGCCCGCCATCAGCTGGGCTTTCGGAATGCCTGCCTGCATGTTCATCATCGTCGGAATCCTCCTCTTTTTTCCTCTGCTGATTTTCCCCGCGTGCTTTGGGGCAAATCAGCGGCATTTTGCCAAAAAGAAAGCGCCTTTCCCGTCGGATGCCGCAGGAAAAGGCGCAATGTTTCGCATATTCAGTCTGACCGCGCGGTCGGGCGCAGGCAGCTCTGTTTCTGTCGGTTCGCTGCGTGCCTTTCCAGCCTCTCGTGCTGGGATTAAAGGATTGCTTTGAGTACCGCGGGACAGTATAGCACACTTTGCCGTGCTTGTAAAGCGGAAATTTCGCACTTTCCATCACTTTTCCGCAAAAAATACGTTTTCTCTGTCTGCTGATGATGTCTGCTTTCGTTCACGCGCCATGATTTCCCGTGTCAAGCTGCGCAGGAGCGAAATTCGCCCTCTTGCAATTTGTATTGAAATGCTGTATAATATAGATGCAGAAAGCATATTCTTATATTGACTATCAATGCAATTTAGGAGGTACTCTTATGGCAGAGCAAGTATTGGTTCAGGTGCGTGTCGATAAAAAGCTGAAGGAGGAAGTTTCGGAGATCTACGAAATGCTGGGTCTGGATTTGCCCACGGCGATTCGGATGTTCCTCGTCCGCAGCAAGCTGGAGCGCGGACTGCCGTTTAAGGCGGTGCTGCCCGAAGAAACCGTTTCCCCCGCCGAAATGGTGGAGATTCTGAAGAAGTAATCCCATTTCGCCCAAAAGGTGGGCAAAAAATCCCGCTTCCAAAAGGCGCGAGAGCTGAAAAAGTCCCCGGCAAAGCCTTGACAAAGCGAAGAAAATCCGATATACTGTAAAGGCTGTATTGTAGCACCCCGGCGGATGTCTGTCCTCCGGTTACGAAATTTGATTTGTAAGGAGTGTTGAACATGTTCCGTACCTACCAGCCCAAGAAGCGTCAGCGCAGCAAAGTGCACGGCTTCCGCGCGCGTATGGCCACCAAGAACGGTCGCCGCGTGCTCTCCGCCCGTCGTCGTCGCGGCCGCAAGTCCCTGACCGTCTGATTGAGAGAATTTTCTTTCAGGCTTATTCAGAGACGCTGAATGTGCCAGACGCCACAGGACAGCAGGATTGTCCAATGACGATCTGCGCTCCATTCGTGGATGAAGCGCGCCCGATGTACCCGCGAGGTACGCTTCCGGGCGCGCTTTTCCTTTACTTCGGGTTCATACTATTTCCGGATTCACCTGCGCCATCTGCTTGCGCATTCGCATCCGGAAACAGCATCATACGCCCATCATTCAATCGAGAACAGAGGACTGTAACCCAATGGAAAGACGCTATCGGCTGCAAAAAAACAAGGCGTTCCAATATGTCTACCACCGTGGACGGAGCGCCGCTTGTCGGGATTTGGTCATGCTCGTCGCCAAAGGTCGGGGCATGAAGGTCGGCTTTTCCGTCAGCAAGAAGGTTGGCAACGCTGTGACCCGCAATAAGGTCAAGCGCCGCCTGCGCGAATGCTTCCGGCCCTATCTGGGGGATGTGAAAAGCGGCCTGTACGTCGTCGTCGCCAGACCCTCAGCCGCTGCTGCCAGCTTTTCCTCGCTGCAAAAGGATGTGCGCTACCTGCTGAAAAAGCACGGTGCTCTTCCGACACAGCCGAAAAGCCCAGATGCGCCATGAAACGCGCCTTGCTCTGGGGGATTCAGTTCTACCGCAGCGCCGTCAGCCCCTATAAGGGCGGCCCGCGCTGCCGCTATACGCCCACTTGCAGCCAGTACGCGCAAACCGCCATCGAGCGCTACGGGGCTGTCAAGGGTGCGCGGCTGGCGGCATGGCGCGTCCTGCGCTGCAATCCGTTCTCCAAAGGCGGCTATGATCCCGTGCCCGAAGACCCCTGTACCACATTAAGAAAGGAATGAACTCATGGGCATCAACGAATTTCTGAAGACCATACTGGAATGGATTTACAGCTTCGTGGGCAACTACGGCTGGGCGGTCGTGCTGTTCACGCTGCTGGTGCGTCTGATTGTCATGCCGTTCGACTACAAGAGCCGTGTCGGGATGCGCAAGATGCAGAAGATTGCCCCCATGCAGGCAAAACTCCAGAAGAAGTACGAAAAAGACCCGGACAAGATGAACAAAAAGCTGCAGGAGCTCTACCGCGAGCAGCGCGTCAATCCCCTTTCCTCCTGCCTGCCGATGCTGATCAGCCTCCCGATCCTCTTCGCGATGTTCACCGCCATGAGAATGGTCGCCAACGAGCATCTGGCACAGCAGGCGTTCGACATCATCGCTTCGGGCAATCCGGCGCTGGATTCGTGGCTGTGGGTCAAGAACGTATGGATGCCGGACTCCCCCTTCGCGGCGGCCTGGCCGAATCTTGATTCTCTGCGTCAAATCGCCACAAACGAATGGCTTGCCGTGTTCAGCAAGCTGCCGCAGGAGACGCTCGCTCTGCTGGCGGATAAGGGTCTTGCGCTGACGGCTGAATCCTTTGCCGGCGATGCGCTGAACACAACGATTCAGACCATCTACACTACCATGGAACAGCTGCCCGCTTATATGGAGCACGTCAAGTATTACAGCGACTTGGCCATTCCGCTGTTCAACATCCACATTTTCGTGAACTACAACGGCTATTTCATCCTGCCGATTCTCGCCGCCGGCGGTCAGTTCCTGATGACAAAGCTCACCGGCACGGCGCAGACCCCCGCCGCGGATGACGCGCAGGCCCAGCAGGCGCAGAACAGCATGAAGTTCATGAACTACTTCTTCCCCATCTTCACGCTGATTCTGTGCTTCAACTACAACGCGATTTTTGCCCTCTACTGGGTCGCCTCGAACGTGATTGCCATCGTGCAGACCAAGGGCATCAACATGTACCTTGACCGCAAAGAAGCCCTCGAAGCCGCCAACCCCAACAAGAATACCGGTTCGCTGAAGTAATACCTGTTCGTTGAAGTGATAGGAGAGCAATCATGAAAACCTACGAAGCTACTGGCAAAAACTACGAAGAGGCCCTGCAGAACGGCTTGAACGCCCTGCACGCCACCATCTCCGATGTTACCGTGGAAACGCTGGAAGAGGGCAGCAAAGGGCTGTTCGGGCTCTTCGGCTCAAAGCCCTGCAAGCTCCGCCTGACGCTCCATGAGGTGGAAGAGGAAGTCGAAGAAGACGATCCGCTGGCGGATTTGCTGTCCTCCGTGAAGGTGGAAGCGCCCAAGCCCGCTGCCCAGCCGAAACCGCAGCCCAAGCCGGTGCAGCCGAAGCCCCAGCCCAAGCCGCAGCCGAAGCCCGCGCAACCCAAGCCCGTGCAGGAAAAGCCCGCCGAGGTGAAGGTGGAAGCGAAGGTTGAAGCCCCGGTGGAAGCGCCCGCTGTGGCAGCTGCTCCCGCCCTGACGGATGCCGCCCCTGCTGCTGATGCCGCCGAGCGTCCCGCGCCCGTGCAGCGCAAGCGCAATGACCGCCCGAAGAAGGACAAGCCGCGTCAGCCCAAGGCAGAGGGCGAATCCGCCCCGAAGCCGGAGCGCAAGCCCCTTCCCCCGAAGGCTCCCGCTGCCCCGCTGGAAAAGCCCGTCGTCACCATGATTCCCGACGAGCAGATTGACCCCGCCTCCACCGTCGGTCAGGCGCAGAGCTTCCTCAAGGAGCTGACCCACCTGATGGGCGTGGACGTGACCGTCGCGATGGGTACAGACGCGGAGAACAACGTCTTCGCGCAGATGACGGGCGATACGCTGGGCATCCTGATTGGCCGCCGCGGCGAGACGCTGGACGCCCTGCAATACCTGACGAGCCTGCGCATCAACAAGGGGCAGGATCACTACACCCGCGTTACGCTGGACACGGAGAACTACCGCGCCAAGCGCGAAGACACGCTGATTCGTCTGGCGAACCGCATGGCGAACCGCGCCGTCAAGACGGGCCGCAAGGTCTCCCTTGAGCCCATGAACCCCTACGAGCGCCGCGTGATTCACTCCGCGCTCCAGCCCAACGAGCTGGTGGACACCCACTCCGAGGGCGAAGAACCCAAGCGCCACATCGTCATCACCCTGCGGAAGTAATTCCGATGGACTGTCCTGCAAACCGGGGCAGTCCTTTTTCTTTCGCTGCCCATCAAAAATCCGAAAATTTTCCTCCGCCGCGCAAAACCGCTTGCAAAACTGCCGATTTTATGCTATACTATTTTGTGCTTGCCGGAATGGCGGAATGGCAGACGCGACGGACTCAAAATCCGTTGGCAGCGATGTCGTGTGGGTTCAAGTCCCACTTCCGGCACGACATGAAGAATCCGAATCTGACTTTCCAATTGGAAGCGGGTTCGGATTTTTTCTTGCCTTTCTATCTGGAAATACAGTCATCATCAGGAGGTCAATATGCTGACGCTGTATGAGCCAAAATATGAGGACTTGTGGTTTCGGCAAATGATGCTGGCGGATGAAGATACCATGTCTTACAATCACGCATGGGGCGGGACAATTCCCTTTGGGGAAGATAAATGGCGCGGCTGGTACGATTGCTGGATTGCTGACCCTGATGGCAAGCGGTATTACAGGTATCTCAAAAACGAAGATGGTCAGTTTGTTGGCGAAATTGCCTATCACTATGATGCCAAAATGCAGCAGGAAATAGCCAACGTCATGATTTATGCGAAATACAGAAGAAGGGGCTATGGCGGCGAAGCATTGGATTTGCTGTGTTCCGCGGCGAAAAGCAACGGCGTTTCCGTTCTGTATGATGATATTGCCATCGACAATCCGGCTGTCAGCCTTTTTCTGAAACACGGATTTGTAGAAGAATCCCGAACAGAAGAGATAATTCTCCTCAAAAAGAAACTGTGATTGGGTGTGTGCTTCCAGTCGCTCCATACAAAAGAGCCTTGCAGCGTGTGATGCTCCTGCAAGGCTCTTTTTGTTTTTTGGGGGGATTTTCCGCTTATTTCCCCCTATGCTCCTCTTTCCATCGCAAAATTTCTTCCAGCCGCTGCTTATACCGCCCCTCGTTCCCCTGCTCCGTCGGCTGATAGTAGCGCTTCCCCTGCAGCGAATCCGGCAGGCACGTCATCGCGGACAGCTTCTCCTGCGTGTCATGCGCGTACACATAGCCCTTGCCATAGCCGAGGTTCTTCATCAAGCTGGTTTCCGCATTGCGGATTTGCAGCGGCACAGGCTCTGCGATTTGCTCCTGCGCATCCTTTTTCGCCGTCTCATACGCCACATACAGCGCGTTCGATTTCGGCGCCATCGCCATGTACACCACCGCCTGCGTCAGATGCACCGTGCATTCCGGCATCCCCAGAAAGTGACACGCCTGATACGCAGCAACCGCCGTTTCCAGCGCGCGCGAATCCGCCAGCCCAACGTCCTCGCTCGCGAACCGCACGACGCGCCGCGCGATATACAGCGGGTCTTCGCCGCCTTCCAGCATCCGCGCCAGCCAGTAGACCGCCGCGTCCGGGTCGGAATTGCGCATGGACTTGTGCAGCGCGCTGATAAGGTCATAGTGCCCGTCGCCCTTCTTGTCGTAGAGCAGCGACCGCCGCGACGTGCATTGCGCGACCGTCTCCGACGTCACATGCGCCTGACCGTTCTCATCCAAATCGGCATTGAGGATGACCATTTCCAGCGTCGATAGGGCGGTTCGCGCGTCGCCATTGGCGAAAACCGCAATCGCGCGCAGCAAATCCTCCGCCATGTCGATTTTCTGCCCGCCGAAGCCGCGTTCGTCCTGCAAGGCGCGGTGCAGCAGCGTCAGCACGTTCTCCTCCGTCAGCGCATGCAGCACAAACACGCGGCAGCGCGACAGCAGGGCGCTGTTGACCTCGAAGGACGGGTTTTCGGTCGTCGCGCCGATGAGGATGATGCTCCCCTTCTCGACGTAAGGCAAAAAAGCGTCCTGCTGCGCCTTATTAAAGCGGTGGATTTCGTCCACGAACACAATCGTGCGGACGCCGAAATGCCGGTCGCTTTCCGCCTGCTCCATCACCTGCCGGATTTCCTTGATGCCGCTGGTGACGGCGGAGAAGTTGATGAAGTGGCTCTTGGTTTGATGGGCGATAATCTGCGCGAGCGTGGTTTTCCCCACGCCCGGCGGCCCCCAGAAAATCATGGAGGACACCAAATCGCCCTCAATCATGCGGCGCAGGACTTTGCCCTTGCCGATCAAGTGCTCCTGTCCGGCAAACTCATCGAGGTTCTGCGGACGAAGGCGCTCCGCCAGCGGCGCGGGGGGATTCGCGGCGGTCAGGAAGGTTTCCTGCGGCATTGCTCATCACTTTCCTTCGGAGGATTTTTGCGTTCTTCTCTTTTGTGGCTGATTGCTCTTGTTGCAGAGGGTTTCGCCTCTGCGGAGGCGACAAGGGGGCAAAGAAAACAGACGAAGTCTGCGGTCGCCCCCTTGACCCCTTCGCAGCACACACCCATGTTTCTTGGTCTTTTATGTTGCAGGGGGATTCGCACGCAGCGCGACTGATGCGCTCATTCGCCCCGTTTCGGCAGCAGAATCCAAACTTTCGGCATCAGCAGCACCAGCACGAACAGTACCTTGCAGAGCAGCCCATAGGCGCCGCTTGTCTGCGTAATCGCGGGAACGCCCAGAATCGGCAGAAAGGCAAGCACGAACAACACATCCCAGACAATTCCTGCAAGTTTCAGATTACCGTCATAGCCCGTGCGGAATTTCAGTATCGTCAGCACGGCAAAGGCAAGCAGCAGCACGCAGACGGGAATGCAGTACAGCGCGTCTGCATAAATCACGCCGTGTTCTGTGCTGAAATCCATGAAAATCAGAGCCGCCGCAGAGACGCAGAAGCACAGCAAGCCCACAATCGTCATCATCAGCTTATCAAGTGTTTTCATGTTTTTCTCCCTTCTTCTGCTTTTTCAGCATCATTTCCACATTCTCATTGAGCTTTCCCAGCACCTTCACCGCTTCGGACAGCATCGCATACTCGCCCAGCGTCGGGTCAACCAGCAGCAGCACGTCCGGCGCGGTGGTCGAGGGCATCAGGCGCTTGTCCGTCATCGCCATCGCGGGAATGAACGCCGCCTGATCGGGCATGTACTCCGCGTTCAGCTTCATCACGAGGAAGCCGCCGCGCTTGTAGGTCACCAGCGACACGCCCAGCTGATTCGCCAGCACGCGCACCTGCGCCACGTCCAGCAGCGTCTCCACCACCGGCGGCACTTCGCCGAAGCGGTCAAGCAGCTCGTCGGTGATGTCCTCGCGGTCGGCCTGCGTCGTCAGGCTCGCAATCCGCTTGTACATTTCCATCCGCTGCCGGTCGTCATGTACATAGTCGTCCGGCAGATACGCGTCCACCTTGATGTCCACGCGCGTTTCGAGGTGCGGCTTCGCGGGCGGCAGACCTTCCTGCTCCGCGCGCGCCTCCTGAAGCGTTTCCTCCATCAGCTTGCAGTACATGTCGTAGCCGACGGTTGCCAAATGCCCATGCTGTTCCGGCCCCAGAATATTGCCCGCGCCGCGGATTTCGAGATCGCGCATGGCGATACGGAAGCCCGCGCCGAACTCCGTGAACTCCCTGATGGCTTCGAGGCGCTTCTCCGCCGTCTCGGACAAGCTGCGTTCCGGGCGGATGGTGAAGTACGCATACGCCTGCCGGTTGCTCCGCCCGACGCGCCCGCGCAGCTGATAGAGCTGGCTCAGCCCGAAGCGATCCGCGTCAAAGACAATCAGTGTGTTCGCCGTCGGGACGTCCAAGCCGCTTTCGATGATGGTCGTGCAGAGCAGCACGTCGTAGCTGCCGCCGTAGAAGTCCATCATCACGTCCTCCAAGCCGTGTTCGCGCATCTGCCCGTGCGCCACGCCGATGCGCGCTTCCGGCACAAGTTGCTTCAAGCGCTCATAGAACGCGCCGATGGTCTGCACAGAGTTATAGAGGAAGTACACCTGTCCCCCGCGCGACACCTCGCGCAGAATCGCGTCGCGAATCACACCGTCGTTGTAGTCAATCACGCGTGTCTGCACCGGCAGGCGTTCCTCCGGCGGCGTTTCCAGCACAGACATATCGCGGATGCCGACCATCGACATGTGCAGCGTGCGCGGAATCGGCGTGGCGGAGAGCGTCAGCACATCCACCTGATGCTTCATGTTCTTGATGATTTCCTTATGCTGCACGCCAAATCGCTGCTCCTCGTCCACAATCAGCAGACCGAGGTTCTTGAACTGCACGTCTTTGCCCAGAATGCGGTGCGTACCGACAAGGATGTCGATTTCGCCCTCCTTCACGCGGCGCAGAACGTCCTTGGTTTCCTTCGCCGTGCGGAAGCGGCTCAGCACGTCCACCTTGACTGGGAAGCCCTTGAAGCGCTTCAAGACCGTGTTGTAGTGCTGCTGCGCCAGAATCGTCGTCGGTGCCAGAATCGCAACCTGCTTGGAGTCCATCAGCGCCTTGAACGCCGCGCGCAGGCTGACCTCCGTCTTGCCGTAGCCCACGTCGCCGCACAGCAGCCTGTCCATGTTGCGCGGCGATTCCATGTCCGCCGTAATTTCCTTCACGCTCTGCTCTTGATCCGGGGTCAGCTCGTAGGGGAACATGTCCTCAAACTCGCGCTGCCACGGCGTATCCGCGCTGAACGCGAAGCCCGTCTCCTGCGACCGCCGCGCGTAGAGTTTCACAAGGTCAAACGCCATCTTTTTCAGGCCCTCTTTGACCTTCGCCTTCTGCTTCTGCCAGTCGCCGCCGCCGAGCTTGTTCAGCTTCGGGGGATTCGCCGGATTGCCGATGTAGCGCTGCACACGGCTGAGCGCCTCAATCGGCACATAGAGCTTGTCGCTCCCCTGATACTGGATTTGCAGATAATCCCGGCGCGTGCCGCCGTTTTTCATCTGCGCTGTGCCAAGATAAATGCCGACGCCGTGTTCCTCATGCACCACAAAGTCGCCGGGCTTCAGGTCAGTGAACGCCGCAATCTTCTCGCCCGCCGCCTGACGCTTCTTCGCCTTGCGGTAGCCCGTACCGTACACGTCCGTGTCGCTGACAACAATCAGGCGTGCTTCCTCCCAGATGAAGCCGTGCGTCAGCGTGCCGGGCAGCACCTGCACACATTCTTCCGGCAGTTTGTCGATTTTCTCCGCGAACGACGCGGCGACATCGTGTTCTTCCAGCGCCGCCGCCAGACGCTGACCGCGCGCCACGCCGCCGCACAGCACCGCCACGCGGTAGCCCTCGCGCAGCCAGCCGTCGCAGTCCTCCGCCAGCGGGCGAATCTGCGATGAATACCCTGCCACGCGCTGCACGCCAAGATCAGCGGCATCCTTGACCGCCACGCCCGCCATGCCCTCCAGAAACTCCGTCACCGCGACCGTCGCATACCCCTGCACATGCCGCAGCAGCGTGTCCCAGTCCATCAGCAGGGTTTCCTGCTCCTTGACGGCTTCGTCGCGGCTCATCGCGCCTTCGAGATCCTCCGCAAAGGCCGCCCGGCGTTCCTCCGCGCGCTTCCTGAGCAGATTCGGGTCGCTCAGCACCACAATGTCCGGCTCAAACCAGTCCAGCACCGTGTAAGTATCGTCCGTCAGCACGGTCAGCCACGCCCGAATGCGCTTGAACGGCAGCCCCTCCGCCAGCATGTCCGCGTCCGCCATCAGTTGGGCGCGGCGGCGTTCCAGTTCCGCCTTGCGCGCGGCAGTCTGCTGCTTTTCGCGAATCTTCGGGGTGATGTTCTTATCGAAAAAGTCCGGCGCGTCCGCGTCATCCTCCGGCAGCGGCGGCAAATCCGAAAAGAGCGTCGAGCTCGCAGGCGTCAGGTCGCCCCCCTGCCGCTCAATGGCGTCCCGCATCCGCCGCGCTGCCTTTTCCGCCTCCGCCGTTGGAAGCAATACCTCCGTCGCGGGCGTGAGCGTGCATTTCTCCACCGAATCAAGGCTGCGCTGGCTGATGCAGTCAAATTCGCGGATGGAGTCCACCTCGTCGTCGAAGAACTCAATGCGCAAACTCTGGCTGCACGCCGGCGGATACACGTCGATGATGCCGCCGCGCAGGGCGCACTGCCCCTTGCCCTCCACCATGCTGACGCGCTCGTAGCCCATGGCGGTCAGGCGGCGGATGAGGTCGTTCAGGTCGATTCGGTCGCCGGGAGCAAGGCGAATCGTCTCTTCGCGGAAGCGGTCGGCGCTGCCCATGCGCTGCAAGGCGGCATCCATACTCGTGCAGAGCAGGCGGATATCCCCCTCCTGCGCCCTTGCCAGCGCTTCCAGCCGCCGCCATGCGCTTTCGTGGCTCGACGCGCCGCGCGTGAGGTCGATTTCGCCGCCCGGCAGACACGCCACACCCGATTCCAGCAGCTGCTGACCGTCCTCGGCGTCGTGCGCCGCCTTGAGGTCGTTGCCGGAAATCAGCAGCACCTTTTTGCCCGTATCGGCGCAGAGTTTTGACGCGATATACGCCGCCATTGTGTCCGGCAGCCCCGTCACGGCGATGGGCTGTTTGCTTTCCGCTGCTTTCAGCAGCTTGTCATACGCTTTCGACGCAATGCCGGATAATAATGCCTGATTCATATGCGCTCCTTGGGATGAGTCGTGGTACGAAAAATATGCCTGTGCTTACACGGTCTTATTGTATTCCTGCATGGCATGGTCAATACCGTTTTTGACCCAGTCCTCCACGCAGTCCGCCGCGCGCTCGAATGCCTGCTGCATGGCGATTTGCTCTTCGCGGATGGTGTACTTGCTCAATACCCAGTCCGCCAAGTCCCAGCCATCGGGCTTTGCGCCCACGCCGACCCGCACGCGCGGGAAATTCTGCCCCGGCGTATGGGCGATGATGGAGCGCATTCCGTTATGCGTCCCGGCACTGCCGGATTTGCGGACGCGCAGGCGGCTGGCGGGCAAATCAATGTCATCATAGATGATCAGCAGATTTTCCAGCGGCACTTTATACCAATTGAGCAGTTCGCTGACGCACTCGCCGGACAGGTTCATGAACGTCTGCGGGGCGCAGAGGACGACGCGCTTGCCGTCCACGGTCGTTTCGGTCAGCAGCCCCTTGCACTTGCTCTTGTTCAGTGTCACGCCCCACTTGCGGCAGAGCATGTCAAGCGTATCGAACCCCGCGTTATGGCGGGTATGGGCGTACTGCGTGCCCGGATTTCCCAGCCCAACGACGATCAGTGTTTCCTTTTCCATGGTGATTCCTCCAAAACAGGTCTTGGCGGAGAGGATATACACCCCCTCCGCTGACATCATATACTCCCAGAGGCTCTGCCTCTGCAAGGGAGTTCCTCCCTTGACCCTTTCGCGCGATTCAGTTGGCGACATCTGCATAATGTTTTCGCGTGTTTATGCGGGGATTTCGCTTTACTTTTTCAGTCTCTCCACTTCTTCCCGCACCATATCCTTCGTGCAGAAGTTCAGCGGGGAGAAGCGCCCGTCCAGCGCCTTTTCCAGCTTTGCAATCGCCGCTGCCTTGTCGCCCGCTTCCAAATCATAGCGCGACAGGAACCACAGCGTGTCAATCTGCGAATCCTTCTCCTCGTGCGCCTTCTCGAACCATTCCTTCGCCTTGTCCTTCTCGCCCGTCACGCGGTAATATGCCTGACCCAAGTTGTCCAGGCACACCGGGTCTTCGTCGTCATAGTCCACCGACTCCTGAATGAAGGCGAACATTTTGTCGATGCCCTCCTGCCATTCGCGGTCAATGTCCTCCTGCGTTTTGACCTTCGGCTGCTCGGCGGCTTCTTCGGTGGACGCTTCCGTGTCCGGCGCTTCGGGCATTTCCAGCGCTTCGGCGGCTTTCTCCGGCGCGGCTTCCGCAACCGGCTTTGCGCCCGAATACTTCTCGACGTACATGTATCCCAGCGTCTGATAGGTCAGACCAATCGGCGCGCGGTTGTGCTGCTTTTCCAGCAGGTGAATCGCCTTGTCCAGCTCGCCCTTCTTCATCAGGCACGCCGCATAATCCACAAAAAGCTGACTCTTCTGGTCGGGCGTGAGGTCAGGGCACTTCTGCGCCTTGATGAGCAGGGGCATCGCCTTGTCGTAGCTGCCCTCGCGAATCAGCAGAATCGCATAGCCCAGCATCGGGCGCGCGGACATCAGCCCCTTGTCAATAGCTTCCTCATAGAGCTTCTTTGCCTGTTCCAGATCGCCTTTTCCGTGCGCGCGCATGGCCTGCTGCGCCTTGATGGTCGCCATGAATCCCATTGTCGTTTCTCCTTCAGCGGTTTTTGGCTGCCTTCTTTTTCAGGCGGTCATACCGATATTGTAGCTCATTTTGCTCCTCTTGTACAGAGGGCGGATCGAATAATGACGGTTCAGCGGACAGCGCCATCGCCCGCCGCGTCATGTCCAGCGCGGATTCGTAGTCCCGTTTGTAATGCTCGTAGTGCTTCGCCAGCTCGATGTAGGGCTTCGTTCCGCCCTCGTGCCGCGCAATCATTCCCAGCCAGACCTTTACCGCCTCGTCTCGCTCGCCGCCCCGGCGGTAGCTCTGCGCAAGACGCTCCTGCCCCTGCGCATGAAGATTGCCGCTCGTCAGCTGATAGCACTTCCGCGCTTCCGGCACATGCTGAAAGCGTTCCAGCGCCACGCCCATGGAGAACACATCCTCGTCGTGCCGCACGTTCTCCGGCGCGCGGTACATTTCCACCATCGCCGTCAGCAGTACACACAGGCTCGCCACGTCCTGCGCGTTGTGTTCCAGCACGTCCGCCAAGAGGTCAAAATTTCCCGTCTTGAGGTAGTCGAAGAAGCGCTGCGGCACCTGCGCACCCGGCAAATCATCGAAGCGCGGAATCCCCAGCACCGCTTCTTCCAGCTTGCCCAGATTGCACCGCTGCAGGCGCAGTTTGAACACCCGCCGCGCCATGTGCAGCAGGTCAATGTGCGGCTTGTCAAGGCACGAATCATCCATACGGTTCATCAGGAAGCGGTCGCGCAGCAGCGGCACGTCGAACGTCCGTCCATTGAAGGTGCAGATCGCGTCATAGCCCATCAGCGTATCCGCAATGGATTGCAGCAGAAACTTCTCCTCCGGATAATCGCGCATCACCAACTGATGAATCTGGAATCCCGAATCCGTCAGGCAGCCCATGCCGACCTCGAACGCGACAGTCCCCGCGCCCATGAACCCGGTGGTTTCGGTGTCCAGATAGAGAATGTTCCGCGGGTCGAGATCGTCCGGCAATTCTTCCTGCGTCATCAGGCGAAGGGCAGACAGATCAAGGTCAAACGCACCGGGAAATTCGGATAACTCGCGCATTTCCCGCCCGTGGTAGCAGTCCG
>PPYE01540524.1_pt1 | contig 18654 bp, 27 predicted proteins | sample 1559881 | NCBI WGS metagenome assembly PPYE01 (sample SAMN08240022, study PRJNA423297) | Human gut metagenome, whole genome shotgun sequencing project. | reverse complement strand
TGGAACTGATGTTCCAAGCCGCCGCCCTCGTGATAGACACCATCCGCACGTTCTTCCTCGTGGTGCTGGCGATACTCGGTCCGATAGCCTTCGCCATATCGGTGTGGGACGGCTTCCAAAGCACGCTTACACAGTGGATATGCCGCTACATACAGGTCTATCTGTGGCTGCCCGTGTCGGATATGTTCAGCACCATACTGGCGAAGATACAAGTGCTGATGCTGCAAAGCGACATCGAACGGATGCAGGCTGACCCGAACTTCTCGCTGGATTCGAGCGACGGGGTGTACATCGTCTTCATGATAATCGGCATCATTGGTTACTTCACCATCCCCACGGTAGCAGGCTGGATTATCCAAGCCGGAGGCATGGGAAGCTACGGTCGCAACGTGAACCAGACGGCAGGACGAGCCGGAAGTATGGCGGGCAGCGTGGCGGGCGCAGCCGCAGGAAACGTGGTCGGACGTGTCGGGAAGCTGCTGAAATAATCAACTGACAATTAAAAACGAATAAACAACAATGGAATTTAAGTCACTTAAAAACATCGAATCATCGTTCAGGCAGATACGCCTGTTCGGTATCGTCTTCCTCTCGTTGTGTGCCGTAATAACGGTATGGAGCGTGTGGAGTTCCTACCGCTTCGCGGAGCGGCAACGGGAAAAGATTTACGTGCTGGACAACGGCAAGTCGCTGATGCTGGCTCTCTCGCAAGACTTGTCGCAGAACCGTCCGGCAGAAGCGAGGGAACACGTGCGCCGTTTCCACGAGCTGTTCTTCACGCTCTCACCCGAAAAGAGCGCGATAGAGCATAACGTGAAACGCGCCCTGCTATTAGCGGACAAAAGCGTGTACAACTACTATTCGGACTTTGCCGAGAAGGGGTACTACAACCGCATCATCGCCGGGAACATCAATCAGGTGTTGAAGGTGGACAGCGTGGTGTGCGATTTCAACGGCTATCCCTACCGTGCCGTGACCTACGCCACGCAGAAGATCATCCGGCAGAGCAACGTCACCGAGCGCAGCCTCGTGACTACGTGCCGCCTCTTGAACTCGTCCCGTTCGGACGACAATCCCAACGGTTTCACCATCGAGGGATTCACCATCATCGAGAACAAGGATTTACAAACCATCAAAAGGTAAACGGACATGAAGAAAATCAAAAAATCATTTTGGCGTGCGTACTGGAAGCTCCACGACAAAAAGAAAATGCTGGTGGCAAGGCTCAAAGGCTATCTGGACGGTTTGCCCCCGAAGACACGCAGGCGCATCGTGCTGGCGATGCTCGCCGCCTTTGCGGTGCTTGCCCTCTACACCTTCGGCAAAGCCGTCTATGAAATCGGCAGGAATGACGGCAGCCGGATGGTAACAGACCATGCCGGACAGGTGGAACTGTCCATAAAGCCGGACAACAATCATAATGTAATACCTTATTTATATGGAACAGACGAAGAATGAACCTAAAAACGAGAACAAGGCGGCTCCCGACAACGGGAAACCGAAGAAGGAGCGCAAGCCGCTGACCGAAGCCCAAAGGCTGAAACGTCAGAAAATGATAGTGCTGCCCGCTATAGTGCTGGTATTCATCGGTGCTATGTGGCTGATATTCGCCCCGTCTTCCGACAAGGAGCAGCAACCGGGAACGGGTGGTTACAACATCGAAATGCCCGACGCTGACAAGGCGAACCGCCAGATCATCGGCGACAAGGCGAAAGCCTACGAACAGGGAGCAATGGAGGAACGGCAGGAGAACCGCAGCCGCGCCATGCAGGAACTGGGCGATATGTTCGACCGCGAGGTGGCGGAAACGGACGGCGGCAGGGACTTCGACCTTGCTAATCCCGGAAATGCGGAAGATGCAACAGCAAAATCATCCGCTCCGAAAACCATCCAATCCTCCGCAGCTGCCTACCGCGACCTCAATACCACGCTCGGCAACTTCTATGAGCAGCCGAAGAACGACAACGCGGAAATGGACGAACTGTTAGAGCGTATCGCCTCGCTGGAATCGGAACTGGAAACCGAGAAAGGCAAGGCATCCGCTATGGATGACCAAGTGGCACTCATGGAGAAGTCCTATGAACTGGCGGCGAAGTACATGGGCGGGCAGAACGGCACACAGCCACCTGTCGGACAGGCGGCAGAGCCTTACCCCGTGCAGAAAGCCGGAAAGAACACGGCTGCACCTGTCAGGCAGGTAACGCATCAGGTGGTATCTTCGCTCTCACAGCCGATGAGCAACGCTGAGTTTGTCGCCTCCTTCTCGCAGGAGCGCAACCGCAGTTTCAATACGGCGGTGGGTGTCACGACTGTATCGGACAGGAACACCATATCGGCGTGTGTCTATGGGGCGCAGAGTGTGACTGACGGGCAGGCGGTAAGATTACGGCTGCTGGAGCCGATGGCAGTGGCGGACAAAATCATACCCCGCAATGCAGTGGTGGTAGGCACGGCAAAGATTCAGGGCGAACGACTCGATATTGAAATTACTTCGCTGGAGTACGCAGGTACGATTATCCCGGTAGAACTGGCGGTGTATGACACGGACGGACAGCCCGGCATCTTCATTCCAAACTCGATGGAGATGAACGCCGTCAGGGAGGTTGCCGCCAACATGGGCGGCTCGCTGGGCAGCAGCATTAATATCTCCACCAACGCAGGGGCGCAGCTCGCCTCCGACTTGGGCAAGGGGCTGATACAAGGCACGAGCCAGTATATCGCCAAGAAGATGCGTACCGTCAAGGTGCATCTGAAATCCGGATACAAGGTCATGCTATATCAGGACAGAGATTGAAAACAATAACAATCAACGACTAAAAAAACAACAACCAAATTTTTATTTACCACTAAAATCCAAAGTAGAATGAAAAAAGTAATCATCATGTTTGCCCTCGCTATGGGCATCATAACTGCCAACGCGCAGGAGAACGTAACCGTTGGAGAGAACAACGGAAGTGAACCGACGAACGAAGCGAGAGCAGAGACAAGCTCGCTTGACTATGCCTCGCAAGGAGGAGGAAGGCAAAGCCAACAACCGACCTTGACAAAGGAGGTCTATCCGCAGAAGGAGGCGGACGGCGATCTGTATCACGGGCTGACAAAGAAGCTGACCTTCGACCGCATGGTTCCCCCGCACGGATTGGAAGTGACCTACGACAAGACCGTCCACGTCATTTTCCCCTCGGAGGTGCGCTACGTCGATTTAGGCTCGCCCGACCTGATTGCGGGTAAAGCCGACGGAGCGGAGAACGTCATCCGCGTGAAAGCTACCGTGCGTAACTTCCCGAACGAAACCAATATGTCGGTAATCACGGAGGACGGGAGTTTCTATACTTTTAACGTGAAGTACGCCTCCGAACCGCTGCTTCTCAACGTGGAGATGTGCGACTTCATCCATGACGGCGAGACGGAGATAAAGAACCAGAGCAACGTGCCTTTCGATGTGGACTACATCACATGGAAAATCGTGGACAAGAAGGTGGCGAAGCGTACCGCCGTGCAGGAGCAGATTATCCTGCCGCTCCGTGCGCAGAATTACGCCACACTCGTGCCGGGCAAGAAGAGCGAGCGCACGGTATTCACGATGGCGAAGTTCACCATTCCCGACGACAAATGCCTCGTGGTGGAACTCAACGAGAAGAACGGGGGGCGTCACCAGTCTTTCGTGATTGAAAACGAGGACTTGGTACGTGCCAATACCATCAACGAACTTCAAGTGCGCTGACCATGAGAAAGTACATCGCAATAATCATCGTGTCGCTTGCCCTGTTCACGGGGCAGGCGCACGCCCAGCGATGCCTGCCGAAGATGCAGGGCATCGAATTGAGAGCTAACCTTGTGGACGGTATGCGTTTAAGTGGCAACAATGGCGGTTACAGTTTCGGGGCGGCTCTCTCCACCTACACGAAGAACGGTAACAAGTGGGTGTTCGGTGGCGAATACCTCTTGAAGAACAACCCGTACAAGGATACCGCCATACCTGTGGCGCAGTTCACGGCGGAGGGCGGTTATTATTTCAAGATACTCTCCGACGCCCGTAAAATAGTGTTCGTCTATGCGGGGGCTTCGGCTCTCGCCGGATATGAGTCGGTGAATTGGGGCGAGAAAGTGCTGCATGACGGCTCCACGCTCCATGACCGGGACGCCTTCATCTACGGCGGTGCGCTGACGCTCGATGTGGAGTTTTACGTGGCTGACCGTATCGCCCTGCTCGCCAACCTCCGGGAGCGCCTGCTGTGGGGTGGCGACACACGGAAGTTCCATACGCAGTTCGGGGCGGGCGTCAAGATAATCATCAACTGACACGTCGCATGGAACGGACGGACATTGAGAATATGAGGCAGATACCCATTGCGGACTTTCTCGCACGGCTGGGACATGAGCCTGTCCGAAGGAGCGGAAACGAGCTGTGGTATCGTGCGCCATACCGCAGTGAACGCACGCCCTCCTTCCGTGTGAACGTGGCGAAACAGCTCTGGTACGACTTCGATGCGCCCATACAGGTTACACAATAAATATCTCTATGGCAAGAGATTAGGTTAGAGTTCAACAGACCTATCCTCAACGACTTAGCTGGAGGGGAAACCCAAAGGTGACAGAAGCATGTCGGTAAAGCCGTTAGTCAGCTAAATACCAAGCTGCGACTGCATGGCAAGAGGAAAAGACAGACACGAGGATGAAGCCTGATTGGTTGAACGATAGTTCTGCGGCACACGTGCCAGCCCCGACGAAAGGTATTTGATTAACGTCGGGCTGAAGCCCCCCATGTAAACCGAAGTTACAACGGGGCAGGAACTGGCTTCAGAGCAACCGCAATAAGCGGAATAGAACGTAAGTCGCATCCGACAGTCAGTCGCGCCAAACAGTTATTGTGATAGCAAATGGGGATTCCCTAAATCAGAACGCCGCAAGGCTATGGGCATAAGGCTCTGAATATCTGACATGGGAACGGAGCTTCCGTAGTAGTCCGAGCAAGGGAAAGCCTTGTACATGGCGAAGGGAAGCAGTTAGATAACTTAATACAAACAATGGAAAATGTGCGAGACATTATGAGAAGTCCAAAGCAAGTATTAGAAGCTTTAAACAAGCATGGTAAGGTTTCGGATTACAAGTTTGAAAGGCTGTACCGTATCTTATTCAATGAGGAGATGTTTCATGTTGCTTACCAGCGTATTTACGCCAAACCTGGCAACATGACACCCGGTACGGATGGAAAAACCATCAACCGGATGAGCCTTCAAAGAATAAACAAGGTCATTGCATCTCTAAGGGATGAGTCTTACAAGCCAAATCCGGCAAAGAGGATATACATACCCAAGAAAAACGGGAAGAAAAGACCGCTTGGGATTCCTTCTTTTGAGGACAAACTTGTACAGGAGGTAGTGCGCATGATTCTCGAAGCCATCTATGAAGAGGTGTTTGCAAACACCTCGCATGGATTTAGGCCAAACAGAAGCTGCCACACCGCACTGACCCATATCCAAAAGACATTCACAGGTACAAAATGGTTTGTGGAGGGAGACATCAAAGGATTCTTCGACAACATAGACCATAATGTATTGATTGCAACTTTGCGGAAACGGATTGACGATGATAGATTTCTAAGGCTCATTCGCAAGTTGTTGAATGCAGGATATATTGAAGACTGGAGGTTTCATAATACAAACAAGGGAACCCCACAAGGCGGTAATATCAGTCCTATACTGGCCAACATTTATCTTGACAATCTTGACAAGTATATGGAAGAATACGCCCTACGCTTCAATAAGGGAAAAGAAAGACACATCACCAAAGAATACAAGCAACTCAGCGGTAAAATGCAAGGCATCCTTAAAAGTATCAAGAACATACAAGATGCAGATGCCAGATTACAGCTTAGGGATGAGTATGTGAAACTGAGACGCGAAAGGCAAAAGATTGAGAGCAGAGACAGTATGGATGAAACATACAGAAGGTTTAGATACGTAAGATACGCAGATGATTTTCTCATAGGGGTTATCGGAAGCAAGGCTGACTGCGTTAAAATCAAGTCGGACATTACCAACTATATGGAAGAAAACCTCAAGTTGGAACTGTCGCAGGAAAAAACATTGATAACAAACGCACAAACGCCCGCGAAATTTCTTGGCTTCGAGGTTTCCGTTCGTAAGTCCGATGCTGTCAAGCGGAACAAGAACAATGTGCCAGCCCGCTATTACAACGGTAAGATAGTCCTAAAGGTCGCCATCGAAACGGTGCGGAACAAACTGGAAGAATACAGTGCCATCAGATACAAGGTCGAAAATGGCCGACAAGTTTGGTTTGCAAAATTCAGAGGCAATCTTATGAAGAAGAAAATCGAGGACATAGTGGCGGCATATAACTCTGAAATCAGAGGGTTCTACAATTATTACTGCATTGCCAATAACGTGGCATACGCACTCTCAAAGTTTGGATACATCATGGAGTACAGTATGTACCATACCATTGCAGCAAAGACCAACAGCACTGTAAGCAAAGTCATTGACAAATATAAGATTGGGAATGATATTATAGTGCCATATCAAGATGCAAAAGGTAACTTACGGCACAGAAAGTTCTATAATGAGGGATTCAAACGTAAACCGCCAATGTACTATACGGAGGTAAACGACTTATCCTACACAATCGCAATTCCACAACCGACGCTGACCGAGCGATTGGAGGCGAGAACATGTGAATTATGTGGAAAAGTCGGGCCTGTAGTCATGCGTCATGTCAGAAAGCTAAACCAGCTTAAAGGAAAGACTGAATGCGACAGGCTGATGCTTGAAAAGCATAGGAAGACATTGGTCGTCTGTGAAAAGTGCTATGCCAAAATACACAACCATGCTAAATAAAGTCATGTTATCAACGGAGAGCCGTATGCGTGGAAACATGCAAGTACGGTTTGGGGGCAGGTACGGGAAAACCTACCGCCGAAAGGCGGCAAGGCGTCCTGTACCGAGCCTACGCTTGGGCAAGGGCGGCGACATCTTCACGCTTGTCGGGGAGTTTACCCGAAGCGGGGATTTCATGGCGCAGGCGAGATTCATAGCGGAAACCGCCCGTATGCCGCTTGCCGCAGCAGAAAAGCCGTTGTACCTGCCGGAACCGTCCGAACCTGCCTTTGAGGGAGTGGAAGCCGTCCCGCTGCTCCGCTCTCCGCTGACGGAGTATTTGAAGGAAAGAGGCATCCCTTATGCCGTTGCATCCCGCCACTGCTGCCGCCTGAACTACGGCGTGCGTGGTAAGCGGTACTTTGCCGTCGGCTTTCCGAACGTGTCGGGCGGCTATGAAACCCGAAGCCGCCGTTTCAAGGGTTGCGTACCACCAAAGGACGTGTCGCTGGTCAAGGCGGGGGACATCCCGGCGGACGTGTGCAGCGTGTTCGAGGGCTTTATGGACTTCCTGTCCGCCGTCACGCTCGGTTTGGCAACGGGTGACTGCCTTGTGCTGAACTCCGTCGCCAACGTGGAAAAGGCTTTGAAACATCTGGACGGGTACGAGCGCATCGACTGTTACCTCGACCGAGACGAAGCCGGACGCAGGGCAATGGAAGCCCTGCGGACACGCTACGGAGGAAAGGTGACAGACCGTTCCGGCATCTATCAAGGCTGCAAGGACTTGAACGAGTACCTGCAACAAGTATCAAGAAAACAACAAAAGAACAACAATCTAAAAATCAAAGAATAATGAACATACTGAACAACAAGAACAAGAGAACATCAATCTTCAAGGCGTTGGCACTCTGCCTGTTCGCCGCAGTGTCATTCACATTCGTATCGTGCGACGACGATATGGACATCCAGCAATCCTATCCCTTCACGGTGGAAACCATGCCCGTGCCGAACAAGGTCACAAAGGGGCAGACGGTGGAAATCCGCTGTGAGCTGAAGAAAACGGGCGATTTCGCCAATACCCTCTATACCATCCGGTATTTCCAGTTCGAGGGTGAGGGCACACTGAAAATGGACAACGGCATCACTTTCCTGCCCAATGACCGCTACCTGCTCGAAAACGAGAAGTTCCGGCTGTACTACACGGCGCAAGGTGACGAGGCGCACAACTTCATCGTGGTAGTGGAGGACAATTTCGGCAACTCCTATGAGTTGGAATTTGACTTCAACAACCGAAACGTGAAGGATGACGGGGTTATCACTGTTGTCCCCATCGGGAACTTCAAGCCCTTTACACGATGATGCGTGTATTCATGGCTATCCTCTGTTCGCTTCTGGCGGTCTGTTCCGTGTCCGCACGGAACAGACGCCATGAGGGAACGGACGGGCAGGCGGCTATCTACCGGCTGCCACCATTTGAGAGGGCGGTGCGATGCACGAAGTATTTTGAGGGCTGGCATTCGGAAAAACATCACCCGTATGTAGGATATGGACATCGGTTGCAGCCGGGGGAAAGGTATTCGGCACGCACCATGACGAAGCGGCAGGCGGACGCGCTTCTGCGAAAAGACCTGCGGAAGTTCTGCGCGATGTTCCAGCAGTTCGGGAAGGATTCGCTTCTGCTTGCCACGCTCGCCTACAATGTCGGTCCGTACCGTCTTTTGGGGAGTGGGAAGATACCCAAAAGCACGCTAATCCGAAAGCTGGAGGCGGGTGACAGGAACATCTACCGGGAGTATATCGCTTTCTGTAACTATAAGGGGAAACGCCACGCCATGCTGCTCAAACGAAGGAAGGCTGAGTTTGCGCTGCTGTATGTACCATAAAGAATAAGTGTCTGACGAAAGAAACTCCGATGAAGCCGCCAACTTCATCGGAGTTTCAGTTTTCATACATTCGGGATTGTCCCTTTGCCTGCAACCTCACCGTCCCTGCAATGCTCTATGATACCGGGTGAAAATCCCATGCTGCCGATTGCGATATGCCGGATATAGTCTGTATATTCCTGACCTTGAAAATTCCTGCCCGTAAGGTTCTTGAAAACCATCTTTATGCTTATGCCGTCGTTGCTGTACAAGATGGTTTTTCCGTTCTGTCTGATTGTTTCCATGATTAAAACTTGTTTTTGTGAATACTATCGTAGATTGGTACAAAGGTTTCTTTGCCTACTTTCTTATCCGCCATCATGCTCATGAAAGAAAGTAGGCGGCTTTTGCCGCCCACCCCTCAAAAGCGGGTGTAAAGTCCCGTTACCATCGTGAACATTTCCTCCAGCATATCGCAATATATCCCCTCGTGCGTTTCAATGTCCTTCGTCCTGCTCTCGAATGTCTTTTTGCTGAACGTCTTGCGGTAGAAACGCATATTGTATAGGTCTGCCCCTCCGTCATAGATGATGTCAAGGCGGTTGGCACTGGTCTTGTTCCTCGCAAGGCTCATGCGCAAGCCGTTGCCCATGTCTGTGAAGTCTTTGCTTCCCGTCATGGCGGCAAAGCGTCTGCCGCCAATCTGCTCTAAAATTGTCTTTGCTATCATATCCGTTGTCTTTTAGGTTTATGGTTCGGGCGGTGCGGACACCGCCCCAATGTTCAAAATTCTGTTTTCTCGGTTATGGGTGTGCATTTTTCCAGCCACTCTTTCAGACATTCCATGCTATACTCGCTCGTGATGACTGCCGTATGGCTGTCAATGGCAGTGAAACGGCTGCTTTCATAGCTGTCTATCCACCCCTTTAGGGTATCAACTCCCCACGCTTCGGCATCGTCAAAGATGCCGTCCAATGCCGTAATGGGTTCGCTGAATTTGACTATCAGCGTTTGGTAGCCTGCTTCGTTCATCGCTTCTCCTCCTTCCTTTCCTTTGCCGTTAGCCACTTGTCCCGTGCGGCTCGACATTCGTCTAATGTGGGTTTGACACAAGAGAAAAGTTCCCCGTCCGTGTGGCGGTAGTCGTATTGCACAAGGGTGCGTTTGCGTCTGTCGATACCCGTTTGGAATTTCTCGTAGTTCTCCGTTCCTGCCGATTGGCAGGTGCTTACTCCGTTAATTGTCATTTTGTTGCCATAGTCGTTGTTATTTAGATGATTAGAAATGTACAGACAGCACTCTGTGTTGCATCACCATTTCGGGGTCGCTCGTGTAGCGTTGGTGCAGGTAGAAATGATGAGAGCCGAAGCCGTAAAGGAAGAACTTGTCAAGTTCGTGTTTCTCGGCAAAGTCCTTGACGCTCGCCCTTAATTGCTCCTCACTCTGACAAAGAGTGAGGAGGTTCATAAATTCAAGGAACATCGTGGGGATTTTATCATCCCATAGGAAAACCATGCTTTCAAATCTTACTTCCATAATGTTAGTTGTTAGATGTCGATATTATGCCGCTTTCATCCGCTGGCGGATAAGGTTGGCGTTCTTGTTCACAAGGGCGATGATGCGGTCGTGGTATTCGGAGTTCTCGTTGCATACGCCACGACACTGCACCACCTCAAAAGTTTTTAGTGACACCTCTATCGTTTCAATTCGTTTTCCGTCAATGGTGGCGGATAGGATAAGGGAGTCTTTTCGTTTGTGGTAACCGCCCACACAATGGTGCATCGTCCTTCCTTCCTCTGCCATTTCTTCCACGCTCTCTATGACTTTGACGCAAATAAGGCTGTCGGTAAAGGCAAGTCCGAAGAATATGCCCTTAGCTTTCAGATATTGTTTCTCGTCCTCAATCGCTTTCCTGCGTTGCTGTTCAGTCCGCTCATGTTTCCTTTGCAGGTTGCGCTTTGCCACCAACTTGTCGTGTTCAACTTTGAGGTCGGCAGGGCAAACGTATTTCGGGCTGTTTGTGTCCTTGCCGAAATGACGCAGGAGGTCTATGGTGTCACGCCACATTGAGCCGTCCTCAATAGTATAGCCGTTGCGGATACATATCTTGATTGAAGCCCAATACTCTCCAATATTGAAAGAGTGGTACAGATAGTAGCGCAACATGGGATATTGCCCTGCCTTCAACAGCGTTTCCGCACGGCTGTCCGACAATAATGCCGGTATTAGTTTGGTGGGTACAATGTCGTGGAAATTGCCGTTAAAGCCGTTTCTGCGGAGCGTCGGCAACACCTTATATCTTGGATATATCGGGGAATATGAGATATGGCGGTACGCTTCATTGTCATTGCGGATAGCAAAAGGAGAAGCGAATGAGAACGTGTCGATGTAGCATCCCAATGTGCGTGGAATGGCAACAACAGCCTTACGCCCTTGTTCATTCCACCAATACTGCCCGATTTCAAGGGCATAGGACTTGGCATTAACCCCTTTCTCCATACCCACGACAAGCAAGAACATTCGTAGCACTTGGTATTCTCCGCTTGTGGTAAGGGTTGTGAAATACTGCTTTTGTCTTACCTTGCGCTGATAGGTGAGGCAGACTTTCAAACTTGCTCCACATTCGGGACACGTACAATGCTCGGTCTGCTCCGTCATTACCCAACTATGACCGCAATCCATACAAGTGGTACGACCTTTCGGCAAGCGGTGTGCATAATGCTCCACGCAATTACGGAATGCCCAATTTATCTGTATCGGGGTTATCGGGCGTAGTTTCTTGCTTTGGGCAAGAACTGCTTTTTCAAATTTGTTTCTCGGTTTCATAAGCCAAAATCAAATAATGAGGGTTGAACTTGGGTTTCTGTTTTCGCCTTTGTCGGCTTGGTGCGGTTCTGCAACTTGCGGAGTTCCTCGTCTTGGTATCTGCGGACTGCCTGCTGACGTGCTTCTGCTTTTTCCTCTGCCGTGAGTTCCACAATGTGGTTCACCGCCACTTGGCATTGGATAGGCTTGCCCACCTCAATCTCGTTCTCGTCATAGTAGTGTACTGCTTGTCCGTATATCTCTCCGTCCGTGAAGCCGTTACAACCGCTTTTCTGCACATAGTTCAGAATGTAGGTTACGCAATCGTCAATGTTCTTGGCTGGATTGCGGTAGTTCTTCGCAAAGAGCGTGTCTTCCTCCGCACGTTGTTCCAAATACATCTGTATCGTTCTCTTGAAATGGTCTGTTCCTTTCATATCGCTGTCGTTTTTATGAGTTGTCAAATAGTATGTTTCAAAATCTCCCTCCAATAAATCGGCTCAACCTCGCTCAATAGGAAGTCTATAAAGTCCTTCCGTGCGTCCTTGTTCAGTTCGTGGTAGAGTCCACGGAACACGGACATATTGCCGTTGAGGTATGTTTCCACCATGTACTCGAAGATGTTGCCCACCTCGTAGTATCTGCATTGTTGCTCCACTGTCTTGCTTCTTCTCTTTGCCATGTCGGTAGGGATTAAAGGGTGAATAACCAAAGAATGAAGCCGAAGAACAGGATAACGGAAAGAATAGCCACGATTACCCCTATTGCCACTCGGAACACTCCGTTTATTATCTCTCTGACGATGTACCAAAGGATGCCGGACACCCAAAAGGCGGTGCGCATGATTAGGGTGCATATCGCAAGCCCTATGTATTGCGCCATTTGTCTGAAATTTACCGTTGCTGTCATAGCCGTATCATTTGTTAAGTTCCACGATGCTGTCTATCCTGCCGTATAGGAAACTGCGGAGTGCGGTCTTGTCGGTAGCCTTGTATTCCGCCCAATGTCCATACTGCTTTACAATGTAGGTTCGGAGAATGTCGGAAAAGTCAAACATCCAACCTTGCAAGGGTACTGCGCTCTTGAAATAGGTGTTGCTGTTCACGTTGCGTGTAAGCCAATCCTTTTCCTCTCGGCTCAATTTCTCACCATTGTTCAGTTTGGTGCGAAGTCCGTACACCTTGCTGCCTTGCAGGTTCTCCAAACTTGGTACTTCCCATGCCACGAATTTTGTTGCTATTGCCGTTCTCATATCCGTTTTGTTTTTGATTTTTTGTTTTTTAATGCGGATTCAAGAGCTGAGGGAGTTGAGTTTCAAACTATCTTATCTGCTTCTCGTTTATCCGACATTTTTTTTAATGCGTCTTTCTGTCGCATCGGTCGTTTTCGTTTCGGGTGCTTAAAAAGGTAGGGATTAGGGAATGCAAGGTTTTTCGGAAAAATACTACCCGAAAGGCTGGAGATTTTTCCAGAAAACAGGAGGCTTGACCTTGCTTTCCCGTACAATCCCGGAGTTACCTTTGCACCCAGCACGAAAATGACTGCCTGATGCGGCTCACTGAAAGGCGCGAAAATGGAGGTAAACGGAAGTGGAGGCAGATTAGACAGGAAAACTTCAAAAGAGAAATCCGTGAAAAAGACATCCCCAACAGAAAAGAACATAGCCGGTAGCGTGAAACCGAGCAAACCATCGGCAAGGAAGTATGTTTTTATCTGTTTGGCCAAACGTGTTTGGTCGGATGGATAAAATCATTCTTCCCGGTTTGTCTGCCGTGAGTGACGGCTTGTTCCATTTATGGAATGTGCGGTCATACACGGCTTTCCGCTTCCGGCTCAAAAGGACAACGAAAAAAGAAAAATCGTCAAAACCCCGTAAAAGCACCTCTTTGGCATAAGCACAAAAGAAAGGGGCCTTGTCTCATCAGTCTAAACTATTGTTTAGGCGTGAGGCAAAGCCCTTTTCTCCGCTTATGCGGCAGTCGGCACACGTTCGTTCAAAATCTTAACCTATTACTATTATGAGCGATTACCCAATGCTCATTTCCAATAAATTACACTCTTTTCGTAACTTCTCGCTGCAAATTTATGAAATTATTTACAAAATCCTTAACTTTGTCTTAAGTTAATACAGAGACAATCATATGAAATATATCGGAGCACACGTAAGTGCTGCGGGAGGTGTGGAAAACGCGCCCGCCAATGCACACGGGATCGGGGCCACGGGCTTCGCCCTTTTCACGAAGAACCAGCGCCAGTGGGTGGCCGCGCCGCTCACCGCAGCGCAGATCGACGCCTTCCGCACGGCCTGCGACCAATACGGGTATACACCCGCGCAGATCCTGCCCCACGACTCGTACCTGATTAACCTCGGGCATCCCGAACGGGAGGCTCTGGAGAAGTCGCGCGCAGCCTTCCTCGACGAGATGCAGCGCTGCGAAGCGCTGGGGCTCGACCGGCTGAACTTCCACCCCGGCAGCCACCTGCAAAAGATTTCGCCCGAACGGTCGCTCGACCTGATCGCCGAGTCGATCAATATCGCGCTGGACAAGACCCGCGGCGTGACGGCCGTGATCGAAAACACGGCCGGACAGGGTTCGAACCTCGGGTTTGCCTTCGAACACCTGGCCTACCTGATCGAGCGGGTCGAAGACAAATCGCGCGTGGGGGTCTGCATCGACACCTGCCATGCCTTTGCCGCCGGATACGACCTGCGGACGGCGGAGGCCTGCGACAAAACCTTTGCGGAGCTGGAACGCGTGGTCGGGTTCGAATACCTGAAAGGCATGCACCTGAACGACGCCATGAAAATCCTGGGCAGCCATGTCGACCGCCACACGCCGCTGGGCGAGGGGATGATCGGCATGGAATGTTTCCGCTATATCATGCAGGACGCGCGTTTCGACGGCATTCCGCTGATCCTTGAAACCCCCGACGAGCAGCGCTGGCCGGAGGAGATCGCCCTGCTCAAGTCATTGGCCGAAGAATAGGAAACCATTGACTCCGCAGCCGGAGCAGGCACGGCGATGCGGAAAATTACGGCCGGCATGCGCCGTCGTCGGAAAATAGTTGCCGCATATGTTTAATTGCGGGTAATCGCGGCCGGGAGATTCCGGCGTAATACGAAAAAAGAGGGTTTCCGACCCTCTTTTTCGTTTGGCCGCCCGGCCTATCCCAATTCGTCGAGGCATTTGAGGATCAGTGCCGCGCTTCCGCGGATCTCCTCCTCCGAGATCGTCAGCGGCGGCGAGATGCGGAACGCCGTGTCACAGAACAGAAACCAGTCGCTCAGGATCCCCGCCTGCTTGAACAGTTCCATGATGCGGTAGAGTTTCTGCGGTTCGCCCAATTCGACCGCCAGCAACAGTCCGCTGCGGCGGATTTCACGCACGGCGGGATGGTTGCCGAGCAGTTGTGCGTAGAGTGTGCCCTTCGCCTCGACCCCTTCGACGACCTTGTTGTCGAGCAGGTAATTCAATGCCGCGAGCCCGGCTGCGCAGCATACCGGATGTCCGCCGAAGGTGGTGATATGCCCCAGCACGGGGTTTTCCTGCAGGGTCTGCATAATCTCCGGCCTCGAGGCGAACGCTCCCAGCGGCATGCCGCCCCCGAATGCCTTGGCCAGGCACACGATGTCGGGCGTAACACCGTATTTGAGCATGGCGAACAGCGCTCCCGTGCGCCCCATGCCGGTCTGTATCTCATCGAATACGAGCAGCGCCCCGACTTCGTCGCAACGGCGCCGCAGCGCCTCCAGATAGCCCGGGACAGGCGGGCGGACGCCCGCTTCGCCCTGCACGGGTTCTGCAAGGACGCATGCCGTGCGGCGCGTGATGCGCTCTAACTCCCCGAAATCGTTGAATTCGATTGCCTGCACGTCGGGCAGCAGGGGCCGGAAAGCTCCTTTCCACTCCTCGCCTTCGGGAGCCCCCATCATGCTCATCGACCCGTGGGTCGACCCGTGGTAGGCACGCCGCATGGAGACCAGCTCCGTGCGTCCGGTATAGCGTTTGGCCAGCTTGAGCGCCCCTTCGACCGCTTCGGCGCCCGAATTGACGAAATAGAGACTCGACAACCCGCCCGAAAGCAGCGACGCCACCTTTGCGGCATACTCCACCTGCGGCGTTTCGACCAGCTCGCCGTAGACCATGACGTGCATGTAACGCGCGGCCTGTTCCTGTACGGCCTTCACGACGGCAGGATTGCAGTGCCCGACGTTGCTCACCGATACTCCGGCGACCAGGTCGTAATAGCGTTTTCCTTCGGGCGTATAGAAGAACGACCCTTCGGCGCGCGCCACCTCGACCAGCATCGGGGACGGCGAGGTCTGGCCGACATGGGCCAGGAATTGTTTTCTGAGGATGGTATTCATGGTCGGTTTCCGAATTTTCGGGCGAGGATTCCCCCGGCATCCTTCACGCTGGACATCATCCAGCGGTAGAGCACTTCGGCCTGCCGCGCCTCGTCCATGCGCCAGTCGCCGACCGTGAGCCGTACCCGCTCCGAGAGCATGTAGATCAGGATTGCGGCCGATGCCGAAACGTTCAGGCTTTCGACCATGCCGCACATCGGGATGCGCAGGAATTCGTCCGCCCCTGCGATGACTTCGTCGGATATTCCGGCGTGCTCGGTGCCGAAGACCAGTGCGAACGGCCCGCGCGTGACGTCGAAAGTCTCGGGCGTCACATCCTCGCGGTGGGGTGTCGTCGCCACGATGCGGTACCCGTCCCGGCGCAGTGCGGCGAGCGCCTCGGCGGTAGAGCGATGGCGCTGCACGTCGACCCATTGGTCGGTGCCGCGGGCGATATCGGGATTGGGGTCGAATCTGCAGAGTGTCTCGACGGTGTGCATCTCCTGTATGCCGAAGGCTTCGCAATGGCGGATCAGCGCCGCTGCATTCTGCCCGTGATACATGTTTTCCGCCATAACGGTCATGTAGCGTGTACGCATGGCGACCGTGCGGCGAAGTACCTCATTGCGTTCGGGGGTCATGAATTCCGCAAGGCAGGCCGTACGCGCGTCATACCAGGCGGTGTCCCTATTTGCGGTATTTTTCATCTTCATCGAGGATTTTCAGGTAACTCTCGTAGCGGGCATAGGCGATTTTCCCCTCCCTGACCGCTTCGACCACGGCGCACCCCGGCTCGTGGGTGTGGGTGCAGTTGTAGAAGCGGCAATCGGGTGCGGCGCGCATCATCTCCGGGAAATAGTGCCACAGCTCCGCATCGTCGATGTCGATCAGTCCGAACCCCTTGATGCCGGGCGTGTCGATCACCGCCCCACCCCCGGCCAGCGGGTACATCGTCGAGAAGGTCGTGGTATGACGCCCTTTATGATGGCTGTCGGAGATCTCCCCCGTACGGATGTCGAGCGACGGGTCGATGGCATGTATGAGCGTCGATTTTCCGACGCCCGAATTTCCCGACAACAGCGTCACGCGGCCTTCGAGCAGTTCGCAGACCGCTTCGACGCCGACACCTTCCGTGGCCGAAACCTCCAGCACGCGGTATCCTGCACCTTCGTATACGGCGCGGAAGTCCGCCATGGCGGACGGATCCTGCAGATCGGCTTTCGAAAGTGCGATCGTGACGGGCACCTTGTAGGCCTCGCAGGTCACCAGGAAACGGTCTACGAACTCCGTGGCCGTTTCCGGTGCTCGCAATGTCGCCAGCAACAGTGCCTGGTCGATGTTCGCGGCAATGATATGGGACTCCTTCGACAGGTTCGAAGCCCGGCGGATCACATAGTTGCGGCGGGGGCAGATGTCGCAGATGACGTAGTCGCCCCCGTCGTCGGACTCGCAGGTGACCTGGTCGCCCACCACCACCGGGTTTGTCGACCGGATGCCTTTCAGACGCAGGCGCCCGCGGATGCGGCAGCGGACGGCCTCCCCGTCGTGCAGCACCTCGTACCAACTCCCTGTGGCGCGTATCACCACGCCTGTGAACCGTTTTCCCATCGGCTATTCTTCGTCCTGCTCCCGCGCCTGCCGCGGCACCTGTTCGCCGACCCATTCCAGGAACGGGAAAATACGCTCGGAGAGGCGCATGACGGGTTTGTAACTTTTTGATTTCTCGATCGTACGGGCCCCGATCAGGGTGTAGTCCTCGTTCAGCGTGTCGAACGCCGAAAACAGGACGCTCAGCAGCAGCATGTATTTCAAAACGGATACGGCGATGCCCAGTACGATATCGGCTATCCCGAACCCCGCAAAGTGGCACAACTTGCGTACCAGCCGTCCTGCGATGGCTACCAGCAGGACGACCGCCAGGAGCACCACGACGAATCCTCCGGCAGCTGAAATCGTCTCGTCAAGCTTGAGCCAGGCGCCGACTTCGGCACCGTAACGTGAAGCAACCCAGATGCCTGCGATGATTCCGGCCAACGAACATACCTGCATGACAAATCCTTGGCGCCAACCGTTCCAGACGGCTAACACCAGCATGAGGCAGACGATCAAATCGATAGTGTTCACAAATAGCTGTACCTTATTTTGTTTCGGTCGTAAATATACGATAAATTACCGAAAATGCCCAAAAAAAGAACCCTTCGGACGATAAGGCCGGGATATATAAATATAGGTATATCCCTTTTAGCGAATTACATCGCGCAGGCTCACACTCAGCGCATTACAAATGATACACATCGTTTTGACCGTAAGGTTCGTACGTCCCGCTTCGATACGGCTCAAATTGGATCTTTCCATGTCGCAACGGTATGCAAGTTCCTGTACCGTCAGACGTCGCTCCTTCCTCAACTCTCTGATCCTGGAAGAGATATAGGATATCTCCTCCTCGTAAACAACTCCCATTTCAAAAATTTGGATAAAAATTTTGTTGTGCAAATTTTTATATATATATTTGCACCATGCGTATCATATATGATACCAGCAACTATGGTGTCATAACTGGAAAATTTAATGCGTCAACTAATTATAAAGAATGCGTCACTTAATACAAATAACGTGTTTGATGGTCTGAAAAGTCTATGAAATACTACAAAAGGCAGACTCCGCGAATGAGAAATAGCAAGCGTCACTCTATTGATAAAACTAAATGCGTCAACACTAAAAAACAATTCCATTTCAATTCTTCATTACTATGAAAAAAAACTTATTCAGAAAATTTCTTGCACTGTTCCTCACGGGAACA
>PPYE01759061.1_pt1 | contig 18656 bp, 19 predicted proteins | sample 1559881 | NCBI WGS metagenome assembly PPYE01 (sample SAMN08240022, study PRJNA423297) | Human gut metagenome, whole genome shotgun sequencing project. | reverse complement strand
TCCTGGCTTCAATAATCTGCTGCTTCCCGTCGCTGACCGTTTCCGGCCAGGTGGCAGCCAGCGATTCTACAGCCGTTTTCGCGTCATTGGCACTCTTAGCGTCACGGGACGCGTTAGTTGCGGATGTGCCGGCAGCGGTCGCGGAATCGGCGGCAGCCACTTTGGAGGCCCAGGCAGATCCTGCATAGCCTTCCGCCTCTTCGGCTCTTTCCAACACAGTTTCGTACATCATTTCCCATTCCGGCCGGGCAGAATTTGGCAAATGCTCATCCCCTATCAACCCCGGTTCCAGATAGAAATTCAACGGAAGAGAATGATAAACACCTTTCCCTTCCTCCGTCTCCACCAGCACGGCCACCTGTGCCTCTATAGTTTTATCCTCTGCTTCTTTGGCCGCCGCCCGTATTTCCTGTGTATCAAAATCAACCACCATTGCCACGGCCCCGCCCGTTATTTGCTCTTCCTGATAAGCTAATAACTGCCCGTATTTCTTATGATAGGCCGCCAACGTAACGCGCCCGGTCTCAAGCTCACGCCCCAAAAAGGATAAAGACACGGGCACATCCTGCCTGCGGACAAGACGCACCCCGCACAAATTCATATTTTCATCACCCGTGCGATTCCGAAAAATCCCGCTCTCAATATCCAAAAAAAGCTCCATCCTACCCTTCAGGAGCTTTTTCAAAAGTCTTGGAATCAGGCCCGCTGGCATGCAATATCCACCACATCACCCGCGCGCACGCTTCACGCAGCGTCTCCCCATATTGCTCTTGAAATTGCCGGTAAAAAGACATCTGCCCGCAATGAGCGGCACATACCCCGCTCTTGGCAATTTCCGCAATCTTGACCAGCAGGGACGGATCACATGTCCGCACACCGATTAAATGACGCCCTCCGCGGAACTCCAACATATCTACTCCTTCCCTCCCGTAAAGATAGGCCACAATTTGAGAGATCGTCACATCTTCCGGGTACTTCTGCTTCCCCTCCGGCCATTCCCTTTGTGCCAATAGCTCCAGGGCATCCCTCATGGCGGTCCTGGTCATCCAGTAGCAACAACCGCTCCACGCCAGAGGCTCGACACATTGCATGCCCCCGGCAAGCTTATTCCGCTCTTTCAGGGATCGGACAATTTCAGCTTTATCCATAAGCAAGGTATCTGCATCTATCTTCACCACAGGCTCTTTGCCCGGTATATCCAGCATGCAGCCCAAGATGCCCCGCACACATTCCAGACCATTCAAATTTCCACGCCGGGGAAAATACGTCACCTTGTAACTCACATCCTTCCCCGCGGGTATCTGCCCCGGCTCTAACGGGCGCGCGCCGTCATCAAATATATAGATTCTGGCATTACCATCCGCCCGCCGAATTTGCTTAACGCACAATTCAAGGCATTTATAGTCTTCCCTGTAACAGAATATTGCGTAGTTCATTTTTATCAATTTATCGGTGAATAAATTTTGGAGGTTGCGATCCAGCCCCCCAGCTGGATATAAATTTTCCCGTTTTCGTCCCGGTGCAGTCTCATTGCGTGATCGCTATCGCAACCCAACGCCGTCCACGAATCGCTTATAAGATTATCAGAGCCATCCGGCTCCGTATCTGCATACAGCTCCACAGCCAATTGATTATTCCGCAGAAACAGGCCTGCCTTCACGCCGTTGACGGCATCAGACCAGCTTGAATCATAATCCAGCACCACATATTCCCCATTTTTCCGCAAAGGGGTGCGGAAACTCAATTCTTCCGCTTCGCCCCCAGGAGTGACTATGAGGGAAAGAGCCCCTGCCTCTGCGGACAAGCCCACTTTATAGCCTCCGCCCACCTCATGCTGCTGCGAGTCCACAGTAAAATCCAATTCCCCCTTTAGCCCGGCAGGAGATACGGACAAATTCACCGGCCATTTCCCGCCATCATCCACGCTGGAATCTACGGAGGAATCAATTTTTATTTTTAATATATCAGTTTCTTCCTCAACTCCTTCTCCGTTCAGTTGCTTTTCATATTCAAGACCATCCCCCGCTTCCGGCATTTTACCGGATGCGGAAAAATAAATGCGTCCATCTTCTTCTTTGAGCAGTACAGAACCATCAGAAGAACACAAAAGCTTGATTTTGTAAGGTTCTCCCTTGTTCCCTTTTTCACCGCCTTCTTTACCGCCCCCCGCTCCTTTCTCTTCTTCGTAAATCAGGGAACAGTCTCCGCTGGAAGGTTCCTTTGCGTCCTCGATAAGAGCGGCAATTTCTTTTTTCCGCTCTTCAGCCAAATCCACAATTTCAATACCTTTCCCGGCTTTCAACCCCAATTCATCAGGGGCAACCCCGCAATAAACCGCTCCCAGGGCATACTGTTTTACCGATACCAGAGACGGCAAATTTCCATCCTCCGGCAAGGGTTCTTCAAGCTTCTCCACCTTCGCCAACAGGAAGCAATAAGTGAATTCCTCTTCGGCTTCTTCATCATCCGGCTCCGCTACATACTGGAGCGGCTTGGAAGATCCTTTCGTTTCTTTCAGTTCCGCACTTTTAATGACGCCATCCCCGGTGCATTTCACTTCCAGCCAGATTTCCCCCTCTTCTTTCGGAGCCACCTCCCAGGTGCCTCCGCCGCGCTGCGCCAGTTGCCCAGCTATGTAAATATCGCCCTTCTTTACATAGGCCATATCCGGCGCGCCTTCTTCATCCGTATCTACCACAACCCTCCAACCCTCATTCAGGGAACTTTGAGCATAATGAACATGGCCACTCCACGCCTCATGATACTTCAGGATCTTTTCTCCGGCTTCATCCGTTTCTTCCTTGAATTCCCCAAGATAAATTCTGACCGCGCGCGCCAGCCCTATTTCCTCCGCCGTCACTTCCGCATACGTAATGCAATCATGGTTATCCGCGCTCCGCTCAAGATACAGAAATACCTTATCCCCTCCCTGCACGGACAAAAAAGGCGGTTCCTCCGCCTGATCCATCTTTTCCCCGTTAAGTTCCGGCTTAATGCGCCGCACGCCTCCCGGATGCACTTCGAAAACCATGCCGGGCCAGAAATACGCCTTATATCCCGCATCCTCCTTTTCCAGCCTCTTCAGCGTAAACGGCTCGCCTTCTCCTGCTTTGTTTCTCCCCCCCGTTGGCCTTATGGTTAATGTCGTGCCGCCCAGCCCCCGGTTAAACGTATAACCAACCCCGTTCTGCAAGCGGCAGGATTTAGCCAACTGCTCCAGCTCCCGGCACCCCTTAACCAAACGCCTCAATTTAGACGCGCTCAACTCTTCCCCCTGACTGAAAAAAGGCCAGCTAATCATAATCAATACAAATCAGAATCCCAGCCATCCGGACCGCTCAACCGCCAGGAAACCGTCTGACGCCAATTCCCGGTTCCCGTTCTGCGGCCGCTCACTCCTTCTTTAATCCAATTATATTTTCCGCTTACCGCGGGCGCGCCGCTTTCCGGAGATCCTTTTTTCCCAACCCCAGCCAGGCTCAACGCCTGAACGGTAGAAGTTACGGAAAACACCCCACCAGGGCACAAAAAACTAACCTGCCCTTTACGCATCTTTTCCATGGCCTTCTTGCCTGCCTCCGATTTCACTACATCCGCAATCACCTTACCCTCGTTCCCGAAAGTATCTTTAGGAGATGCACCGGACGCCATAGCCATCAATGCGTCTTGTTCCTCTTCATCTATATCCTGAAAATCAGGATGCGTCAGCAACGGCTGTTCGGAGCAGGAATAATCCATGGAATATTCCACTTCCTCCCCTCCCCCGAATTCAAAAGTCGTTTCCCGCGGCAATTCGTAATAGAGCGTCACCCGCACCATATCCCCTTCCATTACCTCCATGCTTATCTTTTTAAGCCTCAAACTGGCATCATCCGGATAAGCGGAGCCTATCGACGGGCACCGGGTATTCCAGCCTTCCTGATTGTCCGTGTAAACAATCCTCCCCACAGCCCTTACTTCCCCTTCATCCCCCAGTTCTATTTCCAGCGTCTTTTCATGCGTTTCCCGCTTCTCAATGTTAATTTTTCTTCCCATATTTATTATTCTCTCTCTATCATTTAGCGGCTATTTCAATATCCCAGCACGGCCGCTGTTTTCAGGGTTCCACCCCGCCCCGCGCCCGTGTTTTTCACGATCTGCTGAAGCAGATTTGTCTGCTTCCGCGCCTCCGTAAGCTGCGGCATGCTCCCCATCATGGAGCGGCCCCCGCCGCCCACCTGCGCCAGACTGTCCGCTATGGGTCCGCTCCCTTCCTTCCGGTCCTTCCGTTGCTCCATCATATCCTCCAACCCGGCCATGCCACGGGCGCGACTCTTGGCCGTTTTCCTATCCACTCCCATGTCGCGCTGCTGGTCATAAATCTCCTTCATGCGTTCCGCCATCTTCAACCGCCGTTCTTCCGCCTTGTTTCCCTCCGCCTGCGCTTTCAACAGGGCCATTTGCCGGCGGTATTCGCGCCCGGCCTGCGCCCGGTTCCGGTTCTGCTCCAGGGCGGCTATTTCATGGGCCGCCGCACCGGCACGGGCTTTGCTCATGCCATCCGCCTCATATTGGTTTTGCAGCTCCAGCACGCGCGCCTGCTCCTGCAACACGCGCAGCTTATCCTTCTGCCCGTGAATTTCCGCGCGCAGCAGGGCGGCCTGCTTCTGGTGTTTGGCCTCCGCCCTGTCCCATTCCTTATTCCGCTCCACAATTTCACGGTCCACCTCTTCCACCTTGCCAAGCAATTCATACAGGCTCTTGATTCTGGACTCCACCCCTTCCAGATTCAACATGCCGTCCACGGCGTCCCCGCCATCCAGCAGGGCTTTCTGCTCCGCAATGGCCTTCTTGACGCCCTCAATGCTCCCATATCCTCCCAGCAGGTCTTTTTTCCGGTCCTCCAGCCCCATCTCCCCACGCTGCCGCTCCCTCTCTTCTTCCGCCCGGTCATAATCCAGGGATAACAATTCATCTTGTATTTCCCTGATCTTCTCCAGCGTCTTTTTCCGGGCCTCTTCCGTCTGCTGCCCGCGTTGCGCCGCCCGTTCCCGCGTCTCCGCCGCTTTCGCGTTCGCTTCCGCTACCTGCTGCAATTCCTTCCGTTCAGATTGCAACAGCACCAGCCTATCCTGCACCGCAACAGTCATTCTCCCCAGCGGATCTTCCGCCAGCAGGTCTTCTTCTTCGCGCTTCAGGCGTTTAATTTCAGCGTCATATTCATCCATGACGCGCCCCACGTCCTGCTTGCTGGATACCTCCCCGGCCATCTTCCACACGCGTTCATCAAAATCATCATTCGACCGTTTGAAATTTTTCTTTTTGTCCATTTCTCCCTTTGAGGCCACCCCGCTTGCCTCATGGCTCGCCTTGTAAAGCTCTTCCACGGCTACGGAAATAGCCGCAATAGCTCCCATAATGGCCGGCCCCTTCAAGGAAGAAGCCAAACTTGCTCCCACCCCCTTAAACGCAGCCCCCATCCGTGCCGCCTGCGAACGAGCAGAAGCCCCTAATGCCTGTATATCCCCCATCACGCTCCGCGTCCTCTGCCCGGATAACACAAGCGCATTATTAAATCCCGTTTGCCACGTCCGCCCCGCAGACAGCACAGCCTGCCCTACAGCTACCCCGGCAGAACTGCCCGCCGCCTTCCACGCCATCCACGCTAAAACTCCATTCCGGAGCATGCCTTGAAGCCGTCCGCCTTCTGCTGCTACCGCTGCCAGCCCTTTCCCGACTACGGAAACAATAGGAGCAGCAGCTTTCACAATCCCCCCCAGCAATTCACCTGTTTTCTTCAACCCGCGCTCCACCTCCGGCCCATGACCGGCCCATGACGCGCCTATGGAGTCCATGGCATCCTTGATGCCGCTTGTTACCGGTTCGGCAAAGGCGCGACTCAAAGCCCCAACCTTGCCTTTCAGAGCCTCCACCCTGTTCTCTATGTCCTGCGTATTTTTCTCCATGGCTCCCGCAAACTGCCCCCCGGCAGACCCCATGGAGACCAAAGCCCCCTTCAAATCCCGGAAACCAATTGTTCCCTCCGTCATCATCTTCTGCAATTCCGCCCTGGTTTTGCCCGTCTGCCTGCTCCACAATTTCATGACATCCACCCCATTCTCCATCAAGGGCCTCAAATCACGCATCCCCACTTTACCGGACTGAAAAGCCACGGAAAGCCGCACTCCTATCTGCTCAAGGCTCATCCCGCTCCCCGCCGCCACATTACCCAGGGATTCCAATGTGCTTTTTAACTCGCTTGCCCTCACTCCGCAACCAAGAAGCAATTGCGCCGCCCGTTGCGTTTCCGCCAGCCCGAACGGTGGCGTATCAGCAAAATCCACCACATCCCGCGCCGCTCCCGCCGCGCTTGACGCGCCGCCCGTGAACGCCTCCATGCGCCGGGTTACTCTCTCTATGTCATCCCCGCCCGCCAGCATGGCGGAAAACTTGCCCCAGCCTGCCCGCAGGCCGTTAACGGCTGCCCCTACCGCCATAATGGTGGCGCTCATATTGATAAGCCCCGCATTCAGCCGCCTGCACGCCTTCCGCCCCTCCTGATCCATGCCCTTCAGCCCCTTCACGGCCTCCCCCGTGCTTCCGCCCACGGCCCCCTGCAAGGCTTCGGACATGCTGCTTGCCGCTTTCCTGCTTTCCTCCGTTGCGGCAATAAAGCCGCTCGCATCACCATCTATTTTAATAACTGCGCCTTCGCTCATAATATTTTATATTGACTGATAATATAAAAAATAATTAAATGAACCTCGTGTTTTCCTCCATCATGGAAATCTTGCTGTATCTGTTACAAAAAACAGGTCTTGTAATCATCTTCATTATCGGAATCATTTTCCTTCTTGGCTTCTTCCTGCCTCTTCTGGAAATACTGACAGATCCGGTAAGCTGGGCTATCATTCTCATCCCCATCCTTATTTTCTGGCTCATCTGTCACAAAAAATGAAGAGGCCGGATCACTCCAGCCCCTCCACCTGTTTTCTCCACGCTTCCCGGGCCTGCTCCAGCACATCCCCCACATGCCCGGAGTTCTCCGTGTAGCAGCTCCACCGGCACGGCGTCGCGTCATAGCTCCAAACTGCATGCACGTACTGCACCAGCCGCGCCAGCGGAATTTCCCACAGAATTTCCCGTTCCGGCCAGCCCGTCACACGCGCCACCGTCATCAGCATGGCCGCGCCCCAGGACGGCCACGCCCTAAAGGGTCCTCTTCATCCTCCCCTTCCACCTCCGGATTCACCATGCCCGCCTGAATCACTTCTATATCCCCCAGCACGGCGCATTCCAATTCTACCAAATCCCGGCCGGGAATGCCCATAGCCGCAGCTTCCACCAGGGCGCGCCGTTCTTCCTCCGGCGCAAAAACCCCTTCCCTGACTTCCTCCCGGTCCCCCATGTGAACCCACAGGAATTCCGCCAGATAATAGACAATTTGCGCCTTGTCAGTTACGCCCAGGGCTTCCCACATGGACGGATGCCGCCCGTTTTCATCCGGGCCCAGGTTAATTTCCCCCAAGCGGCAGTAAGGATTTCCGATGCGCTGCAACTGCAACATGCTTCCCAGGGTCATGCACCGCAGCCGGTAGTTCTTCCAGCGGAATTCATTTCCCCCGATCAACGCCGCTTCCGTCAGGGCGCGCCTTTCCTGTTCCTGTAGTTCCATCTTTCTTGCTTTTTTGGTTGTCAATTAAGTTAGATTAAAGGCCGGCCGCCAAGAAAACCCTCCGCCACGCCCTGCCAATACGGATCCGCATCCAACCGCACCAGGGCCTTCCTTTTCCCCTTGCGGATGACGGCAAGCGGCACCTGGCTTTTCACAAAATCCAACAACCGCTTGTAATTGTGGAACGCGCACGCCACGTAAGCCAGCGGGCTTTCATTTTCCGGGTCAGTCAGCCAATTCTTATCCCCGAAAAGCTTGATTACTTCCTCCGTCCTAAACCTTCCGTCTTCGCTTTTCGGCTCAAATTGCCAGGTAATTACCCCGCCCGGCGCGGAAAGGCGCGCGCCGCTGCCTATCAGCACGCTTCCGGACGTGCATTTCATGCTTACCCCCAGCGTCAGCAGCAACGCGGCAAGCATGGTGTTTTCCGTTTCGTATCTGGATGCGTTTTCCGTGAAAACAACCACATCACTTTCCAGCTTTTTATTGTCTGCGGCATTCATCAATCTTACTATCTGACTTTTTTATTCAGGCTTCAGGAGACGGCGGAGGCCCCGAACCCGTAAACAGTTCCGCTCACGTCCATCTTCTGCGCGTCCGTATTCTTCAGGTTGTGCTTGACGCCCTTCAGGAAAACGGTAGTGGCGGAAGGAGTTTCATTCCAAATATCCGGAATTTCATTGGCAAGGGTCAAAGACGCTCCCATTTTCAACGACGCCGCCCCCGTGGTAAGGATTGCGCCGGACATGGAAAAGGAAAGCTCTTCATCAATGATAAGCACTCCGCACTTTTTCCCCTTGTTATCCTTTTGTTCATAAATTTCCTGTTGGCCGTCAAAATCGATCGACTCAACAAAAATTCCTTTTTCCGGTTCGTCAATCCCGTGCTTCGGGACATCTCCAATATGTGCAGGCATAATCAAATTCCTTTCGTGTTAAAATTCATCTATCTACCCTTCAGGAGCTTTTTCAAAACTGCACGGGCACCGTCATTTTCCACGTCACCGCAAACGCGCCTTCCTCCGCCGCCGCATCCTGCGCGGGCCCCAGCCTTACCTTGCCTATGACCAGGAAATTCCGATAGGGCCGCGGGCTCTCCACGGCATTCAGCCCGGCGCGGTCCACTTCCTTCAGCCGCTCTTCCATCCACGCCTGCAACATCCGTATTTCATCCGCCGTCCGGTCATTGGCGTCCAAATGCAAATCCACGGATATTCCGGCGTGATACGTACAGTACCCGGCCACAATTTCCTCCATTTCCGCCGCCTGGAACAACGCATATTCCTTCCCTTCCCGGTCTTCGTCCACCGCCATCTTCAACGGCACCGGGAACCCGTCCGGAATCCCCCGTTCCGTGTTCCCCCTGTCTTCCTGAAAACGCGCCTCCAGGCACGCAATCACCGCCTTAATCAAACAATCTGCCTGTGTCATCATGAATTAAGCTCCTTTTTCAACTTGGCCACATACCCCTTGATTACCTTCCGCATATCCCGGCCCGCAGAATTCAGCGCATACGCCGCCACGCGGGAAAGCTGCCCCCGGTCAGGATATTCCGGGCAATTCTCCATCTCAAACCGCACCCGGCCGCCCTGAACCGTCAAAGAAGCCGCGCCGTCATAATGGGAGGCGTGCCGCGCGATCCACGCGGGCACCTTCTTCAGCCCGGCCACCTGCGCGCCCCGCAGCCACCCGGCCGCCATCCTCCCCACGTGCCGCCGCCGCTCCGCCAAAGCCCTTCGCACGTCTCCCGCCTGCGCCACTCCCGGAGACATCAGTCCGCCGCCCTTCAGCACGCGCACGCTGCTTTTCCGGCCCATTTTCAGCAGGGTATGGCTCCGCAAAAACGCATCCGCGGAAACGGTGGCCATGCCCTTAAACTTTTTCCCGCGCACCCCCAGCAACACCCCGCCGCGCTTCTTCCGGGGGTAAGCATAGGGCACCGGCCTTCCATCCTCACCGCGCTTCATCCTCACATCCGTTTCCAACGGATCCCCGCCAATATCCCGCGCAATATGTTCCTCCAACGCTCTTTTTCCGTTTCCGCCATTCTTCAGGCTGTTTGGCGGCGTGGTGCGTATGGCCTTGCTCGCTGCCCGCTTGGCATATTCAAGGGTCAACTCCCGGATGCCGTCAGCCCCCACCTTCTTCACCTCCGCCAGCCTTTTCAGCACGCGGGAAATATCCACTTTATACCTGACTTGCGCCATTCGCCACCCTTCCGGCTATACTTCGGACAACTCCAGCACCAGAGCCACGTCTCCGGCCCAGTCCCGCACCCGCGCAATGCGGAAGGCCCTACCGCTTCGGACCGCCACCACCTTCCGCCCGGCCGCGGGAACGCCCTTCAACGCCTTCCGACGCACGCGCAGGGACGTTTGCACCTTGCACACCCGGCCGCCAAGCTCCACCTCATACCAGCCTTCCAGCGGCGCAAAAACGCCCCGGCATTCCTGACCGTCCACCATCACGCGCTCCCCCCAGGCTTCTTCCTGCTCATGATCCCCAAGGTCCAGCAATTTTTTTATTTCCCCTGCTAAACTCATATCCGTTCAATAAAAACCGGCGCACGGAATTGACACCCCGCGCGCCGGTCCTTTGCTCTCTTTTATCCCATGATTCCGCCAAAAAACCGTCAGGCCCCTTCCTCTTCAGTCGGCCCTGTTTCTTCCCCGCCGCCGTCCTCAACGCTTTCACCTTCCGCCGCCGTCTCCGGAGCTGCGCCGGAAAGCTGTCGCAAATGGTTCTTGTTGCCCACCGCCACGCCGGCCAAAAGCTCCGCGGAAATGTAAACCGTTTCCGTTCCCTGGTCAGGCCAGCACTTCAGCAGCAGGGAAATCCCCAGCTTAGGAGATTCCACCACCTGCGTTTCCAAATTCAGCTTCGGATCAATGTTCGGAAGACGGACGGCAACGGCCAGCGCGTCCGGCCGCGTCGCAAAACCAACCCCGGCATTCCCGGCAAGCACGTTCACCCCTTCCACGTAGTGAATTCCCCCCGGAATGGAATATGCCCCGTCCGCCAGGTTAAGAGCAAGCGCATTCGTGGGAATCAGCCTGGAATAATACATCCGGTCCAAATAAACGGCATCCGCGCCATTAGTCATGGACGGCCAAATCACATCCGCCATCATTTCCGGTTTGAACCCGGCCCGCGGGCCAATATTCACCACTTCCGCCCCGGAATCGGCTATGGCGGCCATCAGGTCCTTCCAAAACGCCTTGGCGACCGTCCGCACAAGCGTTTGCACCTTATTCGCAAGCTGCACCCCGCTTTTCCTTTCCTTATAGGACAGGCCAGCCGGACGGGAATAACGGTTCAGCGTCACGGAAACGGAGCTGGTTTTCAGCTCGCTTTGATTCCAGTCTTCCGTATTTTTCAACGCCTCCCCGGCTCCGTCAATCACTTCCACCTTGACGGAATCGCCGTCCGTCTTGAACTCGCCGGACACATCCAGAGAAAACCGGCTGATTGAAGCCAATTCTTCCTCTAGGGTGGCAATAGCCGCCTGTGAAACAATGGTCCAGTTCAGAGCGGCGACATCATTTCCTTCCATCACGGCATTCCGCGGGATGTTCATCAATGTTTTCTTGTTCATATTTTATTTATGTTTGCGTTTTGTTAGTAAAAATCTATCTATGGCGGCCAAGATGCTATTTCCCCGGCTGCTCCGCCAGCCGCGCGGCCTCCTGCGGATGCCCCATAATCCATTCCAGCGCATCCTGCGCGGCCATCTCCCTCAGCTTTTCGTTCGTCATGGCAGGTTCTTTCTTTCCGTGCTCTTCCGTGGCTCCCTCCGCGGGCGGCAGCCCTACCGGAGCAACCCCTATAGCCGCCATTTCCCGCACAACGGCCTCCTTCACGCGTTGCTCAAATTCCCGCTCGTGCGCCTCCATCACGCGCGCTTGCTGCCCCTGCATGCCCCGGAACCCGTCATTTTCCGCCGCCAGCCTTTCGTTTTCGGCCACCAGCCGGGCAACTTCCCGTTCCAGTTCCTCCACGCTGTTTTTCCCGGCAAGCCCCACGGCGGCCATCATGCGGCGCAATACCGTGTAATTCTGCGGCGGCCCGCCCTTCTCTTCTTCGTCAGGGTCTTCCCCTTCCCCGCCGCTGTCCTCTTCTTTCCCCGGCGCGGCCGTTTCCTTTTGGCCGGAATCCGCAGCGGACGGAGAAATAACCTCGTCACACCAGCCTTCCTTCACGGCCGTTTCCGCGTTCATCCACGTTTCCGCGTTCAGCACGGCCATCACGTTTTCCGCGCTCTTTCCGGTACGCTCCGCGTAAATGCCTGTCACTTGCCCTTCCGCGTCCTTCAGATCCGCCGCGTAAGCCTCAATCTCTTCCACCGTCCCCACCGCGCACCCGCGCGCCCGGTGGACCATATAACGGGAATTTTCCGAAATCAGCACACGGCCCGCCGCACAGGCAATCAGCGTCGCGGCGGAAGCGGCCACCCCGTAAATTTTGGCCGTCACCTCCATCCCGCACCCCTTGATAATGTCGTAAATCCCGGACGCCTCAAACAAATTGCCGCCCATGGAATTCAGGATGACTTCAAACTTCGTGCACCCCTCCGCCTTCAACTCTTCAAGGTGCTTCGTAAATTCGTCAACCGTGGCATTGCCGTAACCGATATAACCGGAAATAGTAGCCACCCCTACCTTCTCTTCCGCCTCCATGATGCGGGAAAAGGCAAGCATGCCCGTTTTTTTCTGTTCACCGGCACCGCCTTCCAGACGTGCCGCCATCTGCGCAAAAACAATCTTATTCATCACTTATTACTGTTCTGTACCCTTCAGGAGCTTTTTCAAAATTGCTATTCATGGGGATGCAAGCCATCTTCCTCTTCCCCGCCGCCCGTTCCCGGCTCTTCCTCTTCCGGTTTCTCCGCCGCCGCGGCTACCCCGCCGCGGTTCGCTCCCGGAATCACCTCTTGCAGGGTCAGTCCGTTCCGGGCGCAGGCTTCTTTAGCCATCTTCAGATTCCGTATCTTATTCTTCACTATTTCCTCAAACGTGCATCCGTAATTGGCAAGGCACCAGCCATCCTGATCCGCCAGCGCGGAATCCACCAGGTTAATCATCAGATTCCCTTCCCGCCCCAGGTCAATAGTCATGTCGCTCATGGGCGTCCACAGGCACCGCACCCAATGCGGATCCCGGCACAAGCGCAGCCGTCCCAGGGCCATTTCCCGCGCCAGCATGAAACGCCACACCCGCACGCACCACATTTGCCTGTACGCGTGCCTGATTTTCAGCCAACGCTTCAACTTTTGCATCACAAACCGGATGCCGCCGCTTCCCAGCTTGTCAGGCTCCCACAGCAACGCAGGGGAAAGCCCGATGCCATAAGCCACCTCATCCATCAAATGCTTCAGCAACGCCATCACATTAGGAGACGGCCTGTTATCCGTCAGCACCTTCAAATCCCGGCCGGGCGGAAGCTGGTGGACAGTAGGCCCCCCTAACACCTGCTCCACCCTGCGCCCGTCCGGCCCCACGGACACCTTGCCCACGGTCCCCATGCCCGGCCGTTTCTCCGCGTTCCCCGTTTCCACCAGCCCAATGGAGGCGGCCAGCTTGGCAGACTGCTTGACATACCCCACAATATCCGCCTCATCATGCAAATTCCGGATAGCGCGGTGCAAATCGGACAGGCCGCGCGGCTTCCCTCCGCCCATGTTGTGCCGGTACAAAATAGCATCACGGGCCGGAATCACCGTCACCTCCCCCTTGTCCGGATGCCGCAGCCCATAGGCCGCCGTCCTCCCGTTTTTATCCCGCATCACGCCGCAATTCCACGCCTTCCCCCCATCAGCCGGAGATTGAACCTGTGGGGCCTCGTAAAACGCGAACGCCCCGCCGTCATCCGGCCCGCTGGTCAGCACCGTCAACATGTCGCCGTCAATCACGCGCTGCCGCTCGCTCCATATCTGCGCCGTAAAAAAATTCAGCTCTCCGCGGGCGTCAAACAATTCCGGATTCACGGCCCGATTCATAAAAATCTGGTCCGCCTCATGGTTCCAATCTTCATCCGCCGTGCAGGCATGGGGCACCAGCCAGCCCAGCAACTCCACCACATCCGCCACGGCCTTCCCGGCAAGCCCGGAATTCGCTTCCAGATTCCGCGCATTCCGCCAAACCCGGTCCAGCGTCCAGGAATCCACTTCAAACCGGCTGTCCAGCGTAGGCCAGTATAACACGCTGGAGCCTCCGAACTGCAACGCGGCCGCATACCCTCCCCACATCTCCCTCCGCGGCGTTTCCCGTTCCCGGTTCATCTTCACCCGCGCGCCATGACCGCGGCGCGCCCCGGCATACACCTTCCTTCTGTTCCTGCCCATGGTCAAAAGCGTGTTATGGTATGGTCAAACCGCACTTCCCGCACGCCGTCATCCGCGGCGGCCAGGCCGGAAAAATCCCCTTCCTCCATCTTCTTGACCGTGATTGCCTCCTGCAAGCAGGCTATATGGTCCTTTAAATTCATGGTCTCCTGCGCGGTGTAGGACGTTCCGCCGCCTGTGGAGGCCCCGGTTATTTCCTTGCGCCCTTCCAGAATCGCCAGCTTTTCCCGCAGCATTCCCTGCAAATCCGGCAAATCATAATTTTCCACATAAGCCTGTACAATAGGGTTCATACCCTTCAGGAGCTTTTTCAAAACCCGCTATCATCCGCCACAACGCCCGAATGTCATTGACTTCCTTTCTCACATATCTTTCCATATATTCCCATGACAGGAGAGAATATAAAATACATTGATGCCTACATCTTCATGTCCTATGAGAACATGATTAAAACATTGGAAAAGGGGCGCCTCAAAGTCCTTTTCCCGGAAGAATGCAATGATCCATTCGAATTCATGTCAGCCCCGCCAACAAAATTGCCAGACGGATATACCTCTTTCGATAGCAATCATTTGCGTAAGGAATACGGCTTCCTGAGCTTTACCAAAACCTATAAATCACCCACCATGTGGGCACACTATGCTGATAACCATAAAGGATGCTGTGTGCATTTCAGATTTCCCTCGCTCCCGGAACAAAAAAGTTATAATAGAATATCAGATCCTAAAGAAGAGCATCCCTATATATATAGGCGATTGATGGTAGAACATGAAGGAGACTATTTTTTTTCGAAACAAAATCCAAAAACAAAAGAAATAACTAATTATGTTATACTATGGGATATTGACTATCAGAACGAACGTGCCAAATTCGATGGAATTTTATCAGGATATACTACATCTGGAGATCAAATAGAATTCAAAATAAACCCTATTTTTATTACAAAAAATGAATCTTGGACATATGAAAAAGAACAACGCATTATTATCCCAACTTCATTTCCCGCAGAAGTAGAAGATAGTTTAGTATTCATCAGAGGATTCAATCTGTATATAAAAAGCGTTATGTTGGGGATGCACTGCCCTTATCCTGAAGGATTGACGCAATCACGCATCAACGCTCTTACTTTAGGAGAAAAAAATGGTATAAAAATCACCTATAGCGATGAAATTTCTTATGATGATCAAATAAATGTCAGTAGGGTCAAACCAACCAACAACACGTTTGAAGTCATTTCGGATGAACACGAAGCTTTCTTAAAAGAGCTTAAGAGAAACGGAGAATAACACTCTTCCCCGCTCTCCAGTTGAACACCATCCGCATCAAACCGGTCCGCCTGGTTCGGGATCTCCTGAAAAATCTTCCACAAAAAAAGCCCCGCACCGGTGCAACGGCGCGGGGTTTATTTAGAAAGGCGGGATGCTCTATAATCCCTGCTGATTCTCCTATAGCATATATAAGAAAAACGTCAACCCCTTTTTCCTCCCTCCCGCTTGCACTCGGGAGGGAGGGCTTGACTAGCCAATCAGGAGCACAAGCACCTGCCCAAGCCACTCAAGCAACAGGGGGTTTACATAGAGCATATAAACCTTTCTATTTAGGGGTTAAGCGTTACGGCAGGGCCCTTCCCTGCCGTCAACGGCCCGGACTATACCACACCACCGGGAAAACCCGCACTAAAAATAAAACTCCATTTGCACATCATCCGTAACAGACTGTTCCACCTGTTCCAGCACATCCTGAAAAGCCGACCTCAACGCCTCTTCATCAAACGCCAGCGACAACCGTTCTACGAACGCATCAAAAAGAACCTTCACCAATTCCGGAACCTCCCGGCCCCGCTCCGCGTGGTACTGTTTCAACGTCCAGAAAAACGCCTGCCGCTTGTCCCAAAAATCTTTCCACGCCGCATTCAGCCCCGCGCATTCAGGGTGCAGCCATTCCCCCTCCAACAGCCGCGCCGGCGTATCCGGAGGCAGCCCATGCTTTTTCAGCAACCGCGCCTTATACAGCCCTGCTTCCAAAGCCGCCTTCAGCCTCTCCAGCACGTCATTCTTCCGGTACTCCCTCATTCTGCTTCCTTTCTTCAATCGCGTTCATTTCTTCCGCGTAAAAATCCCCGCGCCGCACCCACCAGGACACCTGCCCGATTTTTACGCAGTCTCCATAATGGTCATTCGGCAGCTTCCGCCATTGCGCCAGGCCGCCGCCCCTTGGCTTCTCAAGCTGCTGCCCGGACAATCCGGCCAGCAAATCCTGATCCGCATCTTCCGGTAAATGCAGGGCCGGAGCCGCCCCTTTCTGGATGCGCCCCGCGTAAAGCTCCATTTTGGCGGTGCGGTCCACGTACAAATAAAGCTCCAGCCCCGGATGCGACTTCACTTCACTAACATTCCAGCTTCCGAAATTCGCGCCGCTCCCCTTCGTAGGCCATAGCTTGCCGTAATAATTATAACACTCGTCATAAACCTTCTGCGCCCAATCCCCGGAATCAATCAGCCCAAAATCCGGACGCACCCCGCCCCACTCCAGGCTTTCAAAATGGGCCCCTATGCCCGGCGTCGCGTCCGTCGTGCTGATGCCCAGCAGGGTTCCCCAATCAACCACCCATGTTTCCCCGCCGCGCCCTATCGCCTGCGCCACCCAGTGAGTTTGATTCTGGCCGGGGTCATAGGACACTACCAGATAATAATAATGCCGCGGCAACTCTCCGCGCCGGCACACACCGCGCAGCCCCCGCACGCTGTCATCCCCCACCTTGATTTCATACTGCGTAAACGGCAACGCCTCCCAGCCGTTCCGGAAATTGTGCAGGGCCACCTGCCGGAACAGGTCATTTTGAGCCACGATGAACTTCCGCGCCATCTGCCCCCATGTCACAAACGGGGAATAAAGGGAATTCAGGTGATACCCCCGCCGCGCGCGGGAGGCGTTCGGATTCGTCGGCCGCCACTCCCCCTTTTCCATCATCCCAATCTTCTCCCAATCCTCCACCCGGCCCTCGCAATGCGGGCACACGTAAAACGTATGATCCTGCACCCAATCCGCCAGCGCATCCCCTTCCAGATCCTCCCGCCTTTCCCATTGCACCGTATTCCGGCTAAACTCCAGGGGCATCATTTCCCCGCAGCGCGGACACGGCACATAAAACTTCCGCATGTCCGTGGTAATAAAATTCTGCCAGAAATAAGAATCTTCAGAAGAAGGCGTGGACGCATGCAGAATCTGATACCGGTGAAATCCCTTCGCGCGCTCTTCAATCAGGTCCACCGGGTGCGCTTCTTCCTTATTCTCATGCTTATACTTCGCTTCCTCGTCCATCACGCAGCGCATAATGGGCCGGCTGGACAAATTGCCCGGCTCCGACACCCCAACCATGTAAAGTTCCATGGAATCCAGCCGCATTTCCGCCGCCGTGAAAGCGTCAGGGTCACGCCGCTTATGCCGCGCCAGCACTTCATTCTTGGATATAAGCGGCTGGAGCCGCGCCCGTGAAAACGACCTGGCAAGAATTTCCGTAGGCAACGCCCACAACATGGGCGCAGGGTCATTGTCAATAAAATACGCCGCCGCAATCAACAGCGAAACCGTCTTGCCGGACTGCGTGCCGAAACACCAGTAAATATGTTGCAACCCCTCTTCCCTGATGCTTTCCAGCGGTTCCCGCATATACGGCATGCGCGCCGTGGAAAACCGCCCCGGCGCGTTCGGTGAAGTCTCCCGCGGAAGGACCAGGCATCTTTCCGCCCACTCCACCACACCCGGCTTTTCATGAATCTTCAACTTGCTAAACATGATTCAACAATCCGTTTATTTCCGCGTTCAGGTCATCAATCTTCCTGTTCCATTCCCGCGCCCATTCATCCCAGGCTTCATAAAAACGCGGCCGCCCGGCCGCCTCCAGCCGGGAACCTATAAAATCCCTCTGTTGCGCCATCAGCTCCGCCAGCGGAGCAACGCCCCGCGTCCGCATTTCATGAAACACATGCACCGGAACCAGGCTTCCGGCCGCCTCCAGAAGCCTCTGCTCATGCAGGCCGGCCCGCTCCCAATTCGCGCGCGCTTCGCGCACGGCACGGGTGAACGACGCAACCAAACCCACGTCACCGGACCGGGCGGCCGTTTCCAGTTGCTCTTCCATCCTCTTCAAAATCTGCCATGCGCTTTCCTTCGCCTCCCCGGCCCGTGCCAGATCGGACGCGCCGCCCATGGGCGCGCCCTCTCCGCCGCCTCCGTCCGCTTTCGCAGGTGACGGCGGAAACTGCTCTGCCAGAAAAGCCCTCCATGCAGGGGAATCCTTGGCCGCTTCTATCTGCGCCCAACGCAAAGATTTCCCATTCTTCTCCGCGAAAGCCTTCTTCAGCGCGCCGTTCACTCTGTCTCTCTTCTGTCCCATAACTTCGCTCCCTCTACTATTAAGCGAAATTTTCAAAAACGAAAAAATGCCCTCCAAATCAGCCGCTTTCCCCCATCCGCCGCCCGGAAAGCGAACAAGCCGCCGCCATCCGTCCGCTTTTGCGAAAAAAAACGCATGCCCATGCGAACAAAAACACGGCTATCCCCCTCCACGATGCGCTAAAAAAAACTCTTCATGAACGCTCCCGCTTTTCCCTGTGTCCGCCGAACTCCGCGATAAAGCCCATCCGCCTAAAAGATTCCTTGC
>PPYE01662132.1_pt1 | contig 18660 bp, 6 predicted proteins | sample 1559881 | NCBI WGS metagenome assembly PPYE01 (sample SAMN08240022, study PRJNA423297) | Human gut metagenome, whole genome shotgun sequencing project. | reverse complement strand
GGAGTGCGGCGTCAACTTCCTGCGCCTCAACGGTAACGGCAGCCAGGAGGAGCTGGCCGCTCTGGCCGACGCCTGCCGGGCCCAGGAGATCCTGCTGGCCCTGCCTCTGAAGGCCGACGCTCCCCAGGACGCCGCCGCCTTCCACGCCTGGATCGAGCAGCTGCTCTGCCTGGCCGGTCTGGGTGCCGACGCCATCCGCCTGGGTGACCTGTCCCGCCTCCCCCACAGCGTGCTGCGGATGGCCCGCCTCATCTGCCAGCTGGTGTGCCCCGGCGTGCTGCTGATGGGCAAGGCCCCCGCCCACGGCGAGGCCCCCTACTTTGGCAGCGAGGACAAGCCCGAGTGTCATCTGCTCTGCCGGAACAACGGCGCCCTGCTGTGGAACACTCTGGCCACCGGTGACGTGTCCCTCCTCCGCCACGAGGTGGAGGGTTCCCTGTCCTCCGCCGGTCTGTTCCTCAACCGGCTCCACGGGGATAGCGGTCTGGACTGGGCCCTGGACTACAACTGGCTGAAAGAGCACTGCGGCACCGACGAGAATGCCCATCGCCAGTACCTCAACGACTGGGCCACCGGCAAGTTCCCCGGCAGCAACAGTCGGGGCGAGCTGTGCCGTGAGGGCAAGGTGTGCGGCACCACCGCCTCCCTGTGCGGCGTGGAAGCCGCCGACTATGAGCAGGACAGCGTCAAGCTGGAGCAGGCCGTGGCCTGCGACCTGCTGCTCCACGCCTTCCTGCTCACCCAGAGCGGTATGCCCCTGCTGACCTGCGGCGACGAGGTGGGCCAGCTCAACGACTACAGCTACCACGAGGACGCCGCCCGGGCCGATGACGCCCGCAACCTCCAGCACGGCCCCTTCCAGTGGGAGCTGGCCGCTATGCGTGACAATCAGGAGACCCGCCAGGGCAAGCAGTTCCAGGGTCTGCGCCGCCTGGAGCAGCTGCGCGGGGCGGAGCCCGCTTTTGACGCCCGGGCCAATGTGTGGACCTTCGACACCGGCAATCCCCATGTGCTGGGTCTGGGCCGCTGGTATGAGGGCCGCAAGCTGGTGGCACTGTTTAACTTCAGCGGCGACTTCGTCACCGCCGGTGCCCCTGAGGGCGGCGCCTTTGATGAGCTGATCTACGGCGGCCACTATGACGAGATCGGCCATGTGGAGCTCTATCCCTACGGCTTTGTCTGGCTGCTCCAGCAGGAAGCCTAAAAAACATACAAAACGGACCGGGAACTGAGTTCCCGGTCCGTTTTTTCTTTGGTCACCGTTCCGGCAGCGTCCGGACAGCCTTCTCCAACAGCTCCAGCAGCAGGGGCATCTGCTCCCGCTCGGGCAGCATTAGCCGCACCGCCCGGCAGTCCAGGCCCACATAGCTCTCGCAGCTGACAGTGAGCAGCCCCTCCCCCATCAGGTGGCGCTGCAAATGGAAGGTGGGGTCCTCCGCCTCCACATAGAGCATGAGGATGGGGGTACTCTCGCAGGTAGCCGCCGCCCGGAGATTGCGTCCATACCGCTTGTTGTACCTCTCTATAGCTGCCAGCAGTTCCCTCTTGCTCACAATCACCGGCTGGATACCGAAGGGATCCTCCGGCCGCTCGAACTTGGTCTCCAGCGCGGTCTGGGCCAGCACCCGGGCGATGCCGTTGCTGTTGAAGGGCAGCACCAGCTTCTCCAGCTGAGGCAGCAGGCCGCTCTGGGTGGAGCTGACCCCGTAGCCCAGCCGCACCCCGGCCATACCCCACCCCTTGGAGAAGCTGCGGGTCACAATTAGGTTGGGATGGCTGGGGATCAGGTTGATGGCACTGGCGGAAAAGGGCAGGTACTCGGCATAGGCCTCGTCCACCACCAGCAGCTTTCCCCACTCCTCCGCTCGCCGGGCGATGCGGGCGATATCCTCCAGACTGACCGGCAGGCCGGTGGGGTTGATGGGATTCTCCACGATGAACAATCCATACTCTGCCGACATCTTGGCCAGATAGTCGTCCACATGGAAGCGGTAGCCGTCGGAGCGGTCTAGGTAGCAGCACTCGTACACCGAGCCGGTGCAATTCACATGGTCCACATAGGCGGTGAACTGTGGGGCGTGTCCCAGCACCTTCTTGCCTCTGGTGAGGCACAGTAAATTCAGGTTGCACAGGATGTCATAGGAACCGTTGCCCAGAATGATGTGGTCGGCGGTGAGCCACTCCTCCCCCACACCGTTGCCCCGGTACCAGTTGGCCAGAGCCTCCTTCAGGGTGCCGCCGTGGGGATAGTATTTGATCTCGGCAAAGTTGCCGCCGTGGGCCTCCGTCCGCTGCTCAAAGGCGTGGAGGCGCTGGAAGATACAGTTGCCCAGCAGATCGGCGTTGACCCCCAGGGAGCAATCCAGCTTGATGTCCCCCTCCGGCAGGCTGCCTGCATAGTCCTTTGAAACGTAATCCCGCACATAGGGATTGATCTCCAGATGAAACATCCCGCTCCCCCCTGTTACAGCTTTTTCCTGTCTGTGCTTTCAGGATAACACCGATTCTTTTCAAAGGCAAGGTCCATCCTGACAGCGTCTTTGAGGATGACCCGCTGTTTCCACCCCGGTCCAGTGCTTCTGATACACTATGCAGCTGGCAGATTGTTTTTCCCGCTTAATGGGCCTAGAATGGGATTGCATAAAACCATTCTTAACGGAGGTGCCTATGATGAAAAAACGCTTGCTATCCCTTGTGCTTACCCTGTCCCTTTCCCTCTCCTTGTGCCTCACACCTGCACTGGCAGCCGCCGGGCTCTCCAACTTTACCAAGAGCAAAACCTATACCCCTGGCCAGTTCACCGATGTGGCCTCCTCTACCTGGTACACCTCTGCCGTCCAGGCCGCCTATGAATACGGCCTGATGCAGGGCTCCAGCGACACCACCTTCAATGTGAACGGCAAGCTGACCATCGGCGAGACCGTCGCCATCGCCGCCCGTCTCCACGCCACCTATCAGGGCAATGGATACACCTTCACTGCCAGCGAGCCCTGGTATCAGACCTATGTGGATTACGCCCTGACAAACGGCATCTGCCAGGCCTATCCTGACTACACCGCCGTCATCAGCCGGGCCTCCTTCGCCATGATCCTGACTAATGCCCTTCCGCCCGAGGCGCTGACCGCCATCAATACGGTGGAGGAAAACGGTATTCCCGATGTGCCCAGCGACGCCAACTACCATGACGCCGTCTATCTGCTCTACCGGGCCGGCGTCCTCTCCGGTACCGATTCCACCGGCACCTTTGCCCCCTTCAACCAGATCACCCGGGGTGAGGTAGCCGTCATTCTGTCCAGCATGGTGGACCCCTCTCTGCGCAAGTCCTTCACCCTGAAGGCAGTGGTGAAGCCCACCTCCCTCACCCTCAGCGCCCCCAACTTTGTGGTGGACGCCGGCGCCAAGCAGACGCTGAAGGCCACCGTGGCCCCCGCCAATACCACCCTGCCTGTCACCTGGTCCTCCTCCAACACCAACGTGGCCACCGTGGCCTCTGACGGCACCGTCACCGGCGTCACTCCCGGCACCGCCACCATCACCGCCAAGTGCGGCTCCCTCACCGCCACCTCTGTGGTCACCGTGCAGAAGGTTCCCCCCATCGGCAAGCCCACAGGCTTCTTTTTTACCCGCAACAGCGTCAACGGCATCACCCTCTCCTTTGACGGAAGGAACAACTCCGGAAAGGCCATCAATTACTACACTGTCCATGTGACCTTCCTGGACCCCATCGGTAACCCCGCCTACGATGAGATCACCCACAAGGCTACCGCCTCTGTGCGCTACGTGGGACCCGTTTCTCCCGGAAGAAGCATCCTTGTTTACAAGCTGATGGGCTATGTGCCCGCCTGCGACGCCATCCGGATCGATACCATTGATCTGGAATATGCCGACGGGACAAAGGAGACCATCGTTTATAACCAGACGACCCATCGGGAGGAACATTTCTGATTCTGCCGCCCGGGTTGCAAAACAGGCATGAAAGGAGCCGCCCGTTGGGCGGCTCCTTTCATGCCTGTATCGTTGGACTTCTCAGCTGCTGGGACAGATATGACAGGGGCGCGCTGCTGACGCAGCGCGCCCCTGTCGGCATGGATCGTTACTTCTTCAGGTTCTGGGCAAAATTCATGAAGATCTGCGCCACTTCCGCCCGGGTGGCGGTGCCGGTGGGATCCAGCACGCTGCCGCCCTTGCCGGACAGCAGCTTGGAGCCTACCGCCCACTCCATAGCCTGGGCAGCCCAGGAGGAGGTCTTGGCGCCGTCGGTGAAAGCAGTCAGGTCGCCCTTGGCGGATACGTCATACTCCTTGTACTCGGCGTAGCGGTACAGGATGGTGGCCAGCTGCTCACGGCTCACAGTGTCGTTGGGAGCAAACACGGTGTCGCTGTAGCCCTTGACGATGCCCTTGGAGGCGGCCCAGTTCACAGCGTCGGTGTACCACACGCCCTGTTCCACGTCGGTGAAGGACAGGGTGGCCTCAGCCTTGGGCTGGCCCTCCAGCCGCCACAGCATGGTGACCACCATGGCCCGGTTGGTGGTCATGAGGGGAGCAAAGGTGGTGGTGGAGGTACCGTTCATCAGTTCCTTGTCATAGACGTACTTCACAGCCTCGTAGAACCAGTCGTTGGACTTCACATCGGTGAAGGGCAGATCCGTGCCCACAGAGCCGTCGTCCTTGGCGAAGGAGGCCTTTACGGTGACGGCAGAGGCAGGCATGGTGAAGGTGTACTTGCCGTCGCCCTTGTCGGTGAGCTTGAGCTCATTGCCGTTCTTGTCGGTGACGGTGAGCTTGTCCAGCTTACAGCCCTCGTCAGGCTTCACAGTCAGGGTGATGGTGAGGCCCTTGGAGGCGCGGGTACGGCTGGCGGTCACGGTACCGTCGTCCGCCTTCTCCACGGTGATGGCGTAGGAGGTGGAGGGCGTGCTGCCAGAGTCCTCGATGGCCTGCATGGCATCCTCCAGAGCGGCAGTGGCCGCAGTCACCTCTTCCATAGTGGCCAGAGGGCTGCCGCTGAGGGCACGGGCATAGACCACAGCCTGGAACAGGTCGCCTTCCAGACCAGTGCTGGTAAAGCCCAGGCCCTTCTGGGCCACGATTTCCTCCGCCTTGGCCAGCAGGTCGTTCAGAGCGGTCTTGTCCACAGCTTCATAAACCAGGAATTCCTGTACTTTGTAGACCGTACCGTTATTGCTGGCAATCCCCTGCAGCTTGACATAGCGGGCGGAGACAGGAGTCTCCAGTGTGATGGTCTCTCTGGCCTCCCGATTGTCGGCGACCTGAGCCGCCACATCCCAGTTCTCTCCATCCATGGAGGTGAGGATCTGGAAGTCCTTGCCCACGCCGTTGGAGCGCCACTGGATCTCCACCTGGGAGATGGTGCGGGCCTGGCCCAGATCCACCGTCAGAGCGCTGTCGGCGTGGTCGCCCTGCCAGTAGGAATAGATCTCAGAGGAGTTGTCATCGCTGGTGGTAAATGCCTCGCCGTCGATGGCCTTCATGGCAATGCTGGTGCGCTGTTCGCCGTCGTCGTAGCTATCCCCGGAAGCATAGGAATTGCTGCCGGCAGCGGTGTTCTGCGCCACGTTGACCAGTCCGTCATCGGCGTTGCCGGCCACTTCGGCGGCGGAGAGCGCCTTGTTATAGACCTTCAGGTTGGCCATCTGGCCGTGGAAGTCCTGTCCGATCTTCTCCAGCGGCAGCAGCACGGAGGAGTACATGGTGGAGATCGCGTCGGGAGCCAGACCGTCCTGGTCCGCTTTCTGAGACAGGAAGGTGACCAGCTGACCATTCACATAGAGCCGGGTGGCCTGGAAGGTGCCGACGATGGTCACCTTGACCGGGGTGCCGTCAGTGGGAACCTTGTAGTTGAAGTCGCGGGTAAAGTAGTTGACATCGGCGCTCATCTTGCCGTCATGCCCCGCCACCTGGATGCGGCCGTCATAGCCGGAGAAGAGAGAGGACTCCTTGGTGTTCGCAGTGCCGTCCTCCCCGGTAAGCTTCAGGTCAAAGGACACGGTATAGGGATAGGACATGGTCTTGAGAGGCGTTGTCAGCAGGGTATTGCCGTCAAAGGCCAGCCAGCCATCCGTGACGGAACCGCCGGTCAGGGCGGCGTCATAGCCGTTGCCGCTGGCGTCGTAGACGGTCTTACCGTCTCCGGACACATTGGCAAAATCATAATCCAGCACCAGGGAGCTCTTGCTGTCGATCTCCATGGCGATCTGGGTACCGGGGCCCTCCGCCAGCCGGCTTGCCCGCAGCTCATACTCGGTAAAGGTATCATCCTCATCCGTGCCGTTCCAGGTCTTTTCGCTGACGATGGCAATGGCCCGCAGAACACGCTGGTGCACATCCCGCTCGGTCATGCCCTCCTGGCTCTGGTCGCCCCAGATCACGGCCTTGGCGCCGATCAGGTTGGGCTCGCCCAGCAGGGGATCTCCGCCGCCGAACATGGTGGGATTCCAGTCATAGAACAGGTACTCCGCGTTGGGCACATCCCGGAAACGGCGGCCCGGATTGCCGTACAGGAAGGCGTCCCGGGCGTTGATGACCTGGAACCCCTCCGCGGTACGCTTGGCGGCATTGTCGTAGCCAGGGTACCAGATGTCCAGCTGATAGTCCTTGGCCAGTTCAGCAGGCGTCTTGTCCAGCACTTCGCCGGCGGTGGAGAAGCTGCCGGTCCCGGCGCCCCACATCCGGATTTTGGTATCCGCACCCAGGTTTTTCTGGATCACCTGGCGCATATTGTCGGCAAACTGTGCAAAGGCGTTATAAGTCTCTTTATTATGTACCCAGTACTCGTCGGCGCCGATATGGACCACAGGTCCGTAAACGGCGGGCTCTTCACCCCGGGTATACTCGTCCCACAGGGTGGAGGCAAACTTGAAGGCCCGGGTCTTGTTTTCGCCGATCAGATCCAGCAGCTCCTGATAACCGGAGTTGCCGGTGGCAGTGGACGCCAGCATGGTGCCGCCTTCCAGCCAGTCGATACCATCCGGATTTTTCTCAGCGTACTTGTTGTAGAGCAGGGAGTGGCCGGGCATATCCAGCTCGGTCATGACGTACATACCCATGTCCTGACACATGGCCTCCAGTTCCCGCCACTGCTCCTTGGTGTAGGTGGGGTTGCCCTGATAATCCTTGTTGTTGTTGTAGTAGTCAGCGTTGACCAGATCCGCCGGAATACCGGCGTGCTTGGTCTCGGACTTCAGGCTGGGGAAGGTTTCGCTCTCCAGACGGTGGAAGCCGGAATGGGTATCAAAGGTAGCGCCGTTGATGTTGGAGTTGTCGTTATCGCTGATGTGAAGATGATACTCGCTCATCTTGTACCACAGCATGATCTTGGCGTAGTCCTGCAGCTGCTGATAGCGGTAGGGAGTACGGGCCACATCCAGCATCAGGCCCCGGACCTCATAGGCGGGATAATCCCGCATGATGCCCTTGGGAATGGCGCTGTGGGTCTCGTCCTGCCACAGGATCTGCTCGGCGGTGATGGTGCCGTACAGGCAGCCGGTGTAGGTGGGGGCATAGATATGCAGGCCCTCATCATTGGTCACCATCAGGTAGCCTTCCTTGCCCAGATCATAGGCGTTGGGATCGGTCAGAGACTCCAGATAAATGTCGTTGGGTCCGGTGGGCGCGGTCCCGGTCACCACCTCCAGGGTAATGCCGCAGATCTCTTCCACATCCGCCTTCATGTTGGCAGCAGCCTTTTCCAGGCCCACGCCGGCGGCGTCATTGAGTACGATTTTGGAGTCGGCGGTCAGGGTAAAGTTCCCCTCGTAGCCGTACCACTCCTGTACGGTGGGAATGACCTCCGGCCTATCATTGGGCTTGGCTACCGTGGGGAACCAGGCGGCAGGATAGCTGTCACTGTGGCTGGGGACGGTCACCGTCACGTTCTTTTCCGCGTAGTTTTCCTCATTGCCGTCCTCGCTGAGGCGAAGCAGCAGAGTGACATCCCGGGGACCGATGTTCCACTGACTGATCACGCCGTCGTTGCTTACCACATTCTCCAGCTCGCTGCCCCGGACGATCAGGGAAGTGCCCTTCTCGGTCTCCGGAAGGGTGATGGTTTTGTCTGCTTTGCCAGGGTCGGACACCGTAACGCCGGACAGGATCTCTTCCACATCCAGCGGCGGATGGCGGGTGGGATTGGTGCCCAGCACCTCGATCTCCGCGATATTCACGTTATGTCCGCCGGGGGCCTGGGCATTGGTCTTGGTGATGTACATCCGCAGATAGCGACCCACCGGAGCTGCGTCCAGGGCCGGATTGGTCGTTGTGGTAATGGTGTCCCGGTTGGCCGCGGTATCAGCAATATTCTGGTTCGGACCATTGGTCACAAAGGCGTTGGCGGAAGGCCGGTCCACGGTGGCCACTGTTTTCCAGGAGTCTTCCACCTCCGGGGTATCGGTGGTCTGGATCTCATAGTCCATGGCCCACACTTTGGCTTTGTAGGAAATACGGATTTCCTCCAGAGTAGACCCCGTGGCTCCAAGGTCGATCTGGATCCACTGATGGGTCTGCTCCGCATCGTCCTTGGAATTGTTACCAATAGTGAAGTTCTTCAGATCACCTGAATTCCACTTGCTGTCCATGCTGCCGTCCACCACATTGGCCGGAGAGGTGCCCTCGACGGAAGTGGAGGCTTCCGTGGGCTGGCCCAGCGCCAGATTCCAGGCATCCTCGCCCGGCTCCGGCTGAGGCTCGTCGGACGCTTTGTAGATGGAGATCTCCCGCAGGCACACATTGTCGCCCGGCGCGGCGGCGTTGGTCTTTTCCACATAGAAGCGCACATAGCGCTCCACCGCTGCGTCCTGCCTCAGGGCAGGCGAGGTGGTTTTGGTAATGGTATCGGTATTGGCGGCGGTCGCAGGCGTCCCATTGTTGGTTTCGTCCGCAATGTCCTGCCCCTCGCCGTTTTTGACCGCGCCGTCAAAGGGCGCGCGCTCCACCCGGACCAGCGTGGCCCAGTCATCGCTGTCGCCGTTGTCCGAGGAGGTCTGGATCTCATAGACCATGGGCCAGACCTTCATATTGTACCAGAGCTTGATGGCCTCAATGGCCACGGGCTCGGTCACATCCGCGCCCAGGTCCACCGTCAGCCATTGGGTCGTCTGAGGCGTATCAGCGGTTGTTGGCCCATCTTTCATGGGGCCGGAGGCCCACTGCTGGGTTTGATTGGTAATGCCGTCCACTGCATAATGCGCGGTGAGGTTATCTGGATTTTCTTCAGAAGAGACTGTGACCGCACAGCTTTCCGTCACCAGGTCCTCCAGATTGTCCGGCAGCTGAGGTCCTGCGGCCCATACCGGAAGGGGCCCTGCCAGACTGATCACCATGGATGCACTGAGCAACAGGCTGAGTGCTTTCTGCATGATCCTCATAAATATCATCCCTTTCTTCTGCTATTTTCAGTCAGGATCCTTTGGAGTTAAAAAATGTGGGGCTATTCTCTCTATAGCGCCCCTTCAGCGCCTCCTCTCCCGGCACAAAGCTTTATTTTGTATCCTTTGTACATCTTAACCAATAGTTTCCAGGTGTTTTTCTTGCAAAACGACCATTCGCATCTAGTTTAGCACCGGAAACCTTTACCGTAAGTATGATTTTTTATCATACTCACACCTGCCGCCTCTGTGAAATCGCGGGAACACATTTTGTTGGGCGGCCGCATTTGCGCCCAACCTGTATCCTTTTCCCGCGCAAAACAGTTGTACAAATATAAAAGAGCAGGCGGCCAAGGCAAATGCCTTGGCCGCCTGCCGCACTGCTGGAATCACAGCCGGAACACACAGTTTATGTTCCGCTCTCTCCCGGATTTCTGTTTGGACTTTTTCACCCATCAGCCGCTGATGGGGGTAGACAGGTTGGTCTTAAGGGCGGAGATCTGGTCGGCAGTGAGGCCGATGCCGGTCAGGTAGTCCTCCGCGGCCTTCTGCAGGTCCACCTTGGACAGATCGGCATCCTTCTTCAGGCCGGCCAGGTCCCGGAGCATACCCACGGCCACCTCAGAGATCAGCTTATACTGCTCGGAGTTCTTCTCCACATGGTAGTAGTTCTCATAGGACACCATGTAGTCGGCCACGATCTCCTTCTGGGAAGCACCCATCAGGGCCTCCAGCAGGATGGCGGTAAAGCCGGCCCGGTCCTTACCCTCGGTGCAGTGGAAGGCATAGGGGCCCTCGTGGGCGATCATGAACTGCAGACCGGTCTTGAGCTTGGCCTGGAAGTCGGCGGCCTTATAATCCACGCCCATGTTGAGGGCGATCACATTTCCCGCCTCATAGAGACCCTTGTAGTAGGGAGAATCAAAGCCCTCGGCGGCAAAATAGCCCTGGATGGCCTCGTCATCGTCGGCCAGGTTGACCACGGTCTTGACGCCAGCCTTTTCAATCAGGTCGTCGGCATAGGCAGCCCGGCCGATTTCGGGGTTCACGGGGCTGCTGGTGCGGTAGAGCACGCCCTCGGCAATGTCGCCCACGGTGATGGCGCGGAAGTTGGCAAACACCTCGTCGGAGGCGTAGTCGCTCCGCTCGTTGGTGCGCTCAAGCTGATGGGCCTGATACTGACCCAGGTAACCGGCCTTCTCAGCCAGCGTGAAGGTGACAATGTCGCCCTCCTCCACGCCGTAGGTGCCGGCAAAGTTGCCCATGTTGATGGCAACCACAAGGATGTCGCTCTCCTTGTTGTCACGCACCACGCACTCGCCGGTGTTTACATCGCTGTAGGCGGTGCAGAAGGGGATCTCCAGGCTCTGGCCGTTCACAGTCACGTCCAGCACGTCACCCAGCTCCAGGCCCGCGGTATAGAGCACCTCAGGCTTGATATCCAGGTCCAGGTTGCCGTATTTCTCGATGGCGGCCACGCTGCCCACCACGGGCGCCCGGCTCACATCATAGGTGTTGGCGAAGATCGCGCCGTTGACCACCCACACGTCGGAGAAGTCGGGCTTGCCGTCCTTGTTGGGGCAGACCAGGTAATCGCCGTAACCGTGCTCAGAGACAGGATCGTTCACATGGAGCACATCGCCCCAGGCAGTGTTGACGGTGAGACGCACGTCCTTTGGAACAAAGCAGGCAAAGTTGGTGTCGGGTTCAGCCTTGGTCTTCAGATCAATGAAGGTGTCCTTGGAGCTGGTGAAATCCTCCGCCTTGAGGGCAGTACCGTCGGCCTTGGTATAGGTCTCCAGCACCTTGCTCAGCTTGGTGACCCACTGCTCGCCCACAGTACCCTTGAGGACCACGCTCTCCCCGTCATCGGTGGCGGTGTAGTCCACATTCTCCAGGTCGTTGTGGAAGGTGGTATCCTTGGAGACCATCATGCCCTGGATGGTATACTCCGCCTTGCCGGTGAGGAAGAAGTCCTCGGCATGGGCCTTGATGTAGTCCTCAGCGGGAGTCTCAAAGGTGAGTTGGCCAAAGTTCATCAGGATCTGGGCCAGCTCGGAGCGCTGGGCAGTCCCGGTGGGATTGAGTTTGTTCTGGCTGCCGGAGAGGATACCCAGCGCCACAGCCCGCTCCATACCGTCCTTGGCCCAGTCGGCCACGGAGGCGGCATCCGCATAAGTGCTCAGGTCGGCATTGTCGGCCTGAGCGCCCTGGGCGTCGGCGTAATCGGCAAAGACCTTGCCCAGCTCCTGCCGGGTCATGGCCCGTTCGCCGCCGAAGGCGCCCTGGCCCACGCCGGTGGTCAGGCCCTCATCTTCAGCCCAGGCGGCAGCGTCGGCGTACCACTGATCGGAGACATCGTTGAAGGAGGCAGCCTCGGCCACAGCAGGACGGCCCGCCATGTTGTACAGGGTCTGATAGACCATGCCCCGGGTCACGGTGAGAGAGGGGCCAAAGGCGTTATCGCCGGTGCCGTTCATGATTCCCTTTTCAGAGACATAGGAGACGGCAGGGGCATACCAGGCGTCAGAAGCCACGTCAGTAAAGACGGGGGCAGTTCCTTCCGCGGCCATGGCAGGGGCGGAGATGCCCAGCGTCAACGCGGCAGCCAGAGTCAGGGAGAGGAGTTTTTTGCGTTCCTTCATTTCAAACATTCCACCTTTCCACATTTGTATCCCACCACTGTTGGGATACTTCTTCCATGTGCCATAGTAGCAAAACCGACTTAACAATACAAGCACATTCTTGCGGTATCTTCCCTCTTCATTGATAAATACGTTCCATCAGCGTCTTTGGAGACGCTAACTGAAAAAATGACGACAAATATGAAGAACGTACAGTTGCGATGTCAGACTATCTATTTTACTATAAAAGTGTAAGATAGAGAAAGAAAACTTGGCCAATTTGCACGAACAAACAGGAGTGGATATCGGTGGTGAAAAAAGAGATGGATGATTACAAACAAAAAGGAACCGTTTGGCTCAGAGAGTATAAAAATGAGATTGCAATCACAGTTCTAATCATTGTGATTCTGATCCTATCCCCTATGCTCTCGCCGTTTTTTCTCTCCGGCAGCAACTTGCTGAATCTGCTGCGGCAGACCGCTTATACCGCAATTGCCGCCATTGGAATGTACTTCGTGATCCTCATCGGCGGGATCGATCTCTCCATTGGCGCCACCATTCAGATCATCGGTATGGTCTCCATCACTATGCTGATCAACGGTGTGCCGGTATGGCTGACCATTCTGACTGTACTGGGCATCGGTGTGGCAGTTGGGCTAGTGAACGGACTCTTCGTTACCTACGGCAGACTACAGCCCTTCGTGGTAACACTGGTGACCAAGCAGATTACACTAAACGTGCTGGAGGAGAGCGCCAGAGAAGATGGAACCTGCTATGAGGAGTCCGACGGCCTTATGCGGCAAAAGACACCGACGGAGCTGCTCCAGGTCCTGCTTCAGCGAGAGGCGGCAGCCCAGATTATGACAAAAGAGGCTGAGATCAACGCCCTGCAAAGCCAAATCAATCCTCATTTTCTGTACAACACCTTGGAAACCATCCGCGGCCAGGCCCTGTGCTGTGGGGCCACTTCCATTGCCGATGCTACAAAAGCGCTGGCCGAGATCTTTCGATACAACATCAGTCAAAAAGGGGCCATGATCAGTCTGAAAGAGGAACTGGCCAACATTGACGCCTATATGAGGATACAGAGCATTCGCTTCAATGACCGCTTTACGCTCCACTCCGATGTGGCAGAGGATACCCTCTATATTCAAATTCCCAAACTTCTGGTGCAGCCCGTAATTGAAAATGCCCTGAAGCATGGTCTGGAAGTCAAACGCGGGAAGGGAAATATCTGGATCTCTGCATTTCGCACAGCGAATCGTCTGGAAATTGCCGTAGAGGATGACGGCGTAGGGATTTCTCCCACCATTTTGAAAGCGCTGAATGAAAAACTGGCTCAAGGCCAAGCAGAACGGCTAGGCAGTTCCACCACCTCAAACATCGGCTTGGCTAATATCAATGAGCGGATCAAATTGATTTATGGCACAGATTACGGCGTCACTGTACTAAGCGCAGAGCAGCAGGGCACTCAGGTAATTCTATCGTTAGGTATTCTGTCCTGACATATATGGCAGGCGCAAGGGTAAACCGGGCCTCCGGCCCATATCTACCAGAATAGCTATCAAATATACTTTACTAAAGAAATGCGATATAAAAACAGCAAAACCGTAAGGGAAAACCTTATACAACAAAGCTCTTTAAAAATGAGAAGTCCGTTTTTCGATGAAATAGTTCGAAAAACGGACTTCATTCATGTTTTACTGTTCCAAAAAACGTTTCAGGATTGCGGCAGCTTCTGCTCTCGTTGTATCACCCCGGGGGTCAAGCAAGTTGTTTTCTTTGCCTGAAAGCAGACCATAACCGACGGCCCACGCTACACTTTCTCTTGCCCAACCGGAAACAGCGTCCGCATCAGCAAACACAGTCAGGTCGCCTTGGCTGGCCGTATGGATCCCCTTGTAGTCTGCATAGCGGCTCATGACTGCCGCTATTTCCTCGCGGGTCATATTTTGATCAGGCGCAAATTTCCCATCGGAGACTCCTGTAATGATGCCGTTTTCCGACGCCCAGCAGACAGCATCCGCATAATACGCATCTTCCGCAACATCATCAAACTTCAGCACACTGTTCGTTTGCGGCCGGCCATCCGCCCTGTAAAGTATGGTAATGAACATTGCCCGCGTCAGGAGTTCATTGGGAGCAAACTCAGTGTCGGACACCCCGAAAAACAATCTGTTTTGTTCGGCATAGCAAACGCTGTCAAAATACCAATCTGTCTTATTCACATCGGAGAAGCAAGAAATTTCACCCTTGTCAAAAAGGCTTAAATGCTCAAAAAACAGGTTTGGATCAAAGATGCCGTATCCGCTTTCTTCATCATAGCCTTTTTCGCATATATCCTCACAGCTGGATCGCAAAAAATACCGGATCTGGTGGGGCAAAAGTTCCGGATAAGCTTCAAGGGCGGCAGCAGCATAGGAGGTAATCAGCGCGGCTGAATAGGATGTACCCGTCACCAGTTCGTAATCGTCTGCGTTTTTTATGGAAACAGCATTTACCTTTTCGCCGGAAAAGAGCAAATCCAGCCCGCTTCCGTGACAGGAGAAAGCAGAAGGCTCCAGCGTTTCGTTATGGCTTCCGACGCCGATCACCGTAGGATATGCGGCGGGATAATAGACACTTCCCCCGTCGTTTCCGCAGGCCGATACAATCAAAACGCCCTTTTCTTCCGCATAGTCAACCGCCTTTTTTAATGCTTCGTTTTCCTTCGGTACACCGCTGCTGATATTGATGATCTTGCAGCCGTAGCTGTCAATGGCGTCGTATATGGCGCTGCAAATGACTTGGATGCCTCCGTTTATGGCGACGCCTGACGGGTACTGTGAATAATATACCAGCGGTACGATCTGGCTCTCACTGGACGGGGAGATAATTTCATTATCCAGCGTGCCGAGAATTAAGCTTGCAACCCTTGTTCCGTGACCGACCTTATCCTCAGTGCCGTCGTGTTCCGAAACATAGTTCTTTCCCTCCAGAATCCGGCTGCTGTCAAGAATATGCTCTTTTTGTGTGACGCCGGTATCAATCACACCAATTTTAACAGAGGCGGCAAATGCCGCCTCTGTTAAAATTACGATAAGCAATAAGAGTATCAGTATTTTTTTCATAGGCTTATCTGTTCTGAAGCAGGGTATAAATCAGTCTTGTCAGTATGGTTGCGGCTTCTACACGGGCAGCCAGGCCTTGCGGTCTGAAGCTTCCATCCTCGTATCCGATGACGAGTCCCAGATTTCTGGCCGCCACCACAGAATCGTATGCCCAGCTGCTGATCTGCCCATCATCCGTGAATTTACCGGCGGGTTCAGCCTCTATCTGATATCCTTCGTACTTCAAATAGCGGTCTATCATGGTACAAATCTGCTCGCGGGTAATCTTGTCGTTGGGCCCGAAATGCTCCGCGTCATATCCCTCAATGATACCGTTGTACGCGGCCCAGGAGACATATTCCTCATACCACGAACAGGGTTCAACGTCGGTGAAGCTGTGGGCATCATAGGTACCCAAATTGCCGTGCATTCTGCCAAGCATCGTTACAAACATTGACCTTGTAAGGTCTCCTTCCGGGACAAACAGGTTGCCTCCCACACCAAGCACCACTTCTCTGGCCGATGCGAAATCCACATAATCGTAAGCCCAGTGGGTCTCCGGAACATCATCGAAGTTGATGCCATCCACAACGGTGATCCTGTAAGTCGCACGGACCGGCGTAATAAACCGGAACACTCCGTCTACAACGGCAGACTTGGCAACTGTGATATAGGTTCTTCCGCCGTCTGTGCTGTACTGTGCCACGACATGATTCTCGTTTTCAACCGGTTTTCGCAACGGATATGTAACAAGTTCGCCTTCCTCGGCAGTTACCGTTGCAATAATATCTGTGACCGAAGTGGTCGGGCGTCCGCTGCTTTTCGCTTTGAAATTGGCTTTTGCTTCTACGGACGTGTTCGGCATGGTAAAGCTGATTGTGGTCGCGCTGGGATCGGATACGGTCACACCCGTGAGGACCCAGCCATTGAAGACATATCCGTTGTCGGGGGTCGCGGTGAGCGTTACCAGTTCACCAGGGGCGTATCTTCCGCCGCCCGTAACCTTTCCGCCGATGGTAGAGGTGATTGTTACGCTGCCCTCCTCCAGCGGCGCGCCAAAGGTTACGGCATCGGTCAGGTAGGCGCCCTTGGTAACTTCCAGTCCGCCCTCCACAAAGCCCTGGGAATTTCCGCTGATCTCCAGCAGTCCGTCGGCGTCAACATATGCGCTGCCTTCCACCGCGGTACAGTTCCACACGACATTGGGGCCGGTCAGTCTGAACGTAGTTCCGTCAGACGTCACGCCCGCAAGAGAGAGAACCACAGTCGTATCATCCGCCGTAGCCGGAATATTTCCGTTGTCCACGACGTTGCCATTGATCAGCACCTTTACGCGCTGCAGATCCGCCAGGCCGCCGTGGGTGACGGTGGCATACTCCGTCAAGGAGTTCCCCGCCGCGTCTGAAGCAGTGATGCAGAGTTCTCTCTGGGAGGCGTCATTGGGTGCGTAAACGGTAACGTCAAAGCTGAACAGGCCGTCCTGATCTATGGTTCCGCCCAGCTGCGAAACGGTCTTGTCCGAGCACACTTCGACTCCGTCCGATGTGATGGTGAATCGTGCGTCGCTGTCCGTCACGCCGCTCACGGTAAGCGTTCCGTCCTTGGCAAAGGTGCTGCCGTTGAGCGGGGAGGAGAGCATGAGCCTGGGCGGCGTCGTGTCAACCACAAAGGAATAGCTGTACTGGAATCCGTCGCCCTGGCCGTCTTTCCCCTTGATGGTAAGGGTATGCCCGCCCTCGCTCAGCTCCGTAAGCGGAATGGAGATGCTTGCGGTATCCGTAAAGGCACCGTACGCTCCGCTTCTGTATCCGTCGCTGTCCGGGGTGAGGGCTCCGTCAACGCCCCATTCTCCCGTTACGCACTCCGTTACGCTGGCCGTAAAGCAGATGTCGCTTGCGGTGTAGGTCTCCCTGACAACGGATACTTCCCGTGCAGGCGTATCCGGATCGTTATCATGGTCTGCCATTACCAGCTCCGAAATCTCCTGCTTCTGCACGTCCGCCTGGATCGTCACTTCCGGCATGGTCATCTCCGGCATGGTGATCAGCTTTGTCAACACCTCTTTGCCGTAAACCACCGCGTCGTACGCGCCGTTGCCGTCCGAATCCACCAGGCAGTAGGGCTTGATGCCCACTTTGTAGCTCTGTCCGGCGACAAGGCCCTTTTGCTCCTCAACGCCGTTTTCGTCCACACCGGTGTAGCTTCCGCCGATGGTAATGACGGTCGTGCCCGTTTCGTTCTTGGTATATGCAAGTCCGTCAATCTCTGTGGCCGTCCCGTCCGCATAATACACCGTCGCCAGGTATCCCATGGTTTTTGCATCGCCGGTCTGTGCCACGTCCACGCCCAGTTCCAGGTTGCCGGCGGAATAAACGTCCGAAATCACAGCTGTCTCCGGCATATTGGCGTTGGTATAGGATATCGGGGAGGTGCTGTAAACCGCGCTGTTGACCTCATCCTCTTTGGAATATACCGCACGAAGGTAATAGGTTCCCGAGGGCAGATCCACAGGCAGAGCCAGCGACGCCGTTGTGCCAGAAAGGGTAGTGACATCTTCGATGCTGCCAAGGTATCTGACGCCGCTTTCCGCCGCGGGAGCCGTATCCTCGGTCAGATAGAAGCTGATCTTGTCCAGCTCCGCCGTCTTCGTTCCGGTCCACGTCACATCCAGCTGACTGCCGTTGATGCTGGCGCTGACTGCCGTCAGCTCGGGGAGGGGATCCACGTTGTAGATCACGGCGTTGGCCTTCGTCATGCCGGTGGAGATGTACCAGTCCTTGCCGTAGTCCGCCAGATCGGTCACGGTGAAGGCGTAAGATGCCTTGCCTGTCTCGGCGGTATAGGTGACGTTTGCGTTTGCGGCATCCGTGTTGGTACCGTCATATACAACGATGGGATATGGGGTTCCGGCCATAGACATTTCGGAATTTACTTTGAATTGCTTTGCGATCTCCCGGGCCTGCTCCAGACTCTCGGCATCGTAATCGATCCGCACGATGGCGGCCGCGCCTTCTGTGTACGCCCCGAGATTGAATTTGTGCAGCAGCAGATCGCCGCTGGACTTGAGTGTCGCGTCAAACAGCTGCGGCAGCTCCGACGTGTCCACAATCTCCGCCGCTTCCATACCGGAAATGTTGGTGCCGATCCGTGCATAGAGGGTCTGGCCCCGTTCCTCATCATAGTATACGGGAATATCCTCGTGTCCCAGCAGTTCCGGGAAGCTGGGCTTGGCAAGGGAATCGCCCGTACCGAAATCCACCGAGTTATCGCCCCAGTAATAGGCGATTCCCACGCGGACAGAAAGGATCTCCACATTGCCCCAGATCTTTTCGGTGCTGATGCCCAGATCGGCTCCGGCCACCGTTGTACCGCCGAAGACCGGCACCGACTCCGGAATGTTCACCGACGCATGGGCAAACATCTCAAAGAACCAGTCCGTGTAGTTCTCCCCGATCAGGACGATGTAGCCTCCGCCCTTGATTACGCCCTGGAACAAATCCACCGAGATGGCCGCCTCCAGATCGATGCCGGGATACCACTCCAGCCCCAGGCTGATCTTCTT
>PPYE01170860.1_pt1 | contig 18671 bp, 12 predicted proteins | sample 1559881 | NCBI WGS metagenome assembly PPYE01 (sample SAMN08240022, study PRJNA423297) | Human gut metagenome, whole genome shotgun sequencing project. | reverse complement strand
GGTATGGACTGCTGATCCTGTTCTTTGCAATGTCTTTTTTCAAACAAACGGCCTCGTTCCGGGAGCTTCGGCACCCGGAACAGGTTTTTCGGCTGTTTATCCGTTTTGCTCTGGCACAGGGGGCAATTACATACGGAATGGATATCATCAACCTGATTTTTGAGGTTACAGGCGGCATTACGGAAAGTATCGCTACCAGCATGGGTGGACTGCACGAAATCACGGCATCACTGCCGGATTCCATCCGCGAAGCTGCGGAAGATGCTGGCATTATTGATCAGGCATTCATTTGCCTGATTGGTATTTTATTTGCCAGTATTGTGCTCGTGATCTCGCTGCTGATGCTGTTTCAGGTTTACGGCAGGTTTTTTCGGGTTTATCTCTATGTGGCGCTGGCTCCGCTGCCGCTGTCTGCGTTCGGCGGAGAACTGACAAGCAGGCATGGACGCACATTTGTGCAGAGCTTTATCGGCATCTGTCTGGAGGCAGCGATCATTGTGCTGGCCTGTATCATATTTACAGCATTTATCTCAGGCAGCGATCTGCCATCCGTGGATTTTGGAGAGGGGAGCATCGGGCAGATAGCCAGTTATATGATTGGTGTAATTTTTCAAATGCTGATTTTACTGGGTATCGTCAAAGCGGCAGATCATGTTGTAAAAGAAATGATGGGACTGTAAGGAGGCCGAACGAATGGAATGTACAGTAAATCGGGAAGTCCGCAATTACCGTGAAGGTGTCGTGATGGGCCTGAGTATGCGGCAGACCATTTGGGGCGGTGCAGCACTGGCGATTGCTGGTGCTGCCAATTTTGGCCTGCGCTTGTTTATCGGAAAAGAAACGGCAAGTGTATTGTGCATATTACTGGCTGCATTGCCCGCTGCAATCGGTTTTATGAACTATCAAGGTTTGAACTTTGAACAATTTGCACGGGCATGGCTGCGCACCAACTTCCGGCATGCGGGATGGTATGTTTACCGAGCTGTGAGCCTGTTTGACATACTGCATCGTGCGGCAGCAGAAGAACGAAAGCACCAAGAAAAAGTGTGCGAAAACTGAAAAAGGAGCAAAAACGCAATGTTCAATAGAAAAAACAAGCTGAACTTGAACCTCACTATGCGTCCGGTGCGCGTGCCGCGCAGTGTGCAGCAGATAATCCCGATCCGGCGCGTGTTCCCTGATGCGGTCTGGCAAGTCAGTGGCACGGAATTCAGTAAAACATGGTCGTTTACGGATATCAACTACGCGGTTGCCAGTCTGGAGGATCAGCGTTCGATTCTGGATTCATGGGGGCGTGTGCTCAATGGGCTTGCAGCGGACAGCCGTCTCAAAATCACACTGGCAAACCGGAAATTCGACAAAGACTCGTTTTCTGAATCTATTTTTTTGAAGCGGAAAGACGATGGGCAGGATGATTACCGCGCTGAACTGAACAAGGTGTTAATGGATAAGGCCAAGGGCAGCAATGGCATCGTTCAGGAAAAATATGTGACGTTAACGGCAACCAAGAAAAATATTAACGAAGCACGGACGTTTTTTACCCGGGCGGGTAAAGGGTTGTCTTTGGGGATGCAGCGGCTGTCCTCCAGCGTAAAGCCGCTGGATAATGTAGAACGCTTCCGCATCCTGCACGATTTTTTCCGTCCCCATCACCGCATGCTGCACGCCGACGTGAAAGAACTCATGCGGCGCGGGCAGCATTTTGCAGACGTGTTCTGCCCGCTGGCGCTGCGGTATCACAAGGATTATATCGAAACAGACGGCGGTTTTGCGCGTGTCTTATTCATCGAAGAATACGCCTCGCGTCTGTCTGACGAACTGGTACATGACCTGATGGAATTGCCGCGCCAAATGGTGTTATCCATCGACATTGAGCCGATGAACACACAGGAAGCCAGTAAGATGCTGCAAAAGCTGGCCATGCGTGTAGAATCTGATATCACGCGCTGGCAGACAAGACAGAACAATAACAACAACTTCTCTGCGGAAATCCCTTATGAATTTCGTCAGATGCGCGAAGTTGTAGCGGAATATCAGGATGATATCACCCTCAACGACCAGCGGATCATGCTGACAACAACGACGATTATTCACATGGCAGATACGTTGGAGCAGCTAAATGCCGATACCGAAGCGTTACAGGCAACAGCTGGCGGTTTCGGCTGTACCTTGTCGGTACTGAAATACCAGCAGGATATCGGGCTGGATACGGTATTGCCGTATGGCCTGCGCAGCGTGGTACAGCAGCGGACGCTTTTGACCAAAAGCGCATCCATCCTGACACCGTTTTCTGCGCAGGAAATCCAGCAGACGGGCGGCATTTGTTATGGCAATAATGCGGTATCCGGCAATATGATACTGGCTAACCGTGCAACATTGCTGAACGGCAATGGCATCCGGCTGGGTGTGTCCGGCGCAGGCAAGTCGTTTTCTGCAAAACAGGAACTTATTCAGCTGTTGCTGTCTACGCAGGATGATATCCTTATTCTTGATCCGGAGGGCGAGTTTACTCCCATGGTGGGCGCATTCAACGGGGCGATGATCGACGTATCCGGCTCATCTTCTGTTCGTATCAATGCGCTTGATATGGAAAAGGGCTATGCAGACGATGGCAAAGACCCGTTACCCGACAAGTCTGAATTTGTCCTGTCCTTGTTCGAGCAAATTATGGGTAACGACCTCAAGGCGCAGCACCGTTCTATCATAGACCGTTGCATCCAAAATGTTTATAAGCCCTACATTGGGAGTGGATATCAGGGTGACCCGCCGACACTGACGGCCTTACAGCATGAGTTGCTTCGACAAGAGGAAGAAGAAGCCAAAGAGCTGGCATTGTCTGCTGAGCTGTTCATAACGGGATCACTCGGTATCTTCTCGCAAAAAACCAACGTAGAGCAAGATAACCGGCTGACCTCGTATAACATTCTGGATCTGGGCGAACAGCTTTTGCCCCTTGGTATGCTGGTCATCCTCGAATCCATTTATAACCGTGTTATTCAGAATTGGCGGGCTGGACGGCGTACATGGGTATTTGTGGATGAGTTCTCGATCTTTTTCCGCTATCCGTTTGCGACAAACTTCTTTTTACGCATGTGGAAACAGGTTCGCAAAAGAAGCGGCTACATGACCGGTATCACGCAAAATGTAGGCGAGATGCTGCAAAGCAAGGATGCGCGCTGGATGCTGGCTAACAGTGAATTTTTGATTATGCTGTCACAGTCTGCGTCCGACCGCGCTGATCTTGCAGAGCTGCTGCATATTTCTGATGCGCAGCTGCCCTATGTCGAAAATGCAGACCCCGGCTGTGGTTTGATGAAGTTCGGCGGCGCATTTATCCCATTCGTAAACGACTTCCCGAAGAATACCAAACTGTACAAGCTCATGACCACAAAGCCCGGAGAATGGCAGTGATAATCGTATGGCAATATACAGATATAAAACACCACAGGTAAGCGCAGCCCCCTCCAGCACAGGTAATTCAGCTGGAGGGGGTGAAAAACGCTATAATGGCAGCAGGACGCGGTCTGATGCAGAGTTACAGGCGCGCACTGTTCGGAAGAAGTCTGCATCCGGTTCGCCACAAGATGCAAACAAGGCGAAGGCGTCTCACAAAAAACGTATCATAAAACACTACATGATTCGTAAAATCATCCGCCGGAAACAAGATCTGAAGGAGCAGAAAAAGAGCCAGGAACAAAACAGCCAGCGGGCGGATGCGGCTGCTGTTAATCAGGCCGAAACCACCATGGAGCGCGGCGCGCAGGAAGTGGCAATACATACTGTGCGCGGTGCGTGGCGTACCGGTAAGGCTGCACACGCTCTATATGGTACAGCACGTCAAAAGGTGACAGACACCTTGGATTCCCGCGCAGCAAAGAAGTCTGTGCGGCGCACAGTTCGGCGCTACATTGATGCAAACGGCAAGGTGCGGCTCCGCTATTCCTATCAGAGTACACGACAAAATGCGAATATCCGCAGGACACAGATCAAAAGGCGCCAGAGATATCGTGTTGCAGCCGGGCGGCAGCTCCGAACGAGACAACAGATGCAGGCACGAAATCGAGCAGCAAGAACAGCGAAGCGTTCTGCAACTGCGCGTTCGCAGACTTTGTATAATCCTATGCGTATAAACAGTGGTCTGTATGGCGCAGGACGTCGGACAGCATCCATGCGGATAAATCGTGCGTCAATGCAGCTCCGTGCAGCGGGCATATCACCAAATACGCCCGCTGCATCCGTCCCCATGCGCAGAAGTACAGGGGTGCTGAAAAATATCGAGTACCGTTTACGCGCGAGAGCTGCTGGTGTTAAAAAGTTAAAGCGTAAACAGATGAAAAAACTGGCGAAAGGAGTACAAGGTGCAGCATCCAGTACAGCAAAAAAAGGGATTTTTAAGGCGGCTGGATCTGCTGTTAGTAAGATTGCCAGCGTAGCAAAGGGAAAAATCGTGCTAATTGGTGCGGCCGTTGTTTTGGTAATGTGTATGATCGTTGCACCGATCAGCATCATGGCTTCACCGCTGGGGCTGCTGTTTGCTGACGAAATGAACACCAGCAATGTAAATGTAGTTAGTGTTGGTCAGGCATACATGATGTCACAGCGAGCATGGTCTGAGCAAGTATTGAGCGGCGAAAACTATGATCGTGTGGAATATGAGGGTGCCTATGCAGACAATATTGAAGTGTTGGCTGTGTTTGCAGTAAAGGTGACGGAGATTGACGGGCTGGATGCTATGACAATGGCATCGGAACAGTGCGCCATCCTGAAGCAGGTTTATATGGACATGAATCCGTATACCAAATGGTATACGAAAACGGAGGACGGAGATCGGATTCTGCATGTAGGAATTTCATGTCTGACGGCAGATGAAGCAGCAGATAAATATCACTTTTCCAATGCGCAAAAGACAATGCTGCATGAGTTATTGGAAGATTATCGGTCTGAATTGTCTGCTTTACTTAATTCTGCGGGCGGGAAAGCCCTGTCTCAAGCTGTTCTGGAGCTTCGGGAACTTGTCGAGAAGTATGCAAGAATGTATGGGATCTCTGACCATGTAAATACGTTGCTGGCTATCATACAGGTAGAAAGCGGCGGTCTGCTGGAGGATGTAATGCAATCCTCGGAATCTCTGGGTTTGCCGCCTAATTCCCTGAGCAAGGAAGCCTCGATCAATCAGGGATGCAAATACTATTCTGAACTTTTGCGACGGGCGGACAGCTTGGGGTGTGACCTTGATTCGGTAATCCAGTCGTACAATTATGGTGGTGGATTTCTGGACTATGTTGCGGCGCGCGGTGGCAAGTACAGTTTTGAACTGGCACAGGCGTTTGCAGAACAGAAATCCGGCGGTGTAAAGGTAACGTATAAGAACGAGATATCTATTGCAGAAAATGGCGGCTGGCGATACAATTACGGCAATATGTTCTACGTTCGGTTGGTCAAACAGTATAACGGCGGATTAAGCTCTGATGTCCAGCAGCGTATTGTGGCTATTGCACAGGATTATCAGAACTACGGGATCACGGCTCCTGCCGGATATTGCGAAATGTGGGCAGAGCAAGTGTACCGTGCTGCAGGAGTGCAGATCAACAACTGGTGCTGTGCCGGACGCAACAGGGTAACGAACGTCGTAAGCACGGATAGCTCCAATATCCCAGTAGGTGCGATGGTTTATAATGACCCAGCGGTATACAACTCTCGTACAACCTGTGGTTGCGGCTTAAATGCTGGACATGTCGGTATATACATTGGTAATGGTATGATTATATCTAATATTGGCGGCAGCTCCACGGATACACTGGAATCGTGGACCAGCTACTACGGCTTCGGCGGCTGGGGCCGGGGTGGCGCAGTCATGAATTAGTTCCCCATTAGCAAGACCGTTTTCGTGCGGAAACCTTAAAAGAAAAAGCGCCCGTCATTCACAGCGTAAGCTGTGAGCGGCGGGCGCTCTTTTTGTGTTCCAATGGAACAAATAAAAACCATCAACGGTTTGAAACCAGCCGCGATCGCTACAAATATACAGATAGGATCGTATTGGAAGAGAACGGTAACAAGATTAATTCTACTTGTTACCGTGCGTATTACAGCTTTTGAAAATGTAGTTATAACTCACTTTTTGGTTGTGATTGTTGTCAATAGTGCTATAATGTAAAATATAGTTACTTTGCAGACATGAAGTTTGTATGAAAGGATTGGTAAAATCATGGCTGTTAGTTATAAGAGACTTTGGAAGCTACTGATTGATCAAGATATGAAGAAAAAAGACTTGGCGGAGAGAGCAAATCTAAGTAATTATACAATCAATAAAATGAATCGTGGAGATAATGTGACAACCGATACCCTTGTTAAAATCTGCGCCGTACTCAACTGCACATTTGACGATATTATGGAAATAGTTCCCGATGAAAAATAAGTTTGTCCTGTTTTTTGGACAGCACTTTTGATATGCTGTATTCTGAAAAAATATAGGGGGATGGTGGAATGGAGCTTATTAACAATACATCGAAAACATTGAGGGATGATTTAGCGATTGAGATAAAGAAGGGAAGTAAACTTTCTATCGCAGCTGCTTGCTTCTCAATTTATGCGTTTCAGGAATTGAAAAAAGAATTACAAGGCATTGATGAGTTAAGATTTATTTTCACTTCACCTACATTCATAACAGAAAAGGCGAAAAAGGAACGACGAGAGTTTTACATCCCCCGTTTGACCAGAGAACGCAGTTTATACGGCACTGAGTTTGAAGTGAAGCTCAGAAACGAATTAACACAGAAAGCTATCGCTAAGGAATGTGCTGAATGGATTCGTCAAAAGGTTACTTTCAAATCCAATGTGACCCAAGAGAACATGATGGGGTTTATCAATCTTGATGACAAGAACTATATGCCTATTAACGGCTTTACTACCGTTGATTTAGGTTGTGAGCGTGGCAATAATGCCTATAATATGGTGCAGAAAACAGAAACCCCATTTTCCACTGCGTATATTGAACTGTTTGAAAGCCTTTGGAACGACACTGTAAAAATGCAGGAAGTAACTGATGAAGTTATCGAAAATATTACCACTGCCTATAATGAAAATTCCCCAGACTTCATTTATTTTGTGACGCTATATAACATCTTCAATGAGTTTTTGGAAGATGTATCTGAAGATAATCTTCCAAACGAAGCGACTGGATTCAAGGAAAGCAAAATCTGGTCAATGCTTTATAATTTTCAGAAAGATGCCGTGCTTGCAATCATTAGCAAGCTGGAAAAATACAATGGCTGCATTTTGGCAGACAGCGTTGGTCTTGGTAAAACCTTTACTGCCTTGGCAGTAATCAAATATTATGAAAACCGGAACAAATCCGTACTCGTTCTGTGTCCAAAAAAATTGACCAACAACTGGAATACTTATAAAGATAACTATGTGAACAATCCTATCGCAGCAGATCGGTTGCGTTATGATGTCCTTTATCATACGGACTTGAATCGCACACATGGTAAGTCTAATGGACTGGATTTAGACAGACTGAACTGGAGCAATTACGACCTGGTTGTAATTGACGAATCCCATAACTTCCGCAATGGTGGTAAATTGTCCGGCGAAGATAATGAGAAAGAAAATCGCTACCTGAAACTTTTGAATAAGGTTATCCGCAAAGGTGTAAAGACCAAGGTTTTGATGTTGTCTGCAACCCCCGTTAATAATCGTTTTAACGACTTGAAGAATCAGCTGGCGCTTGCTTATGAGGGTAATACAGATTTGATCGACGATAAGCTGAATACCACCCGTAGCATTGATGATATTTTCAAGAGTGCCCAGAGAGCGTTCAACACATGGAGCAAATGGGAACCTGCTGATAGAACAACTGAGAATCTACTTAGTATGTTGGATTTCGACTTTTTTGAAGTGCTGGACTCTGTAACCATTGCTCGTTCCCGTAAGCACATTCAGAAATATTACGATACCTCTGAGATTGGCACATTCCCAACCAGATTGAAGCCGATTTCTCTGAGACCTCCGCTTACAAATCTGAAGGAAGCAATCAACTACAATCAGATTTTTGAGCAGCTGATGCACCTATCACTGACGATTTATACTCCGACGCATTTTATTCTTCCGAGCAAAATAGAAAAGTACGCAGAATTGTACGAGGACAACAAAGTAAATATTGGTTTCACTCAGGCGAACCGTGAACAGGGTATCCGGCGCTTGACTGCAATCAATCTGATGAAGCGTATGGAAAGCTCGGTGTATTCTTTTAATCTGACATTAAAGCGAATTCTTGAGCTGATTGACTCAACGATACATAGTATTGATACCTACGACAGGACTTCCACTGTTAAGCTGGAGCTGACCGACATCTCCAATATTGATGAGTTTGACAGCGAAGATCAGAACGGCGAGGAGCTGTTCACTTTCGGCAAGAAAGTCAAGATTGAAATCGGGGATATGGATTATAAATCGTGGCGTGACAGCTTGGCGAAAGATCGTGATGTTCTGGAGTTGCTGACTCTGATGGTGGGAGATATTACACCTGAGTATGATTCCAAGCTCCAGGAGCTGTTCCGGGTTATCAAAAACAAATTGGAGCATCCCATCAATGATGGAAACAAGAAAATCATTATCTTTACAGCTTTTGCAGATACAGCAGGCTATCTGTACGACAATGTAAGCAAATTTGTGAAAGATAATTTTCGGCTGAATACAGCTATGGTGTCTGGCTCAGTTGAAGGCCGGACAACAGTTCCCAAACTCCGCAGTGATCTAAATACCGTGCTGACCTGCTTCTCGCCCATCTCCAAAGATAAGCATCTTTTGATGCCTAATGATAAAACAGAAATTGACCTCTTGATTGCTACTGACTGTATTTCTGAAGGTCAGAACTTGCAGGACTGCGATTATCTGATTAACTACGATATTCACTGGAACCCTGTCCGCATTATTCAGCGATTTGGTCGTATCGACCGTATTGGCAGCAAGAATACCTACATTCAACTGGTAAACTTCTGGCCGGATGTAACGCTTGACGAGTATATCGACTTGAAAGCAAAGGTTGAAACCCGTATGAAAATCGTTGATATGACAGCAACCGGCGATGACAACCTTCTGAGTGAAGAAGAAAAGACTGATCTTGAATATCGTAAAGCACAGCTGAAACGCTTGCAGGAAGAAGTTGTAGATATTGAAGATATGTCTTCCGGCATTTCTATCATGGATTTGGGACTGAATGAGTTCCGTCTGGATCTGCTTGAGTATATCAAATACCATCCAGAAATTGATAAGACTCCCTTTGGACTTCATTCTGTGGCAGCTGCATCGGAAGATACACCGGCAGGTGTAATCTATGTCCTGAAAAATCGCTCCAATAGCGTGAACATTGACAATCAAAACCGACTGCACCCGTTTTATATGGTTTATATCAGCAACGAGGGTGAAGTGATTTGCGATCATCTTTCCCCAAAGCAAATGCTTGATAAAATGCGTTTCCTTTGCAAAGGAAAGACAGAACCAATTCCTGAACTGTATCGTCAGTTTAATAAAGAAACTCGTGATGGACGCAATATGTCTGAGTTTTCAGATCTGCTGAGCGATGCGATTTCCTCCATCATAGAAGTCAAAGAAGAAAGCGACATTGACTCCTTTTTAGGTGGTAGTCAGGTTAGCTTCCTGTCCAGTCAGATTACGGGATTAGATGACTTCGAACTTATTTGCTTCTTGGTAATCAAAGACCGACCGAAAGCAGACCTAACAACGAAAGAGTATCGACTTGTTATAGCTGGGAGCAGGGATTTCAATGATTACACACTGCTTTCCAAAGCAGTTGACAAGCACTTGGGTGATAAAGTTGATAATGCGAAAATTATCATTATCAGCGGAACCGCACCCGGAGCAGATCAGTTGGGTGAGCGATACGCCAAGGAACGAGGATACAAATTAGAATGTTACCCAGCTGATTGGGGTCATTATGGGAAAGCTGCGGGGCCAGTACGCAATATGAATATGGCGAATGTTGCTGATGATGTAATAGTTTTCTGGGACGGCGAGTCTTCTGGAACAAAAAATATGATTGAAACGGCTAAAGCCAAAAGTATTCCCTGTACTGTGGTTGAGATTTAGCAGATAAAGGAGGGGTGAAAATGCTTGGTTTGCCAAAAGCTACTGAACTAAGTAAGCAGCTTCCTAAAAATGCGATTTATGCGAAATTCCAAATGAATACGGCGGAGAAGGCAAAAATTGATGCCGATATTTCAAGGCTGACCATTGTCAATGAAGTGACTGCTGCAAAAATAAATATTGCAGATGGTGAGCTGGTTAAATCGTTTTTCGTCCTACTGGTTGCGTTGAAAAGGAAGGATTTCGAGGAAAAGACCATTATCACCATTTCAAAGCTGATCCCCCAAAATATGCTGTTGATACTGGAGTGTGACGGGGAAGCAAAACTTGCCACCTATCATACGAAGCTGATGCAGACAGAATGGAAACCTAAAGAAAGCCTTTCCATTGAGCTGAAGGGGTTAAACATGGATGCTGTTTGGGAGAACATTATTGTTCAAATCGGCGGTATCACGATAGCTCAAGGCAATACTCTGGATGAGCAGATAGCAGTTGATGAGCAAAAAGCCAAACTGGAAAAGGAAATTTTAAGGCTTGAAAAACTGGCAAGAGCTGAGAAACAGCCGAAGAAAAAATTTAAGCTGGCACAGCAGGCAAATGTGTTAAAAAGGCAGCTTTCCGAGTTGTAGAGAAAAGTTTAAGGAAAGGACTGAAGATAATTAAATGATGGATGTTCTAAACATAGTTGCACTTATTTTGGTGCCGATTTTGGCAGTTATCGTTGGTCAAAAACTGCAAGATCGTGCTCAGAAACGAAACGATAAAATGCAGATATTCAAAATATTGATGACCAGTCGTATTTTTGGCTGGACAAATGAAAGTGTTCAAGCAATGAATCTAATTGATATTGTTTTTGCCGATGACGAAGATGTTCGGAAACAGTGGAAAGTTTGTTTTGATAAGATGTGTGTGGAGAATCCAACTGAAACGGAATTATCCAAAATTAAAACCGAAAGAGAAAAGCTGCTGGAAACGATGGCAAAATCCTTGGGTTATAAGGATATTATTACTTGGGAATCCATACAAAATCCATATATCCCTAAAGGTATGACGGAGTTGATGGCACAACAGCAAGCCTATCAAGAAAATCAATCCGTCATCATGGAACAAATGAAAAATATGATGCAGACACAAGGAAAGGAAAATGAACATGGACAAGCTTAAGATGCACACCCCTAACCGGGCGGATGACAATTTTAAGAAGCTGGCAGCATTGTTCCCCAATGCTGTCACAGAAACGATCAACGAGAACGGTGAAGTAGTCCGTGCCATTGACAAGGATGTTCTGATGCAGGAGATTTCCTGCACGGTGGTTGATGGCAATGAAGAACGCTATCAGTTCACCTGGCCCGATAAGAGGAAATCTGTTCTTCTGGCAAATGCCCCTATTGCCAAAACACTTCGTCCTTGCCGGGAAGAAAGTGTAGGTAAGGATGGCACTCCGGGTGGGTTTGATTCCGAAAACCTCTATATCGAAGGAGACAACCTTGAAGTGTTGAAACTGCTCCAGGAAACCTATTTGGGCAAAGTTAAGATGATCTATATAGACCCTCCCTACAACACTGGCAATGACTTTGTGTATGAGGATGACTTTGCACAGAGTGCAGAGGAATATCTCGCAAACAGCGGACAGTTTGATGGTGAAGGTAATCGACTCGTGCCGAACACTGAAAGTAACGGTCGTTTCCATACAGATTGGCTGAATATGATTTATCCCCGTCTGCGTATTGCAAAAGATTTGCTTTCTGAAAATGGTGCTATCTTCATTAGTATCGACGATAACGAACTCGAAAATTTGAAAAAAATTTGTGAAGAGGTTTTTGGAGAAGCAAACTATGTTGCAAATATTGTATGGAAACATACGCAGCAAAGCAAAAATGACGAGCTACATTTTTCAAGACAGTACAATCACACCCTCTGCTATGCAAAAAATAAGTCGCTGTTAAAGAACTTTTATTTCGAGAGAACAGAAGAAGATAACAAAAACTACAGCAACCCAGATGGTGACCCCAAAGGAATGTGGCGTAGTGGTGATGTTCGCAGTCCGAACTATAGAAAAACTCTTTGTTATAATATTATCGCTCCCAACGGGAATGTGATTGCGCCGCCTGCAAATGGATGGAGATGGTCTGAGGAGAGTGTAAAGGAAAAAATAGCATCTGGTGAAATAAAATTCAAGGACGATTATAGCGGTATTATCCGTAAAATTTATCTCTGCGACCAACCTGGAAGAACACCTGAAAACCTTTGGGAGGGAAATCGTTTTGGAACGACTCGCCAAGCGGCTGCAATGATTAAGGATTTATTTGACGGGAAACAAGTGTTTGATACGCCTAAACCAATTGAACTGATTATGAGCATGATGAGTATCCTTGTGGATTCTGGCGATATTGTGTTGGATTTTTTCTCTGGATCGGCAACAACTGCTCATGCTGTTATGAAATATAATGCGGGAAAAAATGCAAATTGTAAATTCATTATGGTTCAAGTTCCTGAAGAAACCGGCGAAAAGAGTGAAGCCTACAAAGCTGGTTACAAAAACATTTGTGAAATCGGCAAAGAGCGCATCCGTCGTGCCGGAGCAAAAATCAAAGAAGAAAACCCTTTGGGTACTCAGCAGTTAGATGTGGGTTTCCGTGTGCTCAAATGTGATACCACCAATATGAAGGATGTGTACTACGCCCCGGCTGATTACGAGGCTGATCTGTTTGATATGATGACCGATAACATCAAAGAGGACAGAACCCCTGAAGACTTGCTGTTCCAAGTGATGCTTGATTTGGGCGTTGAACTTTCCAGTAAAATTGAGGAAACTGTGATTGCCGGCAAGAAAGTGTTTGATGTTGCCGATGGGTTCTTGATTGCCTGCTTTGACGCAGATGTGACCGATGAAACCATCAAGGCTATTGCTCAGAAGCAGCCGTATTACTTTGTGATGCGTGATAGTTCCCTGGCAAATGATAGCGTTGCTACGAACTTTGAGCAGATTTTTGCTACATACAGCCCTGATACAGTAAGGAAGGTGCTGTAATGGGAAAACTTTCAAAAATAGAAGTGGGAACATTCCTTAACTTATTCAATCGTGGTGGATATGTTTTGAATTTCACTACTAACGAATTCGATGTATTTACGATGGGTAGCATTGGTGTTGCGTTATGTAGTGAATATAATATGTCAAAAGGCAAATCTTTGGCAGCGTATGTGAATCAAGCCTCCGATGAAGATGTAACAAAACTTTTGAGGGACTTACTTGAGTACTATGAAGAAAACTATGAAAATGAGTATAAGGAAGACGCTGAGGAAGATGATATATTTGGATATACCAAATATAATGCTACCTATGCAGCCTTATACAAGAAATGCAGAACCTATATGGATAGAGTTTTGAACATCTCAACTCCACTTGCACCAAATGCTGTTGCGCTCCAAGAAAAATTCACCAGCGAGTATCTTTCAAAGCAAATAGAGCTTATGCTCAAGATGCAGACGGAGAATCCAACGGATGCCATAGGAAAAGCCAAGGAACTCATAGAGAGCTGCTGCAAGACTATTTTGGAAAATGAAAAAATAGCATGGGACAAAAATTGGGACATGGGTAAATTGACCGGAGAAACGCTGAAACATCTTAATTTGACGCCCAAAGCTATTTCTGACACAGATCCGGTGTCAGAAAATATTAAGGCTGTCCTCGGCAATTTAAGAGGTATAACCACAAAATTGGCTGAAATCCGTAATCCGTATGGTAGTGGACATGGAAAAAGTGCTTCATTTACAGGTTTGGAAACAAGGCACGCAAAATTAGCAGTTGGATGTAGCATTACTTTTGTTACCTTTCTATGGGACACATACGAAGGAGGGGTGTCAAAGTGAAATTTAATTTTAAGATACAACAATATCAAACAGATGCCGTTGACGCCGTTGTTAAGGTGTTCCAGGGACAGGGATACCACGATAAAATCAGCTACATCCGAGACCTTGGCAAAAGACAGGAAAATCAGCAGATGCGGTTGAATGTCGAGCTGGATCAGCAGTATTCGTTCGATATGGGTGGAGAACGCCAGCTCAACATCTACGATGTAGACGATGATACCGGCTATAAGAATGAAGTTGTAGAACTGACAGATGAGCAGCTCCTGCTCAACATCCAGAAGCTCCAGAGCCAGAACAATATCAAGCAGTCCAAGACGCTCGTTAAAGACTTGGGACGGTGCAGCCTTGATATTGAAATGGAAACGGGTACTGGTAAGACTTATGTTTATATTAAGACCATGTTTGAGCTGAATAAGAAATATGGCTGGAGTAAGTTCATTGTCGTTGTCCCGTCCATTGCAATCCGTGAGGGTGTCAAAAAGACATTTGAAATCACCGCCGATCATTTCATGGAGCATTACGGAAAAAAAGCCCGGTTCTTTATCTACAATAGCTCCAATCTGAACCAGCTGGATAACTTTTCTTCCAGTTCGGGCATCAATGTTATGATTATCAATACGCAGGCTTTCGCTTCTTCCCTAAAAGAGGATGGCAAGAGCAAGGAAGCTCGCATTATTTACTCCAAGCGTGATGAGTTTGGTTCTCGCCGACCGATTGATGTTATCAAGGCGAACAGACCCATTATCATTCTGGACGAGCCGCAGAAAATGGGCGGTGCTGTTACCCAGAAGGCGTTGAAGAACTTTAATCCTCTGTTCAGCTTGAATTATTCTGCGACCCATGCAGTTCAACACAATACTGTTTATGTGTTGGATGCGTTGGATGCCTTCAACAAGCGTTTGGTCAAGAAAATTGAAGTCAAAGGATTTGAGGTGAAGAACTTCCGGGGAACAGACAGCTATCTGTTTTTGGAGCAAATTGTTCTCTCTCCTAAAAAGCCGCCTATGGCTCGGATTGAACTGGAAATCGGATATAACAAGTCCATCAACCGTGAAACTCGTATCCTTGGTGTCGGTGATAATCTCTACTATGTGTCTCAGGAAATGGAGCAGTACAAGGGATATACAATTTCTGATATTGATCCCTTCCGTGGCACAGTGACTTTTGCCAACGGTGAAGTAATGAAAGCCGGTGAAGTTTCCGGTGATGTGTCTGAGTCTGATATGCGTAGGATTCAGATTCGTGAGACAATTCTTTCTCATTTCGAGAAGGAAGAAAAATTGTTCAATATGGGGATCAAGTCCCTTTCTCTGTTCTTTATCGACGAGGTTTCTAAATACCGTCAGTATGATGCAGATGGAAATGAAATGCTTGGCGAATATGGGCAGATGTTTGAACATGAATACTTGAGTGTTCTCAATGAGTACATTACTATTTTTGATACCCCTTATCAGAGATACCTGAAATCCACTTGCAGCGATGTCAGTGCAGTTCACAAAGGCTATTTCAGCATTGATAAAAAGACCGGCAGAAGCATTGACAGCCAACTGAAGCGTGGCAGCGAGTTTTCTGACGATATTTCCGCTTATGATCTGATTTTGAAGAACAAGGAACGGCTACTTTCCTTTGAGGAGCCAACCCGCTTCATCTTCTCCCATTCCGCTTTGCGGGAAGGCTGGGACAACCCCAATGTGTTCCAGATTTGCACTCTGAAGCACTCCGACAGCCAGACTGCAAAGCGTCAGGAAGTTGGTCGTGGATTGCGTCTATGCGTAAACCAGCATGGTAATCGTATGGATGCAGAAAGCTGCGGTGATAGTGTTCACGACATCAATGTTCTTACGGTCATTGCCAGCGAGAGCTATAAGGGATTTGTGGCGGATCTTCAGAGTGACATTAAGAAGGTTCTGTATGACAGACCCACAACCGCTACCAGTGAATACTTCACGGGTAAGTATGTTAAGGTGGACGGAACGCCTACGCTCATCGACAAAAATACTGCCGATGCGATTGAGTTCTATCTCATCAGCAATGGCTATGTTGATATGAAGCGTAAAGTTACGGATAAATACCGTACTGATGTGAAAATGGGAACTGTCGCCCCCTTGCCCGAAGAAATTCAGGCTATGGCAGAGGGTATTCACACGCTGATTCAATCTGTTTACGATGATAGTGTTCTCAAAGATATGTTTACTGACGGTCATGAAACCAAGGTGAAAGAAAATCCGTTAAATGATAACTTTGCAAAGGCTGAGTTCCAGGCACTTTGGAAGCAAATCAATCATCGCTATGCCTATACTGTGGAGTTTGAGAGCGATGAACTGATTCGTAAGTCCATTGACCATATCAATGAGAAGCTGTTTGTATCCGAATTGCAGTACACCACAACCATTGGCCGCCAGAAGGCAGAAATGAATGAGCATGAAGTTGAGCGTGGTGCATCGTTCACCGGTGAAAAGACCAGAACCCAGACATTGAAGCACGCCCAGACCAGTCAGATCAAGTATGACCTTATCGGTAAGGTCGCAGAAGGTACTGTTTTGACACGCAAAACGGTAGCTGCTATTTTGAAAGGATTGCGGGCAGATAAACTCTATATGTTCAAGAATAATCCGGAGGAGTTTATCTCCAAGGTAATCAAGCTCATCAAAGAACAAAAGGCAACCATGATTGTTGAGCATATTTCCTACAATCAGATTGAGGGCGGTTATGATAGCACTATCTTTACTGCTGAAAAGGGTGCCCAGACCTTTGATAAGGCTTTCCGTGCAAGTAAAGCGATTCAGGACTATGTATTTACGGACGGTTCCGCTGAAAAGAGCATTGAGCGTCGTTTTGTAGAAGATCTGGATGCCGCCCAAGAGGTTTGTGTTTATGCCAAACTTCCGAAGGGCTTCCATATTCCTACACCGGTAGGCAACTATTCCCCTGACTGGGCGATTGCCTTTTACGAAGGAACTGTAAAGCACATTTTCTTTGTGGCAGAAACCAAGGGTACAATGGAAAGCCTGAACCTTAGACCTATTGAACAGGCAAAGATTTCTTGCGCGAAAAAACTGTTCAACGAAATGTCTACAAGCAATGTAAAATACCATGATGTAGATAGCTATCAGAACTTACTGAATGTGATGATGTCTTTATAATTTTGCAATCATGCAGGTGACTATGCGGTATGCTGACAAGGACAAAGAAATTTGGCCAAGCCTTTGTAAGTTGTTTCCATAAGGCTGGCATGCGCATCGGAAATACTCACGCAAGGTGTGCGCAGCCCACGTTTCTACAAGTCACGAAACAGCTGCAGGTATCTGCGATTAAGGCAGAATTGAGTTGTAAACTGAACACTTTGTGGACCTAGATGTAGCAAAGTGATAGCAGAACAGTAGACCGTTTTCTTTGATCGGTAGAAACAGCTGATCATGCAAAAGAAAATCAAATAGCTTCAACAAGAATATATGAAGCGGCAGGAAGAATAGTTCTTTGACGCTATGCAGTTTGGTGTGGAGATGGAAAAATAAAGACCTTTGCCGAAAGGGAAAAGCTGATAGCAAAGGCACAAAGTAAATTTGTGGTGGTGATTGATTGGAATGCGAAAGAAAATAGCTGATTTTTACAACAAACATTCGGTTGCTTTCAATATAGTAAGTTTGCTTGTGGCTCTTGGGAGCATCTGTCTTTCAATCTGGATTGCCAAACAGCCAGTGACGCTTCCCCAAAAAGAGCTTAGTTGTATAACGACCAGCAGCAAAAGTTTGGTTCTAATGTTAAATAATGATAGTAATTTAAAACTGCTGTATGGAAATCGTGAAGTATCAAAACCGTGTATAACTTCAGTTGTAGTTCAAAACACTGGGGCTTATTCCATAACAAATAGTGATTTTTTGAGACCATTTTCTATTATTTTTGGGGAAACAGACGAGATACTATCGGTTAATATAGGAGATTGCTCCAATCAGTATATCAGAGAAGAAATAGTCAAAAATAGTGATTTTAGCAATCACCAACTGACCATTGATAGTTTTCTACTAAATCAAGATGAAATGTTTACGATTGACATTATAAGTGATGGAGGCATTTCGCTTATCAGATTCGATCAACGCCTGGAGGGTATCAGCGACCTAAATATAGTTAATAATCCGTCCAGTCAAGTATTTCTTGTTCGAAAGCAAGAACCGGCGAAGACCTTTCTGTCTACAGCCGTGTTTGGGTTAATAGCAGTGATTGTAATTGTTGTAATTGTTACAATTGTAATTATTATTCAGAAAATAAATAAGCATGATAAGTTAATGTTTGACCGCATTGAAGCTGCGCTTAGGCAGGAGATATATAAGGAGAATGAACATAATCAATCAAATTGATGGATTGACCGTGGACATACAACAAATCAACCGTGACAAGTTGCATTCCCTATGTAGCGAGTACATTGGCAATGACTTTGATAAGCACAGGTTTGAGCGAAAGGGCAAGACGGACTGTTTGGAGTGCTGGAACAGAAGCGCTCCACTGGAACTCAGCGTCGTGCAGCTCATGGAGAGCATAATGTATACGAGAGCTGGGAAAAGAACGGGACGAGTGGAGATGACGAAGAATGAGCAATGAACAGGGGCTGACCCCGTATGAAACCAGAGAAATCCTTTTTTACAAGACCGAAAACGGAGAGGTGCGGGTGGAAATCCTACTCTTTCAGGAAAATCTCTGGC
>PPYE01776612.1_pt1 | contig 18673 bp, 16 predicted proteins | sample 1559881 | NCBI WGS metagenome assembly PPYE01 (sample SAMN08240022, study PRJNA423297) | Human gut metagenome, whole genome shotgun sequencing project. | reverse complement strand
TTGGTTCGGAATAGTGTAGTGCTGGCGGTCTATCTCTTGTTTTCGGTTGCTTGCTTCCTTACCGTACATGAGCATTGGCACCGGGGTTATCATTGCCGTAGCCTTCGAGCAGGTTGATTGCGCCCCAAATACCAAGACCGGCACCGAGAGCGATGACGAGCGTCTGCAGTACGCCGACTGCACTGTTGAAAAATGCCATAAAGTGTTTCCTCCTTTGTTTGCTCCGCAATAAGCGGGTGATAATGAAAAAGCCCTTCTCCCACATGTGCACCTGCAGGAAAAGGGCATGAAAAAGCCGGGGACTGATTGCAATTCAGCCTCCGGCTATGTAATGGTCAGTATTATATTTAATGATCCCGACAAACTGGAATTTACTTTGTCAGCATTTCGATTGCTTCTTCCTTGGTGGCAACAAAAAACACACTCTTCCCCTTATTGCTCTCATAGATAAAATCTCTGAGAGGCTTGCTGGTATAGCGAGAGTAATCGCCATAAATTGCAATGCGTCCACCATAGTTGGTGTACTTTTGCAGAATCTCACCAGCAAGCCCAGTGCTGAGGATGAAAAAGTCCTCAACAATCAGTTTTTTGTCAATTATGATATTCTTTGTGCCTACATCATACTTTGCAGTCATAAGCACATCGAGTGCAGACTGTGCATCTGTAAATACCTTTTCATCGCTGTTAATAACAGCACATAATATGTTGTTTTGTTCAACTGTTTGGATGGTCATTTGTCTTACCTCGTCAAATCCCGATTTCTTGTCGTCTATTATACCGGCGATGTATGAACATTTCTACCGATAAAACAGCCGGGACAACCCGACTTCTACAACTTACCCCTCAAACGCCAACTTACCCCTCAAGCGGCAAAATCGGCGGAGGAATAATTAAATTGTATCAATCTCGGTGTTTTTATATCAATATAGATCATTTTTACCCTGCCAAGATATGTTTCTTGAAGTAGTTTTAAGACTTCTAAATTGTCTCCCTCCAAATAGAGATTTTGAGTCTTATCATAATCAACGCTTTCAGTCCGGCAAGGGCGCAAAGTGTTTGTTGACGGAGAGTTTGCAAGTAGGATGGTTTTCTTTTTGTCAGGCCAAGTGAACTGATAGCGTTCTTCTCCACCTTCAACGACAAAGGATGAAAGCTCTTGCTTGAGCATATCAAAATCAATGCACAATTCTGGAGTGCCATTTTCGCTCCTTTTCTCTGTTATGCATTGCGGAAAAAGCTCACCAATCTTATGAATACTTTCCTGTACAAGATTTTTTGTTTTCATTTCCAACTTATCCATGATTAACCTCCGATTATTCCTTGTATGTAATGATAAAATACGGGCTTAAGCTATGCTGTGAAACGAATGACAGTTGCACGCCTGATGATCTTACAAAGCATTTTGCAAGAACATCGTTTGCAGCTTTTTCAAAACGAGTAATTCGTATCCAAGCTTTCACTTTATCAGCAAGATAATGATAATATTCGGGCACAAAGGCGAGGTCCGGCTGTTCTCTGCTTATGTCATCAATAAACGCCCAATATCTTTTATTTGTGCCGCTATGAATCAGCAGGATTTTGGGATATTCATTATCAAGTATTTCTTTAGCAACCTTATCAGATAAGGCGGAACCAAGTTTTCCATACCAAACGAACCCATATTCATCAATAAGCGATTGGTGTGCTTGTATAGTTCCTTCTTTGGGAGAAAAAGTTTCGCCAAATCGCAAAGCAATTGTGTCCATAGCTCCTCGGGTTCTCCTTTCCAATAATTGAGGGCAAGTACCAGCTCTTTTTGCTTTAAGTTATGCCTTTCCAGAAATGGTATATTGGGTATTTTTTGAATTCTTCTTGTAGCTGCTGATCCATCTTTTCGAAGTGTAGCTCAGCCGCAGCTTGCTGATCCAAGAGCAAATATGCTCCTACCAAAACGTCTTCTCTTATGTTTGGTGTTTCCACCATCCTGAATAGTTCCTTGACCCTCGTAATACTCAAGGCGCCTTTTCGTTTTTCAATCTGCAGCTTATTTAACAGGCGTACATCATAGGGCAATTCTTCTTCGCTTGCTTCCATAATCCAGTCAGCGAATGCCGAAGCCGTCGTCATTAGCTCTGTTTTTGAATTATCTTTGTCGTAAGCTTCGATCAATTCAAGCAAGAAATAGTTTGTTCTTGCTATCAGCTCGGAGTGACGTTCAATCTTCTGAAAGGACGGAAGCAATACGTCATAGCGGATGTTATCCGCCTTTAGAAGATCATCTGCGTGGAGAATAGCATATTGTGAGATTGGCAGCTTTTCGCCATCCAAGTTTTCGTAAACCAATGAAAGCTCAGTCTTAAAGAAGTCGTAAATCTCGTATGTACCCTGTTTGTTTTCAACATGAGCAAGGCTGATAATAAACTTCAAGCTTCCCACGTCTATGGACAATACCGGAGGCAAATCATCTTTCAACCCTGATATTGGTTCTTTATCTACAAAGGCTCTAACTAAGTAGTTGATGTTTTGCCAATCTTTTTGCGTGAGTGTTTTTACATTCAGGTCTTTCTTGCATCCCAAGCAATCAAGCATGGCTACAATCTTCTTGATATAGCTGAGTCTGTCTTTTTCTGTTGCTATATCAAAATTGGAGAAGTCGGCTCCTGCTTCATCAAACGGAAGATCAATACCGTTGTATTTGAAACTCTTGCTCTCAATATATGAAAGCATGAAATCGAGATCAATCGCCAAAGACCTTAGGTTATCGGTTCCCTTATAATTCATTTTAACCGAGTGGTCTTTAGTGCTCGTAACGATGGAGAAGCTTTCACCAATCATCGTTTTTACCGAGTCAGCACTTCGTATCAATTTGACTTTCGTGTAGAAAAGTCTATCACCGACAGCAATAAAAGCATCTTGTTCTTCGCTTGTAAATAAACTCTTGGGCATTGCTTCGATTGGCTGCGGGATGGCACTGCCTTTTATGTTTGCATAGAGATAGACCTCATTGGTTAGCAAAGCGGTTTTTGGATCGATTCCGGCAACAGTAGAAACCGGAATTGACACTCCTTCAAGGACTCCCGCTTTTTCAAGTTCTTCAAGCGACAACAGTTTTGCGCTGCAAAAACTGGCTTGTTTTTGGCAGTTCTCCAAACAGTTGAAGAAAATCATTGCTTTCGTGTTTGGATCATCGGGAAACTTTTTTAACTTGATACTCTTGGTCTGCTGACCTTTTGCTTCGCCTAAAAGGACTCTTATCTTTATCGGAGGTAACTCAACATAGTAGATTTGCTTCTTTGTCCCGGTCTTATCGACATATACGACAAAGAATATGATTCCGCCGTCGTAAAGATAATTGTTCAAATCTGTTGTTGATACGGGAAAACTGATTTCCTCTTTAGAGTGATCGTTGTTTTCCGTGCCTTTAACCTGAACAGGAAGGCGTCCTTTGAGTTTGCTTTTCTTTTTGCTTTTGTCGTTGTAGATGTAGACAAAGCCATCCCATGACGGTTCTTTGTCGTTGTCAGCAATGAACTGGTCAAGGTAATCTGAGACTACAACGCTATCTCGAACAGCGTTGACTGACAGTGTTTCAATCGCTTTTCTGTCCATTCGATAGCGCCTCCATTTCTCTCTGATAATCTTTCAGTCGTGATACAATCTCAAACTTTTTCTTTGGCTGTTTCTCGGCTCGTGCAAGCTTCTCAAGCTTCTCTATCTCCTTCAATAGTTTTGCTCGTTTCTCGTTTATGGCGAGCTGTTCTTCAAGTGTCTTTCCTTGCTCGATCTGAACATCACCGATTTGTACGATGATGTTTTGCCATACGGAGTCCAAGTTCAAGCCTTTGAGTGAAACGGACAGCTCCTCTTTTGCGCTCCAGCTCGTACTCATCACTTTGCCCCGATAGACAGCCAGCTTTGCCTCGTTACCACATTCAAGTACAAATAGCATATTCTGTTCAATGAGGCGGGAGAGCTGCCCGATTACACGCTCGTCGTAGTCCTTGCGTTTCAACGCAACGAGAAGAACGTAGAAGGATTTGACTTCCGCTCCGGCGGCGATGGCAACAGTTGCAGGTGATACCTCATTGACAATGGTGATACGGGAAATGTCCGCATCAAAGCGATCCTTCGCTGCGGTATTCATGCTGAACTTTGCATATATTGCTTTCTTCGGAAGCTGCCGTGAAAGCTCTGTAGCTTTGGGAAGTCCCAGCATATCAATAGTCCTTTCCTATCGGACGACCAAGAAGCAAATCAATTCAAAGTCATCCAATCCCTTTATTTCGTCTGCAAGGAAGCTAACCTGACCGCCTCCGAGAAAGCTGTCAATGTCGCTTTCTTCTTTGACCTCAATGATGGAAGCAATAGCGTCGCCGAGGAGCTTTGAGAACTCGCTCATGTTGCGCCCGTCCCGTGTTTCCTTATTGAACGCACGGTATAATTCGGGGATCGGTTCAGTTTTCCCTTTGCAAAGGAAACGCATTTTATCAAGCATCTCCTTCGGGGAAAGATGATCGCATATTACTTCACCGTCTCTACCTATATAGACCATATAGAAGGGATGGAGGCGGTTTTGGTTGTCTATGTTTACGCTATTAGAGCGGTTCTTCAAGACATAGATAACTCCAGCAGGCGTGTCCTCGGAAGCACGGGCAATGGAGTGAAGTCCAAAGGGCGTTTTATCTATGTCAGGATTGTGTTTGATGTACTCCAATAGATCAAGACGGAATTCGTTAAGTCCCAAGTCCATGATGGAAATACCGCTCGACATATCTTCTATATCAACGACTTCCTCTTTCAGTCGTTTGAGCTGAGATTTGCGATATTCAAGATCGGTCTTTTCTTCCTCGCTGATAATATTGTCGTCGCCCGTTGCGGTCATATCAACGATCTTCATACGGGTTTCGACCTTGCTCTTGAGGTCAATGTACTCGTCAAGAGTGACATCCGGCCAGAAGTTTACAAGCTGGATGTACTGATTGTGACTTCCAATACGGTCAATTCGTCCGAACCGCTGAATGATACGAACCGGGTTCCAGTGAATATCATAGTTTATTAGATAGTCGCAGTCCTGAAGGTTCTGACCTTCCGAAATACAGTCTGTTGCAATCAGTAAGTCAATCTCTGTCGGGTCGTTAGGCATTAAGAGCTGCTTGTCCTTAGAAATCGGAGAGAAGCAAGTCAGGATGGTATTCATGTCGGTATGACGCAGTTTGGCGGTGGTCTTACCATCAATAGTGCCGGTTATCATTGCTGAGTCAATTCCGAAGTTGCGCTTCATATACTGGCTGACATGAGCATAGAGGTAGTCTGCGGTATCTGCAAAGGCGGTAAAGATGATCACCTTTTTGTTTTCTCCGTTGATTGGATGCTCAACCTTGTATCGAAGCAGCTTGAACAGCTCTTGCAGTTTGCTGTCGTGTTCGGGAGTTATATCAGCGACCATAATTGTTAAGAGTTCAAGAGTGTCGCTGTCTTTTTCGAGGTTTCTCCGCCACGACTCATAATCCATGTCCGCAAGGTCAATTTTGACCTTTCTGCCAAAAGAGAACAGTTCGTCGCTATTCTGATCTTCAGAATCAAACTCATCGGCGTCAGTTATATCCGTGAGATCCATCTTGACGGAGGAGTGGCGATCATAAGCGTCTATCTTTTCAATCGTGCTGTTAATCAGCTCCTTGATCCTCGAAAGCGTCAGATTGAATGAATAGACGGAGCTTTCCATTCGCTTCATCAGGTTAATGGCGGTAAGGCGTCTAATACCTTGCTCACGGTTTGCCTGCGTAAAGCCTATATTGACTTTGTTATCCTCATAGAGTTCAGCATACTTTTCAAGCTTGCTGGGGAGGATAAAATGCGAGGGAGTGTATATTGAGAGATTGAGCAGCATCAGTTGCTCGAAAATCTCATTGTAATTGATGGCGGATTTCAGATCTGTCAAGCGGGGCTGCATGGAGATAGGCTTGAGTCTTGTCGGGAAAGAGCCAATGTCGGAAGTGTCGTAATACTTCTGAATGTGCTTTCTCGATCTTGCTATCGTAACAGAGTCCAGAACCTCGAAGAAATCGAAGTCAAGCATTTTCAAAAGATTTGCAGTAGTCCTATCTGCGGCGTCCCATTTGCTCCAAGTATTAAAGGCTTTCTGTGCGTTCCTGAATATGTCGTCTATGGAGCGTGTAGTATTCAGCTTATCGTCGATGAAATCTGTATTGCCCTCATAGGCAAGTGCAAGCTGATTTTTCAGATCATTGAAACGATTGTTGACTGGTGTGGCGGAAAGCATCAGGACTTTGGTTTTCACCCCGGCACGGACAACCTTGTTCAAGAGGCGAAGATAGCGGTTCTCACGCTCATTGTCTTCTCCAGAGAGCTTACCGCCGTTACGGAAATTGTGAGATTCGTCGATGACAACAAGGTCATAGTTACCCCAATTCAAACGGCTCAGGTCAAGACCGTTTGAGAAACCATGTGTGCGATTAAGGTCAGTATGATAGAGCACATCATACCGGAGTCTATCGGCGGCTATCGGGTTGTTGACGTAGTTGTCTTTATATGTATTCCAGTTATTCGATAGTTTCTTAGGGCAAAGCACGAGAACAGACTTATTCCGGTTCTCGTAGTATTTGATAACGGCAAGAGCAGTAAAGGTTTTACCAAGACCAACGCTGTCTGCCAATATGCATCCATTGAACTTTTCGAGTTTGTTGATGATGGCGAGGGCAGCATCTTTCTGGAAATTGAAAAGCATATTCCAGATTCTACTTTCCTTGAAGCCCGTTGCTTCATTGGGAAGTACATCCTCTGAAATGTCTTCGAGGAACTCGTTGAAAATGTTGTAGAGGGTCACGAAATAGATGAAGTCAGGAGAGTTTTCGTTGTATGCCGCTGTGATGTTTTCTATAACCTCATCTGTCACGACTTGCATTTTGCTCGGATCATTCCAAAGGCTATTGAACAGTTCGAGATACTGAGTAGAGAAAGGAGCCTCGGTTTTTTGAATGAAGTTATAAGCGTTGTTGCCACGTTCACAACCAAGATCAACAGTTGTGAAGCCACTCAGAGGCATATAGCTCTTGTCATCGAGCGTCATAAAGCCCATCATGTTCTCGTTCGTGACGTTGGATTTGAAAATGACTTTTTCTCTTATCCAATCAGCACATTCACGAGCTATCGCTTTCTGGGTAAGTTCGTTGCGGAGCTTAACCTCAAACTCAGTGCCATACAAACTGCGCTCTCAGTTTAGTCTTGGAATATAAAACTCCCGCTTTTCCTTTTTAGCTTTCTCCGTTGTAAATGTAGGAGAAGTGAAGATAAAGCGTAATTCATCAATGTCTTTCAGCTCTTTTTTCAGCTCTTGAAAGGCATAGATTGAAAAGCAAGCGGCAGCGATTGACAGCTTGCTTCCTTGCTTCATTTCCTGAGACAAATCATCTCGCAAGGTTTTTGAGGTGTTGTCTATTAGTTCCACTCTTTGCACCTACCTATCTCTACACATACCATTGTACTAAACTTGGTGTCCCATAAAATGGACTTAAACCTGCTCGTCGTCAATGAACTCCATAATATCGTCTGGAGTGCAATCCAAAACCTTGCAGATCTTACCGATTACTTCAGTGGTGACATTCTCGTCTTTGTTCAGCTTCCTGATAGAATAGTCTGTCAGATTGGCTTTTTCCGCCAATTCTTTTTTCTTCATATCCTTATCCAGAAGCAGGTGCCAGAGCTTTTTATAACTTACTGCCATGTTTTACTCCTCGCTTTCTGCAAGTCTTTTACGATAACACACTAAAGTATATCATAAACTCGTGTCTTTTTCAACAGCAACACGTTAAAATTCAACAGAAGCCGTTGAAATTTATCAGATATTCGGGTATAATAGATGATGATATTAAAGGTGGTGAGTATATGACGGCAGTTTTCATCGGTCATGGTGAGTGCTACGGACTGACAAAGGAGCAAATCAAGAGCGAGGTCGTTAAGGCTATCAATAGTGGCGTAACAGAGTTCTTGAACGGTGGTCAGGGTAGCTTTGACTGGATGGCTGCGTCCGTTGTCCACGATTTGAAAAAAGACTACCCGGATATAAAGAGCTATCTAATCATTCCTTACCTGTCCTTTTCAATTCGGGATAAAGATCTCTTTGACGAGGTTATATATCCTGAAGGATTTGAAAAGTATCATTTCAAATCAGCTATTCCCGCTCGAAACAAGTACATGGTAGATCGATCACAGTACGCCATCTGCTATGTCAATCACGGTTGGGGTGGTGCTGCTCAGACCTATGAGAGAGCCAAGAAGAAAGGGCTGACCATACTCGTCCACCGAAATCCCCGAAAGTGAAGTGCCGAAAAGATGAAAGGTGACTCCTTCAATGAAGTTGTCCTCACTTGACTTGATAACCTTCAGATCACCTCTTTTGAGCGTGTTGTTGAAGGTGACAGAAGCCGTCTGACCGGAAACAACCGTGACTTTACGAGACTCCTGCGGTTCATACTGATTATTGGTCTGTTCCGTTACCGTGTAGGTTCCGGGCATGAGGTTGTCAATCTGGAATACGCCGTTGTTGTCGGTCTTTACGGTCTGATTGACGCCATTTCCCGTGATGGTAAAGGTGATCCCTGCGACTTTTCCGTCTTCGGAAGTCTTTACGATCTTGGCAGAGCCATAAGAAACGTCAATCTTCACGAAGCCCTGAACGGGGTCATTTACTTCCTGAGCAAAGGTTGTCAGGTTCTGAATGCCGACACCGGGCTGATACTTTCCGTCATCCCACACGATAACGCCACGCCGCTGAGAATTGTTTTTCGAGGCGGTAATCGTGACAGGACCGTTGGGAGCAGTTTCAGCCGTAATAGTGAGTTTGTTTCCGCTCACAGTGCAAGCGACGCCGGACGCACTCGCCTTGAATGTGTAGTTTCCGAGAACACCATTTGTATCGGTCAAAGTCGCAGAGTAATTAGTCCCGTTCCACTCAAGCTCAATGCTCTTTGCGGTAGCAGGGGACTTCGTACAGAAGGACGGGATTTTGGTGTGTTTCTGAACGCTGTCAACGATATGATTGTAGTAACTCATGATCTGAGACCTCAACGGATGGTTTGCGCCGATGATACTCAGAACAGCGTCATTGCTGCCGGGATCAACGTGACCGAAATTGGCGTCACGCTCACCGACGACGGTTTCCCATACCAAGATCTGCGTAGCGATAACATACGAGAGCTTTTTTGCATCTTCGCTGTTCTGACTGCGCCACGAACTCGTGACGGTTCCGGTATAGCCGTATTCCAGAATACGACCAATATGAAGCTTCATAGTGTCGCCATCAATCGTATGGTTATATTCGGAAGGAAAGTTGTCCCAATAGGACTCATCCTTCTGAACCAGCCTGTCACCGATAGCAAGCGGCGTACCGGGTTCGATACAGTAGCAGGCGTTTCCATCCCACGAGCCGACGGAATAAACGGTGTTGCCGTTGACATCCCCGGCAGTCCAACCGTTCATATAGTGTTTAGTATCATGTCCCCAATCTGCGCCATAGTTTGCGTCGCCGTCACGGGGAAAGGTGAACATGGCAACTTCGGCTTCTTCACCAGCGGCAAACGCCGTTGTGGACCCGAAGCCGATCATAGCAGTGAGGCACATGATGAGGGCAAGAAGTGCCGAAGTGCCTCGCTTGAAATAACTCTTTTTCATTCTGAAAAATCCTCCTTTGGATAATAGAAAACGCACCGTAACTTGTACGATGCGTTCTCTTTGTGTTGATGATTTTGATTTAGGCGTAACCGATATAGATTTCGTAGTTTCCTTCGGACAGTTCAACTGTCCAGATCCATACGAGTGTGATTTCTTCATCGCCAGCATAACGATTCAGGCGGCTTTGAATATCCCTTTCGAGGTACAGGCATTTTGCGTTTGCGCTGATTGGCGTGTCCCAACAATAGATTGCTTCTTCGTGGAGTTGTAAGCCAACCGAAGCTGCATAGCTCTTTGCATATTGTACCCAATAGGAAATATCAAATGCCGGTTCAGTAACGGGTGGGCTTGTTGGTTCTTCCGTAGGTTGAGGTTCCGGCTGCGGGTCTGTCTCTTGAACAGGCGGCTCCGGTGGCACCTCCGGCTTGGGTTGCTCCGCTGGGGGAGCAGACTCCTGAGGAGGCTGTTCCGTTTGACTTGGCGGTGTGGTTTCGGCTTGTTTCGATTCATCCGTGCTATGAGGCGGTGCGGTCAGCTCATTCGTAGGAGCCGTTGTGTTGATTGGCGCTTCTGACTCTGCGGGAGAATGAAGGATGGAAACCGCTTGGCTTGTAGTAGAATCAGGACTCTGTTCTTCGGGCAGTTCGGAAGTTGAAGGATCAGTCGCTTCTGTTTCAGAGCTGCTTATAGGTTCGCTCGAAGTAACGACTAAGGGATCTTCTGTTCTACTTTCCGAGAAAGAGTATGGTTCTGATTCAGGGGTCACAGAGCCAGATTCCGGGATTGTAGTCGGTTTTATCTGACTGCAAGCTGAAATCATAGTCAGAAAAAGCAGAATCATAAGGATAACGGCGGCTTTCTTCATTGCACTCACTCCTTGTCGTTGTTCTACGGCTATTGTACTCATCACAGCCGTTTCCGACAAAGGTGCGATGTGTAGGGGTAAACTTAAATCATATCAATCATCGCCTTTCATCGGGAAGTGTGCGACCTTCCATTGAGAAAGCTCTTGATTTTGGAGATAGATTTGATTCAGGAGATAGCTTTCTTTTCTCGGAAAGTCAGGTAGTTATCAGGGGTTAGAGTGTGAGGAAGGGGACGAGAAAGGACGGACTCCGCCTATCTGCTGTCACGCTCCGCTCTTGCCCGGAGGTATTTGGCATAATGCTCCAATGCCTTGCAAACAAAGTCCTCCGTCTGGCTGAGTGGTACAGATTTCGGGATAAGCTGTCGAACTCTATCGCCTCGGAGAATAATCTTCTCCCGCTGATTTGGCTTTTGTTCGGACATGATCGCCGTTATCGCCTCAGTCGTGAGCTTGCCTTCGTCAAACATCTTTCGCATACGGATTGTCTGATCGTGAGAAGGTGTGCAATCGTTCATGTCGATTTCGTCCACCACGTCCCTCTGACAGTCCTCATCGAGATAGGACAGCTCCACGGCAGGACGCATTTTGATTCTGCCCTCATCGACAAATTCAAGAAGCTCCGGCACAAGGTTTGTCAGCCGGATATATCGGTGGATTTGATTACGGCTGTCACCACATTCCTCGCTCATCAGATCGAGAGATTGTTTCCCACCCAACTTAATCCCCACTGGGGATGAAGTTAAATCGGTTCGCTCACCCTGTTTTTTCAACGCATCGTTTCGCATTTTATAAGCAAATGCCTTTTCAGAGGGAAGTATCTGCGACCTTTGGAAGTTGCTTTCGACCATAAGGATCGTCGCTTCTTCCTTTGACAGATCTACAACCTCACAACGCAGGGTTTCAAGACCGGCAAGCTCACAAGCTCGCTTTCGCCTATGACCGGAAATGATTTCGTAACGACCATCATCTTTCTGGCGCACCATAGCAGGAGTAATAACCCCTCGCTCCTTAATGCTGTCGATGAGCTGAACCATATCTTCGTCATCCCGAACCTTGAACGGATGATTTGGGAAATCGTCGATCTCAGTCAGCGGAATGTCTTTGATTTTTGCGAGCTTTGCTTCATCACGCTCTGCCTGAGAAGAAAACAGATCATCGAGCGTAGGAAGCGTGAAGTCGCTCTTTCTGCCTGCTGCCATCAGCCAACACCTCCTTTGTAAATTCGGTGTAAGCCTTTGACACCGTGCTGTTTGGCTCGTAGGCATAGATACTCTTGCCTTTTGAGGACACTTCTGCGGCTTTTACTGCCATCGGAATCTTCGTCTTATATATATGGATAAGACTTCCGAAGTTCTGCCGCAGAGCATCCACCGTGCTTTTGGCAAGATTTGTTCTGTTGTCCACGAGAGTCAGAAGAATACCGTCGATCTTCAGGTTTGGGTTGATATGCTTCTTAACCTTTGAAACGGTTTGCAGAAGCTGAGTCATACCCTTAGCGGGTAGGTACTGTGCCTGAACAGGAATAATGATACTGTCGGCTGCTGTAAGCGCATTGAGCGTAACCATACCGAGGGAAGGCATACAATCAATAATGATATAATCGTATCTGTCCTTTACCTTATCGAGATAACTTCTCAGAGCTGTCTCCCGGCTCATAGCAGTAACAAGGCTCATTTCCAGTCCAGCCAGTTCCAGATTGGCGGGTATCAAATCAACATTTTCTTCGTGATGAAGAATACCCTCATAAGGATCGGCGTTTTCCTCCCGGATAATATCTGAGAGCTTGCTTGCGGTAGTGATTTGCAAACTGTCTGTGTCGTGCCATCCGAGGCAGGTAGTAAGATCACCCTGCGGGTCTGCGTCGATCAGAAGCACTTTCTTATCCTGCATAGCAAGCCCGATACCGAGATTGACCGCCGTAGTCGTTTTGCCGACGCCGCCTTTCTGATTGCATATAGCGATGGTTTTACAGTTAGGCATCTTGGGTTCCTCCTTTCATAGATTTATAGCCGCTCCATCTCAGACGGCTATGTAATACGCAGTATTTGTCCACGACACCCCCTGCGAGAGCCGGTTAAGGCTTGTGCGGGAAATCATCAAGCGTTCAGTTGCTTCCTGAACTCATAGGGGTTTCACCTCTGCCGGGTACTCCGCCAGCTCCGTAGAGAAGTATCATTATCCCTTGTACCGGTTATCGCCTTATCAGGTGCAGCCTGATACTCTCAGCAGGGGTTCTCGCTCGCTCTCACATAGGAGAGGTCTTGGCGTACCTCTGACGGGGCTATCAGCACAAGGAACGTACTTGATGATTTGTATATTCAATTGTCAAGGAACAAGGAAGGAACCGCTCTTTTGGGGAGCTTGGAAAAAGTCCCTTCACTTGTTCCCACTGGGAGAGGCGTTTTGGTCGGGTGTTTTTCAAAAAAAGTTGAAAAAAATTTTGGGCAACAAAAAAAGCCGCCTACTCTCAAATGAGAATAGACGGCTTTACAAGTCCCACTTATATGTATAGAACCTTCATGTGCTTTTTCTTGGCTTTGCTGATTTTGATGATAACATCATCCACGGCGTCCGTATAACGATTCTCGGAGATTAACCGGTTCTTGAGATCGACAAGAGCTTTGAGAACCTCGGACTGCTCCTTCGGAGTCATATATAGATGATAGTTTGGAGTTCTCATATCAAACACCTCCTGCTGGCTTCATTCTATAATAGGAAGAAACAAAATGCCAGTATGCGATTTCTGTTCCAGTACGGACAGCGTAACAATCGCCTTGCACGATTAGCAAGGATTTTTCGAGTTCAAATTCTGCAATTAGCAGGAGCGCCTTTTTGATTAGCAAAAATGGCGTTTTTTTGCTAATTTCTATTAGCAAGATGGAACCTCACCCGTGACCGTTAGGCGCTTAATTGTTTACAGACTGTCCACCAATAAATGCTGGTGGAGTAGTAAGATTGGGCGAAAACCAAAAAAGCCGAAAACCCTTGAAAACAAAGGCTTTCGGCGTTGTTTCTGGCACCCACGGGAGGATTCGAACCTCTGGCCTGCCGCTTAGGAGGCGGCCGCTCTATCCTGCTGAGCTACGTGGGCGTATTTAGTTTTCAGGAACAATCTCGAACTCTATAATGCCCGCTTTTCCTCCAAAGGCGATTGTTCCAACATAACCTTAGGAGGCGGATGCTCTATCCAACTGAGCTACTGGCGCATATTTAATTTACGAGACAATTACCCATCTATCGGGGAACACTTTTAGGTTCTCTTAGGAGGCGTGTGCTCTATCCAACTGAGCTACTGAGACATGGCTGGTTTTATGACTAAGCCCGAAGAAACTCGAACTTGAATCCTATATGAAGTTTTTCCAAGGTGGCCGTTGTAACGCAACCTTAGGAGGCGGATGCTCTATCCAACTGAGCTACTGGCGCATATTTAATTTATGAGGCTACTACCCATCCATTGGGGAACACTTTTAGGTTCTCTTAGGAGCGTGACCTCTATCCAACTGAGTTGCTGAGACGTGTTAAATTGGGGCCATAAAGTGTACTGTGTTATTGTACCGCACGGCGGCGCATTTGTCAATCATATTGGATTTTCGCGCACTGAAATATACACAGAAAAAGCTTTGAAACCCCATGCAAATTTTCCGCAAAAGACAAGGCTCTGGGTGGCTTTTGCCTTGACGCTTTTCGCTTTTTCGTCTATACTGATATATGTATGAAAATTTATGGAAACCAAACACTGCGGGCATCGGGAAATGTGCCTGCACGGAAAAAACAAAGGATTAAGGAGCCCGATACATGGTTTTTGCCGATTTGTTCTTTATCTATGTCTTTTTGCCGCTGTGCCTCATCTGTTACGGCCTCGCCAAAAAGCTCAGCACCAAAAACATCGTGCTGATTGTCTTTTCACTCATCTTTTACGCTTGGGGCGAGCCGCTTTGGATTTTGCTTTTGCTGTTCAGTTCATTCTTTAACTGGTTCATCGGCATATTGATCGGCAAATTTCGGGATACCCCGCGCGCAAAGTTAGCCGTTGGCGGCGGTATTTTTGTAGATATTCTGCTTTTGCTCATCTTTAAGTACAGCGCGTTCATTGTAGAAAACCTGAACGCCGTTTCGGGCGCGGCCATTCCCGTGCCGCAGATCACGTTGCCCATCGGTATCAGCTTCTACACGTTCCAGGCTATCTCCTACATTTTGGACTGCTACTGGGAAACGGTGGATGTGCAGCCGAAGTACCACAAATTCCTTTTGTACCTGTCCCTCTTCCCGCAGCTCATCGCCGGCCCAATCGTGCGGTACAGCGTTGTGGAGCAGGAGATCGACAACCGCTCCGTCAACGCGACCGACCTATGCGAAGGTGCGCTGCGCGTGATCCTCGGCCTTGCGAAAAAGGTCATCATCGCGAACAATTTGTGGTCCATCGTCAACACGTTCTTCGGCAAGGACATCACGGGACTTTCCGTGCTCGGCACATGGTACACCATCATCGTGTATTCGCTGTATGTTTACTTTGACTTCAGCGGTTATTCCGATATTGCCATCGGCCTCGGTCGCATGTTTGGCTTCCACTTTGACGAAAACTTCCGTCATCCGTTTGCCTGCACCACCATTGCGGAGTTCTGGCAGCGCTGGCACATCTCCCTTGGTTCCTTCTTCCGCGACTACCTTTTGTACGTGCCGTTCTTCGGCAAGCCGCGCAAGTATTTCGGTCTGTTCCTTGTTTGGTTCTGCACCGGTCTTTGGCACGGTGCCGCATGGAATTTCATTTTATGGGGCCTTTACTACGGCTGCTTCATGCTGTTCGAGCAGAAAATGGGCAAAAAGCGCATGAAAAAGTGGCCGATCGTGTGGAAGCATGTGTATACGAAGCTTGTCATCATCCTCGGCTTCGGCATCTTCTATTTTGAAGATCTCGGCCAGCTTGGTCAGTTTTTCCTCAATATCACGGGCATCAGCATGATTGCGAACGGCGCGCCGTTTACGGACCCCATGACGTTCTCCTCCCTGCGCAACAACATCTTTCTCATTTTGTTCGCGATTCTCGTCAGCCTGCCGGTATTGCCGAAGATCAAGAGTTATTTTCTCGAGAGCAAAAACGATACCGTTTATGCCATCGGCCGCGTCGGCTCCGTTGCGGTCTGTATGGTGTTGCTCGCCGTCGTGAGTGTTCTGCTCGTTGATACCACGAACAACGTGTTCCTGTATTTCAGATTCTAAGGGGAGGTGCTCATTGACATGAACGATTTTAAAGACCTTGACCTTGATTATTTTGCTCCCCGCAAGCCCGCCGAGCCGGAAGCGAAGCCGGAGAAAACCGAAGCCGTAGATGCGCCGACTGCGGATGAAAGCGCCGAACCTGCAGAGCGCCGCCGCAAGCCGAAGCCGAGCCGCCGCGAGCTTTTGAACATGCGGCTTTCCGTTTTATCCGTCGGTGTTATGGTCATTCTTTTCGCCCTGATGACGCTGTATCTGCTCCTTTTCCCGCGCTCCACCGTCTCACAGATTGAAAACCGAAACCTTGCGGAATTCCCGAAATTCTCTTTTGCATCGTATTTTTCCGGCTCGTTTACGGCGGACGTCGCCACATGGTTTGACGATACCGTGCCGAACCACGACGGCTTTAAGAATATGAGCAACTCCATTAAGAACCTGTTTGGTATGAAGACGTTCGCTTCAACGGTCAGCACCGCAAAGCCCGAGACGGACAGCACAGATAACACCGATACTTCTGCCGCAAACGGTGACACCCAGACAACCACACCCGCAAACGGCACCGTGCCAAACAACACGAACCTGCTGCAATACGCCGCAGGGCGTGTGTTCCCGGCCGTGAGCGCTGCGGATGAAAAAATGGGCCGCGATTTCAGCACCGAGGATAACAGCACACTGGAATGGGTGAACAACCTGCTTGTTGTAAACTGGGATAATCACTGGCGCTGTATGGAGGCCTTCGGCGGCGGTGGCGGCACCGCTTACGCCAATGCACTCAACGACCTGCAAAGCAAGGTCGGCAGCGGTGTGACCATTTGGTCTATGCCCGCGCCCACCGCTTCCGCCATCTACACCCCGAAAAACGGCATTGATTATGTTGGCAACCAGAAGGAATGCTTTGACGGCGTTGCCGAAAAGCTGAATGCCGGCATTCAGTCCGTAAACGTTGTGGACGTAATGAAAAAGCATGCGGAGGAAGATATTTACCTGCGCACCGACCACCACTGGCAGGCACGCGGCGCCTACTATGCCGCCCGCACGTTTGCCGAGGCCGCAGGCGTGCCGTTCGCAGACCTTTCCACCTACACGGAAGAATCCATTCCGGGCTATGTAGGCACTATGTACGGTTTCTCGCAGGATACGCGTATTTTGAACGACCCGGACGATTTCCACTACTTCGTGCCGGCCTCGAACTACGTGGCTTCCTACTACGATACTTCTTTTAACTACCAGTACGAAGACGACCTCTTTGCCGATGTGGACACCGCAAACGCGTACCTCAAGTTCCTCGGCGGCGACTCCTGCATCGTAAAAGTCGATACGCAGATGAAAAACGGCCGCAAGCTGCTCGTCATTAAGGACAGCTTCGGTAACGCGGAGATTCCGTTCTACACGAATTCCTTTGAGCAGATCTACGTTGCCGACGTGCGCTATTTGGAGTGTAACCTCGTCAGCTTCATCAAGGATATGGGCATCACGGATGTGCTCTTTACGATGTCCGCATACTCCGTTGTGGGCGATAACGCCGACAACATTCAGAACCTCATCGCGCAGAACGCCGGTAAGACCATCACCGATTCGCACATTGTCCCGTCTGTTACGCCGAAAACGGTCATGCCGACCGCGACAAGTACACCAACGACGACTTCCGGCACGGATACGGCCGCTAACACCACCTCGACCGGTACAGAGGATACCTCTTCCGCAAAAGAATAACAAAGGAGAGCCTATGAAAGAACTGGAATATCCCTTTGACGCCGCTTACATCATCAAAAAGCGCAAATCTTTAAAGAAAGCACTGCTCGCAGACGGCACCTCGCGCATCAGAAAGAAGATTGCCGTGTTCGGCGGCTCCACCACAAGCGACATTGTAAAAACGCTGGAGCTTTTCCTCTTAGACGCCGGTATTGAGCCGGAATTTTACGAATCCGAATACGCGCAGTATTTTCAGGACGCCATGTTCCCGGATGAAACGCTTTTAAGCTTCAAGCCAGACATTGTGTTCATCCACACCACCAATCGCAACGTGACGGACTGGCCCGAGATGACCGACACCACGGAGCAAATAGACGAAAAGCTGCACACGGAAATAAACCGTTTCACGGCGATGTGGAAAAGCATTGCGGAAAAGTTCCACTGCCCCATCATTCAAAATAACTTTGAAATGCCGCTTTACCGCCTGCTCGGCAGCCGCGACGCGTGGGACATCCACGGCCGCACGAATTTCCTCACGCGCTTAAACGAAGCTTTTTACGCCTACGCACGCGAAAATGAGAGCTTTTATATTCACGACCTCAACTTTGTTTCTGCCGATTACGGCCTGAAAGAATGGTCGAACCCGCTGTTCTGGAACATGTACAAATACGCCATGTGCTTTGAGGCGATCCCGTCCTTTGCGTTCAGTGTTTCGCACATTATCAAGTCGATTTTCGGCAAGAATAAAAAGGCGCTTGCCCTTGACCTCGATAACACCCTGTGGGGCGGCGTTGTGGGCGACGACGGCGTAGACGGCATCGAGATCGGCCAGGAGACCGGCGTTTCGCAATCCTACTACGAGTTTCAGACCTACGTAAAGCAGCTTAAAAGTCTCGGCATCGTGTTGACGGTCTGCTCTAAAAATGACCATGAAAACGCCATTGCGGGGTTAAACCACCCCGAAGGTGCACTGCGCCCGGACGATTTCGTCATCATTAAGGCAAACTGGGAAAACAAAGACCGCAACATTGCCGAGACCGCCGCAGAGCTGAACATTCTGCCGGATTCCATCGTTTTTGCGGACGATAACCCCGCCGAGCGCGAGATCGTGCGCACGCAGATCAAGGGCGCGGCCGTACCGGACATGGACGGCGTGGAAAACTACATCACGACGATTGACCGCAGCGGCTTCTTTGAAGTGACAACTTTCAGCGAAGATGACTTGAAGCG
>PPYE01643779.1_pt1 | contig 18674 bp, 11 predicted proteins | sample 1559881 | NCBI WGS metagenome assembly PPYE01 (sample SAMN08240022, study PRJNA423297) | Human gut metagenome, whole genome shotgun sequencing project. | reverse complement strand
CCGATGCCCGCTGTGATCAACCAGCGGGCCCCGGCCTCGTCCCCGATCGACGGCGCCCCCTCCCCCGTTCTTTTCGCGTCCTTCGCGTTCCGCTCCCCCGCCCGCTCGGTCGCCTTCGTACCCACGCTGACTCTCATCGACGAGGCCGGGGCCCGCTGGTTGATCACAGCGGGCATCGGGGACGCCCCGGATCCGCTGGCGGCTGTTGACGAAGCCCTGGCCGAGGCGAGGCCCGCCCCGCGCGTGCCGGAATCCCTGACGTTTGGACACGGGTCAATGTCGCGCGGCCAGTGGCGCGACTCGGTGCGAGCGATGGCGCAGCGCCTGCGTGAGGGCGCCGCCGACAAGGCCGTCATGGCGCGCGATATGACGGTGCGGTGCGCCCACGGATTCGACGAGCGTTTCCTGCTTGAGCGCCTCAGCGACCTGTATCCGTCAACGTGGCGTTTCTGCGTGGATTCGCTGGTGGGCGCGTCCCCGGAGATGCTGATCGCGGCCTCGGACGGTACGGCGAGCTCGCGCGTCCTGGCGGGCACGTGCAAGCCCGGCGAGGGCGAAATGCTCGCGTCGAGCGCGAAGGATCTGCGCGAGCACGACCTGGCTTCCGAGTCGGTGTCCTCGATCCTGATGCAGCTGTGCACCTCGGTGACGACTCAGGGGCCGTTCCTCCTCTCGCTGCCCAACGTCGTCCACCTGGCGACGGACGTTCACGCGCGGCTGGGGCAGGCACATCTGCTTGATCTGGTCGCCGCCCTGCATCCGACGGCAGCCGTGTGCGGCACCCCGCGCGACGCGGCGATGCGCCTCATCGAGGAACTGGAAGACACGGAACGCGGCCGCTACTCCGGGCCCGTGGGCTGGGTGGATACGGCCGGGGACGGCGAGTTTGCGATCGCGCTGCGCTGCGGACTCACGTCGGGTACGCGCCTGCGACTTTTCGCGGGTGCCGGCATCATGCCGGACTCCAACCCGGACGCCGAGCTGGCCGAGACCGAAGCGAAGATGCGCCCACTGCTGGACGCCCTCGGGGTCTAAGCGACTCGTCGACGTGCAAAGGCCCGCCGCCCCTGGAAGGGACAGCGGGCCTCGTCAGTGCGCGGCACTGGAGTGGAGTCACGCTATGCCGGGCGCACGCACGCAGCTCACTGAATCCGCACGGACACGTCCTGCGTCTGCCCGTCGCGCACGATCGTCATGGTGACGGTGTCGCCGGCCTTGTAGCGGCGCACGTAGCCGATCAGCTGCTTGGGGCTGGTCACTTCCTGGCCTTCGACCTTGACGATGACGTCGCCGGCGCGGATGCCCGCGGCGGAGGCACCGGAACCTGCGGAGACATCCTGGACCTCGGCGCCCACGTAGGTGTCGGAGCCGACAGTCGTGGTCGCCGCCTTGACGGTCACGCCGAGCATGCCGTGCGAGGCAGTGCCGGAGGCGATGAGCTGATCAGCAACAGAGACGACCAGGTCGGAGGGGATCGCGAAGCCCAGGCCGATCGAGCCCGCCTGCCCGTCAGACGAGGTAGCGAGTGACTTGATCGACGAGTTAATGCCGATGACAGCGCCGCTCGCGTCGAAGAGGGGGCCGCCCGAGTTACCGGGGTTGATCGACGCGTCGATCTGGATCGCGTTCGTGACCACGAGGTCCGAGGACGCCTGGGTCGAGTCCTGCGACGAGGAGTCCTCGTCCACGGAGACCTCGACGGGGCGGTTGAGCGCGGAGACGATGCCGGTCGTGACCGTGTTCGACAGGCCCAGGGGAGCGCCGATCGCCATGACGGGGGCGCCGACCTCGAGGTTTGCAGAGGAGGCGAAACGCGCGACGGTGAGGTTCGAAGGCGGGTCGTCCAGACGGATGACGGCCAGGTCGGTGGTCTTGTCGTGGCCGATGACCTTGGCGCTGTAAAGGCGCCCGTCGGCGAGGGTCACCTGGATCTGTCCACCGCCCAGGACGGACGCGATGACGTGGTAGTTGGTGACGATGTCGCCCTGCGCGTCGTAGATGACGCCGGAGCCGGTGCCGCCCGACGAGGCGCCCTGCGTCTGAATGGTCACGACGGCGGGCGACACGGCGGCGGCAACGTCCGTCCAGTCCGTCCCGGAGCTGTTCGAGGCGGGCACTGTGGCCACCGTTCCCCCGTTGAGGTTCGTGGGCGTGGACGCGCGCAGCATCGCCGGGCGCGCGTAGAACACGGCGCCGAGGGTCAGGCCGATCGTCAGAAGCATCGCGCCAAGGAGGGCGACCCAGCCCGGGCCCTTCTTCGTCACGACGACGGTAGGCGGGGCGAAGGCTTCCGGCGAGGCAGGGGCCGCGTATCCACCGTAGGGCTCACCAGAGGGGGCGGAGTATGCGCCGCCGACGGAGGGGGCTTGCTGAGTGCCGCCGGAAGCGGGGGCTTCCTGGACGGAGGGGGCAGGGGCTGCCGGCGCGGCGGGTGCCGTAGGCTCTGAGGCCGGCGGAACCGCGCCAGCAGGCGGCGCGGGGATCGTCGCGGCGTAGGGCATCTCGCGCGTGGCGTCCTGCGCGGCCGGAAGCTCCTGGGTGGCCGAGTGGTCCTGAGCCGTCGAGCGCTGAGGGTAGCTGGGGGTCGAGGCCGCGTCAGCGTCGCGCGACGAGTCGGCGTCGCGGTCCGGAATATGAGGCTGAGTCATGGTTTCCTCTGGTATCAGTTCGTTATTTGTCCACCAGTATGGGTCGTTTCCTCAAAGGGCCACTGAAAGCGTCCTGGAAGTTTCCTGTAAACCGTTCAACCTCACAGCGAACGCGCTCCCGCCTCAGGAGAGCACGTCGCGGAGCGCCGGGTACAGGTGCGCGGCGCGCTCGACGGGGGCATGGACGAGGCGCGGGCCGGCCTCGCCGGTCTCCAGCAGTTGAGCGAGCTGCGCGGGTGTTTCGGCTCGCGCGAAGGCCACGCCGTACGCGGCCGCGAGCGCCTCGTAGTCCACCGTCTGAGCGAGGCCGAACCACCGGTCGTAGGCCTCGGGGCTGGCAGCGCGCCCATGCTCGAGGGTGGCGAAGATTCCGCCTCCCTGATCGTCCGCGACGACGATATCCAGGTGAGCGCCCACGCTCGCCGCCAGGGCGAGGGAGGAGGCGTCATGGCAGGCCGTGAGGTCGCCCATGACGGCGGTGACACGCTCGCCCTCGGAGGCCGAGGCCTCGCCCGCGTATCCGGAGCCCAGGGCGATGCCGACGGCGGTCGCGATGGTGCCGTCGATGCCGGCCTGCCCCCGGTTGGAGTGGACGGCGCGCCCCTCCAGCGTGGGGACGGCGAGGTCGAAGGCGCGCACGGGGTTGGAGGCTCCCAGCACGAGGGGGCCGCTCGTCGAGGCGGCGACGGCCCGCGCGAGGTCGAGCATCGTGCGCCCGGAGCCGGAGGCGAGCAGGGAGTCGATGCGCTCGCCCGCCTCGCGAGCGGCGTCGCGGACGCGAGCGCCCCACTCGGCCTGAGCGGCGCGGATCGGCTCACGGGCGGGCTCGAGGTCGGCGACGACGACCGATGCGTTGCCCGAGATGTCCACCCACGGGCTGTGCGGGTCAACGACGACGACACGCACGTCGGGGCGCGCGAGCAGGGCCTGGATCGGGCGGGACAGCGTTGGACGGCCGGTCACGACGACCGCGTCGACCTCACTCCCCAGCGACGAAGCCACGAGGGTCTGCTCGAAGGGGGTCACTCCCCCGCCGCTCCACGCGCCCGACGCCGGTTCAGCGAGCAGCGGGAAGCCCGAGGCCGCCGACCACTCGCGGGCGCGAGGCGAGGCACCCTCACCCGCAACAATCAGCCCGGCGGCGGCAGGGCCAACCACGTCCTCCCAGGGCACGGGCACAGCAGGCGCAGCGAGCACCCGGGTCGGGCGAGGGACGAACGAAGCCCCGGCCTCGTCCCCGCAGTCACAAGCGGGACGGACGGGGGTCAGCGGATCGCGGAAGGCGACGTTGACCTGCACGGGGCCAGGCGCGCCGCTGGGCGCCCCGCAGGCCGCGGCGACCGCGCGGGCGAGGTGACCCACCAGGGAAGGCGAGGCCTCCTGCGGCTCCAGGTCAACGCTCGCGCGCACGTGCGTACCGAAGAAACCGGACTGGTCGGTCGCCTGGGAGGCGCCGACGCCTCGCAGTTCGCCGGGGCGGTCGGCGCTCAGCACCAGGAGGGGCAGGCGCGCGTGTGAGGCCTCGAGGACCGCGGGAGCCAGCTCGGCGACGGCGGTGCCGGAGGTGACGACGACGGCGGGCAGCGCTCCGGTGCGCGCCAGGCCGACGGCCGCGAAACCGGCGCCACGCTCATCCAGGACGGCGCGCGCATCCCCGCCGAAAGAGCCCGCTTCGAGAGCGTAGGCAAAGGGCGCAGAGCGCGAACCCGGGCAGTACAGGACGTGCGTGACGCCCAGGGCATCCAGAGACTTAAGGATAGCGCTGGCGGTTTCGACGGAGGGCATACGCCCAGCCTACCGGGAGCCCACCCTCAGGTGCTCGGCCATGCCTTCGAGGCGCATGCCCCAGCGGGAGACGAGGTCCCCGTCGACCGGCGTGCGGTCGATGAGCTCCTGGTCCGGCTCGAGGCGCCCCACGGGCAGGCGGCCGCGCTCGGGAATCAGGGGCTGGGTCACGTCGCCCACCAGCAACGAGGCGGTGGCCAGTCCGGCGGCCCGGGGCACACCGGGCACGGCAGCAGCAGCGGCGACGCCGACCGACAGGCCGACGGACGTCTCGAGGGCGGAGGACACGACGACGCCGAGGCCACTCTTGCGGGCAACCTTCAGGGCGGCACGCACGCCTCCGAGGGGCGCGACCTTGATGATGACGACGTCGGCGGCCTCCTTGCGGGCCACCTCCAGCGGGTCCTCAGCGCGGCGGATCGACTCGTCGGCGGCGATCGGCACATCCACGGAGCGGCGCACCTGGGCCAGCTCATCCACCGTCAGGCAGGGCTGCTCGACGTATTCAACGGGAACGACGCCGGCGGCCGCGGCCATTGCGGGGATGGCCTCGCGCGCCTGATCGACCTCCCACGCACCGTTGGCGTCGAGGCGGATCATCGCCTGCCCACCCACGGTCTCACGCAGGGCGTCGGCGACGGCGGCGATGCGCGCACAGTCGCGCCCAACGCTGACGCCGGGCTCAGCGACCTTGATCTTCGCGGTCGCGCAGCCGCCCGAGGCCTTCACGCGCTCGTATGCTTCCTCCGGCGAAATGACGGGGATCGTGACGTTGACGGGCACGAACTTGCGTCGAGGCACCGGCGGGAAACGGCGCGCGGACTCGAGGGCTGCGGCCAGCCAGCGCGAGGACTCCACATCGTCGTAGTTCCAGAAGGGCGCAGCCTCTCCCCAACCGGCGTGTCCGTGCAGGAGGAGCCCCTCGCGGCGAGTCACGCCACGGAAGCGCGTCGTCATCGCTACCTTGTACACAAGGATGTCGTCGACGCCTTCGAGGGCGTAACGCGTTTGACGGCTGAGCGTGCGCATCGGGATGCGCATGAGCGTCGGTTGCTGCGCTGCGTTCACAAGAACCCTCCTTACTTATCGGTAATATTATCGCGCAACCTCGCACTATCGACAAATCCTACGCACATCGACTTGTAACCAATTGCGCAGTAAGTGCCACAAAGTGACAGACTCTCAGGGGCAATTGAACACGTGGCAAGTAGGCGCGTTTTTCAGGACACACCCACGAGTGTCTAGAAGGCATATAGGAGGGTTACTAAATAGCAGACTTTGTTCCGTTTGGTTAGGTTGCGCGCCACATAGCCCCATGCGGGCGTGTCGGCCACGGCTCGTCGGCAACGCCGCCACCCCTCTCGAGCGCGCATGCCCCGACGCCTGCCATTGCCTCGTCGATTAGAATCCGACACATGAGTGCTCTCCCCTTCGTGTCCGACACCTTCGACCCGACCCGCTGGCGCGAGGTCGAGGGATTCGACTTCGCCGACATCACCTACCACCGCGGCATCTCGCGCGGCCCCGGGGCCGACGGCCGCCCCGAGGGCACCGATATGCCGGTCGTGCGCATCGCCTTTGATCGCCCCGACATCCGCAACGCTTTCCGCCCCGGGACGGTCGACGAGCTGTACCGTGCGCTCGACCACGCGCGCCAGACTTCCTCGGTCGCGGCCGTCATCCTGACGGGCAACGGCCCCTCGGCGCGAGACGGCGGATATTCCTTCTGCTCCGGCGGCGACCAGAGGGTCCGAGGCCGCGACGGCTACCGCTACGAGGTCGAGGGCGCGGACCCCGAGGCCACCACCGCCCAGCGCCGCGAGCAGATCGACCCCGCGCGCGCCGGTCGCCTGCACATCCTTGAAGTCCAGCGCCTGATCCGCACGATGCCGAAGGTCGTCATCGCGGCCGTTCCCGGGTGGGCAGCCGGCGGCGGCCACTCCCTCAACGTGGTCGCGGACCTGTCGGTGGCGTCCATCGAGCACGCGGCATTCATGCAGACCGACGCGAACGTCGGATCCTTCGACGCCGGCTACGGCTCGGCGCTCCTGGCCCGCCAGGCCGGGGATAAGCGTGCGCGCGAGATCTTCTTCCTCGCCGAGCGCTACGACGCTCAGACCGCGGAGCGTTGGGGTGTCATCAACCGCGCCGTCCCCCACGCCGAGCTGGAGGAGACCGCCCTGGAGTGGGCCGCGACCATCGCGACGAAGTCCCCCCAGGCCATCCGCATGCTCAAGTTCGCCTTCAACCTGGCCGACGACGGGCTGGCCGGCCAGCAGGTCTTCGCGGGCGAGGCCACGCGCATGGCCTACATGACGGCCGAAGCCCAGGAGGGGCGCGACGCCTTCCTCGAGCACCGCGCCCCCCGCTGGGAGGATTACCCCTACTACTACTGAGGCACTACTGGGGTTTACTCCACTTCTGGGACGCCCCGCCGTGGCAATCCCAGACGGTCAGACGGTTACCGTTCGTGTAGTGGTCACCGTCCAGCGTCAAGCATTTGCCTGAGTGCGGGTTGTAGTACTGGTTGCGCGGCGTGTAGTACCAGGTTTGGGACGGCGCGCCGTTGCAATCCCACAGGTGGGTGTAGGTTCCGTTCTCGGTCCCCTGATATTCGAGGTCGACGCACTTGCCCATGACGGACAACGTATTTCCATCGTAAGTAACGCGCTGGGCGGAAACTGAGGCACAGTCGTAGAGCTGGATGGGCGTCCCGTTATCGGAGGCACCATCTCGAACATCGATGCACTTCTGCGCCTGGTTCACGACGTTGCCGTTACCAGCCGTGTTCTGCCCCATGAAGAGGACGTCCCAGGCATGGAGGTTGTCGACGTCGATATCGACGTAGTTGCCTGTCTCGTCGGTGCCGAGCCTCGTGGGCAGGGCGACGGCTCGCGTCCCCCGCTCGGTGTCCGGGGTGACCTTGTAGACGGTGCCAGGCGTGGGCGAGTCACCGTAGTGGTAGCGCACGGTGAAGGCACCCGTGTCCCTCACCGAGTTACCGGGATCGCGCCAGAATTCATCGTTGTTGAGCAGGTTGATCAGGTGAATGACATCCATCCCACTCGAGCGCATGACGCGGGCGTAGATCGTATTCTTCAGCCCGTTGCGCGACACGTTGTATCCGGGAATCTCGACGATTGAGTCGTCGAGGGGACGCAGGGTCGGCCCGTAGAACAGTTCCTCGTAGCCGGTGGTGACGTCGTAGTAGCGCGTGATCCACTGCGTTAGTTCCTCATCCATCCACTTGGTGCGATCCGGGAAGTAGGCGGCGGCAATCATGCGGTCGCCCTGTCCCATCTCGATGTGGCTGGCGCCGTTGGCCGCGAGCGCCGCGTCGAACAGCTGGACGGAGGGGGTGGAGAAGGAGTTGATGTGTAGCTCGTCGAGGTTGATGTACCCGTAGTCGCCCTCGTCAACGCTGATCGTGACAGTGTGGTCGCCCTGGCTGAGATAGGCCCAGGTTCCTCCCTCGATGTTCCAGTGGTCCCAGTCTTGCGTCAGTCCGAGGAGGACGTTGCGCGAGACGATGCGCCCATCGACGGAGAACGTTCTCGCCGCCATGTCTCCCGTGGCGTTGGACCACCTGGGCACGAGGCCGTAGTTGCGTGAGGCGTCCACGTGGACGTGGAAGGTCACGGAGTCCCCTCGCTCACCGAAGTGATCAAGGAATCCCATGCCGGAGTAGTCGCGGTGATCGGTAGCGACCTGCACACCCGTGCGGGACACGGTCGATGCTTCAGCCTCGTATCCTGGCCCGTTGTTCCACTTGTTGTTGACGTATCCTGCGACGACGGCGGGTTTATTCCCCGAGAGAATGCGCTGCTGTTGCAGGTAGCTTTGCACTTCCTCGTAGCGTTCGTGGGAGTCCCACATTTCCGTGTACTGGTAGGTCGCCGATCCTGCGGCCATGTGGTCCATGCCGAAGCCGTCCACAGCGTTCATTCCAACGGGCTTTCCGGTGGCGTCCATAGTCTGATCGATGAGTGTTCCAAAGGCTTTGGGCAGGTCGACGGGGACACCACTTGTCGTGGCCATGCCTCCCTGGTGGTCGTCGCTGTGCCCCCAATCGCCGAGCTGATCCAGGTGGGTCCCGTCGAACCCGATGTCTTCGGTCTGGTGGACGTACTGGGAGACGATGTGCGAGCGCCACTGCGGGTTGGATGGGTCCATGATCCACAGCGTGGAGTCCGGACGATTCGCCAACATTTCGAAGGACCAAGGGCTGCCGCTGGAGCGGTAGGTCAGCCGCCAATCTGGGCTCACCCCGTATGATTCGTAACCGTTAAGAGCCGCATAGCTCATGGAATACGGGTACGCGTCGACGGAACGCCACTGGGCAGCATTGATGAGGCCTTCAATGGTGTCTCGCGACATCTTCTCCCCACCCCACGACGACCAGGTCGGCGCGACGGAGTTTCCCTCGTAGGGAACCGGCGCCTCGTGGCGGTACATCCAGTCATAGAACTGCAGGGCGTTGATGTGGTACTTCTGGGTGAGGTCGTCGATGACCCGCTGTTGATCTTCCCCACTCATGCCTTCCGGGTAGGAGTCCAGGAATCCGAAGCGCAGGTAGCGATACGGGTCGGAGGACACGTCCAGAGCGGTCTCACCCTTCGCCCCATTGTCTGAGTCGGCTTCGATGACGTACCCCGTGTAGTCACGGTCGGGGGCGCTAAACTCCCAGGACGCGCGCCCGTATCCGTCGACGACTCGATCATCCGAGACCATGACCTGTTCTCCCAGGTGCATGAGTCGAAAACGAACGTGCGACGCTCCGCTGACCTGCGCGGTCACGTCGACGGTCTGGTTGGGCAAATACCGGGCATTTTCTGTCCATACGCGCGTGATCTGCGCCTGCGCGTACGAGGGCGTCATCATCCCGATGACGCCGCAAGCGGTCGCCGCTGCCGTCGCGACAACCGCCAATTTCGCGGGTAATACTCGCGATTTCATGGTGTGTTCCTTTTCAAGACATCGTTGTCTACCCCGCGCGTGGGTCGGGCGAGGACGGAGCACAAATGGCCTCCGTCGAGCGCGCGTGCTGCGTGCGCGCGTCGAGGCTTCATCCCCCTGATAGGTGACGAGGCCTATGAAGACCCCCGGGGCCCCATCGTTGGCAGCCCCGGGGGAATCGTCATGTGGAGTTAGCGAATGTAGACTCGGGCCTCCCATTCTCCGAGGGTTTCCGGGACTCCCCGGTCCTCCTCGGGCAGGTCGCGGTTGGCCAGGAGGAGATCCCCGCCGACCTCACGCGCCGCGTCACCGAGGGACGCGGGCTGGGAGGAGAGGTTGACGAGGACGGTTGCCACGGCCTCGCCGAGGGTCCGGCGGTAGGCGAAGGCCGCGGGTGAGGGGGTCGCGATGCGCTCATACGTGCCAACCGCGATGACGGGCAGGCCGTGGCGGATGTCCGCGAGCGCACGGTAGTAGGCGTACACGGAAGACGGGTCACCGATCTGGGAGGCGGCGTTGATCTCCGTGTAGTTCAGGGTGACGCCGATCCACGGGGTGCCGTCTGTGAAACCGGCGTTCTCGTTTCCGTCCCACTGGACGGGGGTGCGCGCGTTGTCGCGGCCGGTGACGGCCAGCCCCGCCAGGACCGACTCGGGGCTCTCCCCCGCTGCCACCGCCTCGTTGTAGTAGCGCAGGGCCTCGACGTCGCGGTAGTCCTCAATGCCACCAAAGACGCTGTTCGTCATGCCGAGTTCCTCGCCCTGGTACACGTAGGGCGTCCCGCGCAGCATGTGCAGGGCCGTGGCCAGGGCCGTCGCGGACTCGTAGCGGCGGGCCTCGTCGCCGAAGCGGCTGACGGCGCGCGGCTGGTCGTGATTGTCCAGGTAGAGGCTGTTCCAGCCAACCTCACCCTGCGCCTCCTGCCAGGCACTCAGACAGTCGGCGAGCTCGCCGGGACGCAGCGGGCGCGGGTGGAACTTCCCCGCTTCGAGGCCGAGGTCAACGTGGTCGAACTGGAACACCATGTCGAGCTCGCGCCGGGCCGGATCCGTGAACAGCAGGACGTTGTCGCGGCGCACGCCGGGACACTCGCCGACCGTCATGGTGCCGCTGCGGCCATCGAACACCTCGCGGCGCATCTCGGCGAGGTATTCGTGCAGGTGGGGGCCTTCGGAGAAGTGCGGGAAACCCTCGCCCCACACGCGCCCGGGATAGACGATGCCGTCGGGCAGGCCCGGGTCCTTCGAGATCAGGTTGATGACGTCCATGCGGAAGCCGTCGACGCCGCGGTCGAGCCACCAGTTCATCATGCGATAGACGGCAGAGCGCACATCGGGGTTATCCCAGTTCAGGTCGGGCTGCTTCCTATGGAACAGGTGCAGGTAGTACTGGCCCGTGGCCTCGTCCCACGCCCAGGCCGAGCCGGAGAAAAAGGACCCCCAGTTGTTGGGCTCAGCCCCGGCCTCGCCGCCCACGCACCCGGGGCGGGGGTCGCGCCAGATGTACCAGTCGCGCTTCGGATTATCCCGCGAGGAGCGCGACTGGGCGAACCACGGATTCTCGTCCGAGGAGTGGTTGACGACCAGGTCCATGACGAGGCGCATGCCCCGCTCGTGCACGCCCTCCAACAGGCGGTCGAAGTCCGACAGCGTGCCGAACATCGGGTCGATGTCGTAGTAGTCGGCAATGTCGTAGCCGTTGTCCGCCTGCGGGGAGGCGTAGATCGGCGAGAGCCACAGGACATCCACGCCCAGGGATTTCAGGTAGTCGAGCTTGGAGCGGATGCCCTCGAGGTCGCCGAAGCCGTCGCCGTTGGAGTCCTTGAAGGAGCGCGGGTAGATCTGGTAGACGACCGCGCCCTTCCACCACTCGTCGGGGCCCAGGCCATTGCCTGCGGGGTTCAGCGCATCGTTACAGAAGAACATGGAGCACCTGCCATACGTTGAGGTCGGGGAGGGAAACAACGGCCTGGCCGTCGACGATGCGCACGTCCAGGGGGATGAGGGTCGAGCCCGCGTCGGGATCCGCCGCACTCACCCGCGGCACGCGCCCGAACAGGGGTTTCAGACGCAGCGTACCGCCTCGCAGCGCGATCGCCGGGCGGTGGGGGCCATCCCACACCGTGTCGGACTGACCCACCAGGTTGATGAGGTGGACAACCAGGGCGTCGCCCGCGCGGGTGACGCGCCGCCACACGCAGCCCGGGGCGGCCTCCCAGCACACGGGCGCCGCATCGAAGGACACGTCGATATCCCCGTTGTACTCGCCCACGTACGAGGCCGTCACGTCAACGATCCCGGGGTCTACGAGGATCTCGTCGTTCGCGACGAGGAAGTCGTACCAGTTCGCGAGCATGTCGAGGGTCTCGTCCTCGGCGGGCATGTTGCGCACGTAGTACGGATCGACGAGGAGGCGGCCGTCCTCTCCGGCGAGGAGCTGGGTGGCACCGTGCGAGAAGAGCGTCGCCATCGTCAGACGCGTCGATGCATCGGCCACGTCCCGGGCGGCCGTGTCATAGATGGACTGATAGGCCGCCAGGATGACGGGCTTCCCGCCCGCGACGAGCCGCGCCCTCGTCGCCACCCGAGCCAGGGCCTCGTACGTGGTGACGGGCTCCCAGGGCTCGATGTAGACCGCGTCCTGAGGGGCCGCCGGCGAGGACCACGTGGGGAAATCGTTGACGTTGTTGAACACGAGCGTCGCATCCGGCACCGCCTCGCGCACCCTTCGAATGAGGGTGTCGAAGGAGGCGGCCACGTCGACGATCTCGCCGTCGGGGCGGACCGCCATCTTCGGGTAGCCGTACTGGTCGAGGTGGAAGCCATCGAAGCCGACCTCGCGCGCGGCAGCCGCCACGTCTGCGGCGAAGTGCTCAAGCCAGCGTGGGTGGGCGGGGTCGACGATGCGCAGGAAGTCAGCGAGCGAGTAGGGTTCCCCCGCCGCATCCAGCAGGGCGGCGTCCTCCCACTGCTCCCACTCATCATTGCCGACGCCGTACACGGCCGCGTAGCCGATCGACCGAGTGCCCGCCGCCCGCAGCGCCTCGATAAGAGCGCGCACGGTCGCCAGGGAAATCGGCTGGTCCAGAGCGTCGAGGTATTCCTCTCCCCCGCCCAGCAGGTCGGCGTGCCGATACGCCCAGTCGTAGAACTGGATGCCGGTCAGGTGCAGGCGACGCGCGAAACGGGCCACGGCCTCGACGTCCTTTCCCGGACGGAAGGAGGCGACGAAACCGTAGCGCAGTCGATCCGACGCCGACGCGCACACCTGCACGGCGCTCGACGCGCCCGTCGAGGGCTGGGCGACGCCGTACCCGCCGACGCTCAGTTCTCCCAGATCGACGAGGCCGGGGCGCTCGCACGGGACCTCACACACAACCTCACCCAGGTGGGTGACGACGAGGTCACCCGGGTGGGAGGCCTCGACGAGGACGGCCTGGCCGGGCAAGTATACGGATTGTGTGGGGAGGAGCAAGGGAGTCATCCTTTCACGGCTCCAGCGGTCAGGCCCGCGACGAAGTGACGCTGGAAGATCAGGTACACGACGATGACGGGGAGGATCGCAATGAGGGACGCGGCAAACACGAGACCCCACTGAGTGGAGTTTTGCCCGTGGAACAGCTGAATAGCGATCGGGAGGGTGCGTTTTGTTTCCGTCGAAATGACCGTGAGGGCCCACGCGAACTCATCCCAGGTCGCCAGGAAGGTGAAGATAACGGTCGTCGCCAGCGCCGGCCTGGCCAGCGGCATCGCGAGGCGCCAGTAGCGGCTCCATACGTTCGCGCCATCGACTTCCATGGCCTCGTCGAGCTCGCGCGGGATCCCCTCGAAGAAACTGCGCAGCAGGAACGTGTTGAGCGCCAGGTTTCCCGAAACGTAGAACAGCACAAGGGCCCACAGATTATCGATGAGGTGCAGCTGCTTAGTGAGCACGAACTGCGGGATGATCAACATCATCGAAGGAATCATGAGGCCGAGGAGCAGGGCGCGGAAGAACCACTCCTTGCCCGGAAAGTCGAAGCGCGCGAACGCGTAGGCCATCATCGATGAGAGCCAAACGGCCAGCACCGTCGAGGTCACGGACACAAACGCTGAGTTCAGGACGTAGCGTGAAAAATCCTGCGTCGTCCACGCCTGCACGAAGTTGTCGACCGTGCCCGGGTCGGGGATGAACTTCGGGGGTGTCTCCAGGACGTAGGCCTGCGGCTTGAAGGCCGTCGACACCATGTAGGCGAAGGGCAGGATCATGACGATCGCGCCCACCGTCAGGACGACGAAGCGCAGCGACGTTCCCGCGGCGCGCATGGTCTTGCGTGACGTGCTCATGCTCCCGCCCTCTCGTCGTCACGGTTCAGCACTTTGAGCTGAACAATCGAAATGATGAACACGAGGATCGTCAGGACGACGGCGATCGCCGAGCCATACCCGAAGTTGAGGTCGGAGAACGCCAGGCGGTACATGTAGGTCAGCAGCACCTCGGTCTGGCCGTTGGGGCCGCCCTTCGTCATGAGCAGCACCGACGTGAAGACGTTGAGACCGCCGATCACCAGCATGACGATGACGAAGACGGTGGCCGGCCAGATCGCCGGAACCGTCACGGCCTTGAAGCGCTGCCACCAGTTCGCCCCATCGACGAGGGCGGCCTCCTCCAGCTCCTTCGGCACCCCCTGGAGGGCGGCAAGGAAGATCATCATCGACCAGCCGATCCCCTTCCACACGCCCAGCGCGCAGATCGCGATCATGGCCGTCCAGCGGTTCGACAGCCACGAGGTGTCCCCCGCGCCGAGGTGGGCGCTGCCCAGCATGTAGTTGATGAGCCCCTGGTCGGCAAACAGGTACTTGAAGAGCAGGGACACGACCACCCAGGACGTGACCACGGGCAGGTAGTAGAGCACCCGAAACACGGGCTGGAGGGGCGCCTTCGAGCGCAGCAGCATCGCGACGGCGAGGCCGAGGATGATCTGCGGGGGCACCGTCAGAGCCATGTAGATCCCGGAGTTGCCCAGCCCCGTCCAAAAGGATGGGTCGTGGAAGGCCTTGACGTAGTTGTCCAGGCCGACGAAGTCCGAGTTCGAGCCCTTCACGATGTTCCAGTCGTAAAAGCTCATCTGCCCCGAACGCACCATGGGATACAGGACGCACAGGGCGAACAGGATCATGCCCGGGGCCAAGAAGAGGTAGGGGGCCACCGGGTTCCTCCGGGAGGAACGCCGACGCGCTCGAGGGGTCACGGCCTCGTGCGCAGTGGGGGTGCTCATGAGTTGTCCTTTCCCGGGCCCAGCCCCGCGCGTGGGGGCCGGGCCCGGTTGCAGGAGCGACGCCGGGTTACTTGGCGGCGCTCAGGAGCGGGTCGATCTGCTGAGCGGCCTTCGTCAGGGCTTCCTTGACGGTCACCTTGCCTTCGAAGGCGGGGGTCAGCTCGGTCTTGAGGATCTCGTCAACCTTCCCGGCGTCCGGGATAGAAAGGCGAGACTTCGCGGTCTTGAGCTGCTCGGAGAAGATCTTGGTGCCCGGCGTCGCCTCGGCCTCCTCGGCCGCGTACTCGGCGACGACCGTCATCTGACCGGCCTTGCTCATCGGCAGCTGGAACTCGCGCGACTGCGTGAACTCGAGGAACTTGTACGAGGCCTCGAGATCCTTGGTCTGTTCCGTGATGACGATGGACTCGCCGCCGACAACCGAGATCGATCCACCCTCGCCGGCGGGAACCTTGGAGTAGTTGGGCTTGAAGTCCGGGTACGAGCCCGCCCAGATCTGATCCATCCACGGGCCGTCGAGGATCGTCGCGTACTCGCCGTTCGGCATGCCGTCCTGGGTCTTGGTCGCGCCCTCGTTGCCGATGATCGCGTTGGGGATCTGCCCCTGCTGGTACAGGTCGACGAGGAACTGGACGCCGGCCACGGACTTATCGGAGTCCAGGTAGCCCGATGCCTTGGTCTGGTCGGGGTCGGAAATGTCGCCGCCCGCACTCCAGATCCACGGCATGATGTTCCACTGCGAGATGTCCCCGTCGGCGAAGGCGTAGACCGAACCGCCCGCGTCCTTCGCCTTGGCGGCGAGGTCCTTGAGCTCCTCGAAGGTCGCGGGGGCCTTGTCGACGCCGAGCTTGGCGAGGGCATCGGGGTTGGAGATGAGCACGCGCGTGTTCGTGTCCAGGGGCAGGCCGTAGTGGTGACCGTTGTACAGGGTCGTGCCGAGCAAGCCCGGGTAGACCTTGGACGCCAAGGCCTCGTAGTTCGGCATGTTACCGTCGAGCTGCTTGAGGACACCCAGCTTGGCAAACTGCGCGTTCCAACCGAGATCGGTACGGATCAGGTCGGGCAGCTCCCCGGCAGCGGCGCCGGTCGTGAGCTTCTGCTTGAGGCCGTCGTAGGGCATATCGACGTACTTGATGGTGATTCCCGGATTCGCCTTCTCGAAGGCGGGGATGATTTCTTTCTCCAGCGCGTCCTTCTGGGCGCTGTTGGAGCCCGCACCGTACGTACCCCACAGGGTGAGTTCGACGGTCGAGGAGCCGGATCCGGATCCGGAAGACGATGACTGGTCGGCTGTATTGCCGCCACAGGCTGCAAGCATCGAGGCCGCAGCGAAAAGGGTGACACCGACGGTAAGGAGACGCTTCTGCTTCATTGCACTGTGCACTTTCTCGTGATCGCGGCCACCATTGGCCGCTTGCCACTAATTTCACCACGCAAAATTAGTGTTGTCAATAAGCTAGTGAAAATTGAAATTTACATGTAATCTTTCTTTCACCAGAAAGGAATGGTCATGACCTGGCAGCCCAAAGACGAGCTCGCTTCCGCGGTCGCTCTCGAAGTCCTCATCCACGGCCCGCTCGGTCGCGCTGAGCTGGCGCGACGCCTCGGCCTGGCCCCCGCGACGCTGACGCGCATCTCAACGGAGCTCATCGCTTCCGGCCTCCTCGCCGAGGTCCCCGAGGCCACTCAGCGCACCTCCGGCCGCCCCACAATCCCCCTCGACGTCGTCCCCTCCTCGCACTATTTCCTCGGCATCAAGCTGACGGACAGCGCCCTCGACGCTACCGTCATCGACCTGAAGGCGACGCCTCGCGACTCCTACCGCGTCCCCCTCGAATCCCTCACCCCCGTCCGCGTCGTCCGAGCGATCGCCGACCTCGCACACCGGGCACACTCCTCCTACCACCTCGACGCGATCGGCATCGCCGTCGGCGGCATCGTCAACGGCGACGGCACCGTCGAGTCGGCCCCCTTCCTCAAGTGGCGCGACGTTCCCCTCGCCTCCCTCGTCTCCGAGGCCGCCCACCTACCGACTTTCGTCGCGAACGACCTGTCCGCCTACACGCAGATCCAGCACTGGTTCGGGTCAGGCACCGGACATTCCAACTTCGCGGTCATCACGGTCGGCGTGGGCGTGGGGTACGGGTGCGTCGCCAACGGGGCGCGCCTGGAGAACGAGGACTCGGGCATCGGCCTCATCGGCCACTGGCCTTTGGATCCACTCGGACCCATCTGCTCCCAGGGACACCGGGGCTGCGCCGAGGCCATGCTGACAACCCCCGCGATCTGCCGGGATGCGTCGGCCGCGCTCGGACGCCCGCTCGAGTGGAGCGACGTCATCGCACTCGCCTCCGACAAACACCCCGCGGTGACGGCGATTTTGGCGATCTCGGGGCGCGCCCTCGGCAGGCTCATCGGCCTGGTCGCGTCGCTGACCGCTCCGGAACTGGTGATCATCGGCGGCGAAGGTGTCGCACTCGCGTCTCTGAGCGGCGAAGCCCTGCGGGCCGGCATCGCGGAGGTGCGCGACCCGCGCGCCTCATCGATTCGCATCACGCTCTCCGACGGCTCCAACGAGGCTTGGTCGCGCGGTGCCGGCGTCATCGCCCTGCAGGGCTTCATCGCATCCCGGGCTGCGTAGGACGAACCATTGCAGCGCTGTGTCAGGCCCGCCAGGTCGGCCGAGCGAGCCTGTTCCTCGACTGGCAGCCCCTTCACGCTACCGTCCCGACCGTTGCAAAGCCGCCCCCACCAGCTATCCTGGCTCTTCGCCTCACCAGCCATACTGGCTCTTCGCCTCACCAGCCATACTGGCGCTTCACCGCGCTCACCGGAATCACTTCTACAATCTCGCATGCAATTCTCGCAGAGCTCGCATCCACAAGTAGCCAAAAACGGCAGAATTTCAACGATCTGACTTCAACATTTGAAATGCCTTGAAGGGAATTGCATGCGAAATTTCTCCCCGGCTGATGAGAGGCAGCCGCAAGGACTGCCGACATGCATACGCACGCTCACCATGAGGGCCTGCAGCGGCACTTCCGCGAAAAAGTTCGCCCGGCACGGGGCATCCAGTGGCTCTCCCGCGAAAAAGTTCGCCCAGCACGGGGCATCCAGTGGCTCTCCCGCGAAAAAGCTCGCCCAGCACGGGGCATCCAGTGGCTCTCCCGCGAAAAAGCTCGCCCAATGCGCCTGAAAACAGCGTTTTTCGGCCATTTTGGGCTCGCAGGGCGAACTTTTTCGCGCTCGCAGCCACGCAAGGCCGAGCAGGGCGAACTTTTTCGCGCACAGCACGCGACGACGGGGCGACTTTGAGACCGGCAACACCTTTGCAGGCCACGCTGCGCGTCCCATTGAAACCGGCGACACCTTTGCAGGGTCGAAATGGCGCAAAATGGCCTTTCAGCGCTCGCAAAGGCGATGGCGGTTTCATTCCGCTGCAAGGAAGTGCTAGCAAAGGTGCTGTCGGTTTCATAGCGAGGTACGAACACGCCAGCTATGGCACCACCGGGCACACCCGCAACACACGGTGAGACCGCGAAAGACACAGCAGTCCTGTATGCGTTGGTATGGGACACAAGAATCAGCAAACCCCAGAAAAGTTGCACGTAATTCGTTTGAAGGAAGTTTCAACAAACGCTGAAAACGTTGCAATTCCAACGAGACGCATTCAAGATTTGAAACAGTCACAGGGGAATTACGTGCGAAATTTGTGAGTGCTGGCTGCGACGCCCGTGGGCGACTGATCCTGGCCGGGCACACCAGAACCACAGGCGCCACCAGTGAGGAGGCGCCGGAGGGATCTGCCGCCGTGCCGGTGGGCGGTGGCGGGGCCTGGCCGGGCACACCAGAACCACAGGCACCGCTGGTGAGGAGGGCGCCGGAGGAAGCTGCCGCGGTGCCGGTGGGCGGTGGCGTGGCCTGGCCGGGCACACCAGAACCACAGGCACCGCCGGTGTGGAGGGCGCCGGAGGGACCGGAGGGCACGGGCGGGCTTCGAGGCGCGGCGCCGAACGAAGTGAGGCCGC
>PPYE01107144.1_pt1 | contig 18676 bp, 14 predicted proteins | sample 1559881 | NCBI WGS metagenome assembly PPYE01 (sample SAMN08240022, study PRJNA423297) | Human gut metagenome, whole genome shotgun sequencing project. | reverse complement strand
GACATGCTCGAGAGGTGCGTAAGGTCGATTCTGGATCGTTCGACGCATGAAAACCTGGAAGTGATCGTCGTCGAGAACAATAGCAGCGAGGCGGAGACGTTCGCACTGTACGAGCGTTTAGCCGCCGACGCGTGCGTTCGCGTTGAAACCTGGAGTCCTGACCTCCTTGTCGAGGGTGCTCCTTGCGAAAACGGGTTTAACTATTCGAGCATCGTTAATTTTGGCGCGGCCTGCTCCAAGGGCGATTTCCTTGTGCTGCTGAACAACGACACCGAGGTGATCGAACCTGCCTGGATCGAGCGTATGCTCGGCGATCTGATGCGTCCCGAGGTTGGCGTTGTGGGCGCAAAACTGCTGTTTGGGGATGGTCTGATCCAGCATGCCGGCATGATCGCGAACGGGAATGGCGATTTTGCGCACGTGAATCGAGACCTGCCCGGTGACGCGCTCGGGTATGCGTATTCCGCCGGCATGCCGCAGGAATACTCCATGGTCACCGGTGCGTGCCAGATGGTTTCCCGCAAGCTGTTCGACGAGCTGGGAGGCTACGATGAGCAGCTTGCGGTGGGCTTCAATGATGGTGACTTTTGCCTGCGCGTCGGGGAGGCGGGCAGAGTGGTGGTGTACGAACCGCGCGCCGTTTTGCGCCATCGCGAGTTTTCCTCGCGCGGCCGCGAGTCGACCGACGCGCGCCTGGCGGCAAGGTTGCTGCAAGAGAAAAGCCGCATCATCGCCAAGCACCCGGCGTTTTTCGCTAGCAACGATCCCGCGGTGAATCCAAACCTCAACCAGCTCAGCGACTGGTGGGAGTTGGGGGATTGGCGGGGATAAGGCCGCACGACCGGGAAACGGGGTCCGTTCGCACGGTTGCGACAGTGTTTTTGTGCCGTGATGATGCGCCAGTGCGACGCCGCCGGGTTGCTCGCTCTCCGGGCGGGGCGAGGTTCGGGCCGGTTTCGCGGGTTGCGGGGCCGGTCCATGCGTCCTATTTCCCCAACCGATCTTTGACTTTTGCGAACGGGGAGACCAGCTTTTCGCCAACCTTGAATGTGGTGGAGGTGCGGATTTCCGAGAGTTGCGTTTCCAGGTCGTTCATATGCCTGCGTTCAAGGACGAAATAATGGAAGGCGATTTCCGCGAGGTCCTTTTCGGCTATGCGCATGCAGCATTCGTGTCTGATTGGGACGAATGCTTTTTCGATAGGGAAATTCGTGATGTCCAGACGTGCGAGCCCTTTGCTCTTCATCGCGTCGACGATTGCCGCGAACGATTCGAACGATTTGGCGCGGTAGACGTTCATGGCTACGGCTTCCTCGGCCCAGTTCACGAATGAGTCATGATAGAGCTGCCAGGTCCCGTTGTCCTCCAGCGATGCACGCAGCGCCAGAAATGCCTGGTAGAAGTCCAGGGGGCTTGCATCGGCGGTGTAGAGCGCGCTGTTCTGGTTGTTGCAGCGGTAGAAGTGCAGCGACTCGTCGAGCAGCGAGATCCGTTTGGTCTCCGAAAGCGCGCGGCAGGTGAACAGGATGTCCGCCATGCGCTTGACGTGCTGAAAAACCAGATTGTGCTCGCGGACGAACGATGCGCGGAACAGTTTGTTGTGCACCCAGTTTTGAAACGAGTTGAAAATGCGCTCAGGGTTGTCAGCGGGGGAGAAGACGCGCCTGCTGGCATCGGCCCAGTTGCGGATCCATGAGGTATCGAAGCATTCGGGGCAAGGGCGGCGCTCGCCGGTCTTGCCATCGAGGTACGTGGTGCGGAATATCACGATGTCGGAATCGTCCTGCTCGCCTTGGTGCATGGCGTGCTCGAGCAACGTGGGCTCCATGATATCGTCGGAGTCCAGGAAGTAGAGCCATTCGCCGCTTGCGAGGGCTCGCCCGTGGTCGCGCGTCGGGCCTTCGCCTGGCTCGGATTCCTTTGCGAGAACGATGCGATGGTCTTGGCGGGCGAGCTCCTTGAGGATTTCGGGAGTGCCGTCGGTAGAGTTGTTGTCAACGCAGATGACCTCGATGTCGCCCATGGTTTGCGCAAGCGCGCTTTGAACGGTAGCCGCAAGGTAGCGCTCTGCATTGTAGCAAGGGATGATGATTGATGCTTTGGGCATGGGTCCTCCAGTCGGTTGATGCAGTGCTTATGATACTAGATGCTGCATATGCTCATGCCTACGCATGCTATCAGGCGATCGTGTCTAATGCGTATTTCAAGGGGAATGCATCACGGCCTCGCAGTTCTGATACTGTATACAGGAATGGCGTCAACGCCGATTCCCTTCTCGAAGGGTTAGTTCAGTACGCGATTAAGGTGGCTACGTCCATGGCTTTGTGCACGAAGCAAGTTAAACGCGATTGGTTTATCCTGCGTTCGCTTGTGTCGAAAGACTTCAAGTTAAAGTATCGCCGTAGTATGCTCGGCGTTCTTTGGTCGGTCCTTAACCCTCTTCTTATGATGATCGTCCTGACGGCTGTGTTCTCTACGGTGTTCCGCTTTAACATCGAGAACTTCCCGTTGTATTTGATCTTGGGTCAGACGTTGTTCACGTTCATGTCCGATGCTACCTCTTCCGCGATGAGCTCGATTATCGATTCGGCTCCGCTTATCAAGAAGATTCGCATTAACAAAGCATTGTTTCCTCTGGAAAAGGTGTCGTTTGCGCTGGTGAACTTCATGGTGTCGCTTATCGCTGTTGTAGCGGTTATGCTGTTCTTCAAGGTCGTGCCAACCGTTAACATCCTTTGGCTTCCCTTCCTTTTGCTGACGATTTTCCTATTTAGTCTTGGAGTTGGTCTTTTGCTGGCTGCCTTGTCGGTCTTCTTCCGCGATGTTATGCACCTATGGAGCGTGCTGCTAACCGCTTGGACTTACGCTACGCCGCTGTTTTACCCCGTTGAGATTTTGCCGGAATGGGCCGTTCCGATTATGAATGCAAACCCTATGTACTACTATGTGTCGTTCTTCCGTGAGATTGCACTGTACGGCTCAGCGCCAACTCTTGAGCAGATTGCCATTTGTCTTCTTTGCGGTGCCGGTGCCCTTATAGTGGGTTTTGCAGTTTTTAAGAAGCAAGAAAAGAAGTTCATTCTTTACGTTTAGGAGTGGGTGGCTATGCCGGAAAATGTGAACACGAGCGTTCTTTCTTCCGATCAGCTGCCGGCTGAGGAAGAGGAAAATCGCCCGGTTATGATCGATGTGGAGCACGTCTCCATGTCGTTTAATATGGCAAGCGAGCAGTTGAATAATCTGAAGGAGTATGCGATTGCCATTGCGCGTGGCAAGCTGTTCTTTGAGGAATTCAAAGCGCTGGACGACGTTTCTTTCAAGGTGCGAAAGGGCGACGTTTTCGGCATCATGGGAACCAACGGCTCAGGCAAGTCGACCATTCTGAAGATAATTGCGGGAGTGCTTGAGCCTTCCAAAGGAAAATGCACGGTCAATGGTAATATCGCCCCGCTGATCGAGCTTGGTGCTGGTTTCGACATGGACCTGTCGGCGCGCGAGAACATTTACCTTAACGGCGCGTTATTGGGTTATTCAAAGGACTTCATCAACGAGCATTTCGATGAAATCGTCGAATTTGCAGAGGTGGAAAAATTCCTGGATATGCCGCTTAAGAACTACTCCTCAGGCATGGTGTCGCGCATCGCGTTTGCCATCGCTACGGTTATCGTCCCTGAAATCCTTGTAGTGGACGAAGTCCTCTCCGTTGGCGACTTTATGTTCCAGCGAAAGTGCGAAAACCGTATCACGCAACTTATTGAAGAGCACGGGGTCACCGTTCTGATCGTCTCGCATAGCAATGATCAGATCGCTCGTTTGTGCAACAAGGCTATCTGGATCGAAAAGGGCCATACGCGGTTGATGGGCGATGCCGGATACGTTGCTCGAATTTATGGGGGCTTGGGAGGACGCACTGGTAGCAAAGAATCGGAAGAGTGTGTGTTCGATGCCCTTAAAACTGCATTAGCTAAAAACGATGACGATTTGAGAAGTCGCTATTCTGTTGTCGAAGGCGAGAATTCTGCGAGCAGAAATAATCGAATGATGCTGCAGTCCTGGAAGGGCCGTGAGGCTTCCTCTGTATGTTTGGTTGGTGATTCGACGCATGCAAATGCTGTTGTTGCAAGTGGGTTTGCTGGTGCTCTAGGGGCCCCAATTGTCGCATGCGGGGGAAATGAGAAGTTATCCGAATCGGCAGAGCATGCATTACTTGAGCTTCATCCCGATAAGATTTTCGTTTTCAGGTCCGATGGCCCGGAAGATAAGGTTATCGACCAGCTGGAATCTTATTCATGGAAGCCAATAGTTGTTTCGTTCGGCGAGGGCGTTACGGCGACTGACCTATCTCGACAAGCATTCGACTACGGTAGGGATTGTAACTTATGGGGCGACGAAGCATATGTGGTCGATTTCGCCGACAACTCCCAATCGTTTTTGCTTTCGCCGATGACGTATGCCAAGCATGCTCCTGTTTTCGTGTTGAATCCATGGCAGGAAGATTGCTCTGCCATCATCGCCTCATTAACATCAGCGAATATTAATCGCATTGCGCTTGTTGGACCCGGAGCATCGAAATTTCAGGACGAATTCGATTCAGCGGGCTTGCGTACCAAGCTAATTGCTGCTGGTGGGGGAGATACTTGCTTCGAGGTCTTTAAGACGGTCTTCGACTTCATGTCTTCTGTCGAGCGATCGGGTTCTGGAATGGAGTTGATGATTGCTTCTCGTGATTTTGATCAGTGGCCTGAGCTATTAACTGTTGGGTGCTGTGGTGGTGCGAATCATTCCGCGCTTATGATGATGGATAAAACCAACCTTGATAGCGAGGCGGCATGTCTTGACTATCTCGCCTCTCATGCAGGTTCCGTTTCTCAGCTGCTGTTTGTTGGCGGCCGCTTAGGGCTTGGAACCGAGGAGCAGGCCATGCTCGCTTCATCCATTGCGTAATTAGTTGCTTGATTGCTATTTCATCTATAAGGACTCGATAACATGCATATCTCATTTGGAAAAATGTGCCGCGGAGATGGCATTGCCTATATTGAAACGATTGTCCAATGCAGTCAACATTATGCACATGCTCGTTTCTCGGCGCGTTCTGAAGACGGAGTTTCGTTGCCAATTGAGTCCTACAGGTATCAAGAAGTAGGAACTTATGTGTTGGCAACACCTTTGTTGGATACAGACAAGATTGTCATTGAGGCTGTAGTGCTTGATGACGAGGGCAATGAGATAGCTAAGACCAAAAAATCGATTAGTCGATTTATGATTAAGTGGCTATCGAGGCTTAACTATAGACTTGATTTTAAAACTGTATCGGCATTACGCGACATAGATGATTACACCTACTCGGATCAAATCCATATTCGGTTGACCACGTTTGTTGAGTCCTACGAAAAACAGCAATATATTATCAAAGGCTACGTTTGCGCTCCTATCAACGCTAGTGGACTCTCTCTGTCGTTGCTAGATAACAAGGGATGCGAGGTAGACGCAGCGGATATCGTATTCGGCAGGACTTCCTCTACGGTTGCTTTGGGTTTGAAGCGCACCGAGGTTGATTTTACCCTTCGCCTTTCCAAGGAATGCGTTTCTTATTGTTTGGTAGCAGCCGCGGACAACCTCAGCAGATCCGGCTTCATTTGTTTCGACCAATGCTCTATCGATATGTTTTCCGATCGGTGTAACCCGTTGTTCTATCGTTGTTCTGGCCCGGTTGCTTATGAGAGAAGCGTTGAATCCAGGAAACGCTTCTCTCGGGGTCTAAAGCCAAACGATTTTATTCGAACGGGTAATATCGTATTCAGCGTCGTTGTTCCATTGTTCCATACTCCTCTTCGCTTTCTTAACGAGATGATTCAGTCCGTTGAGGGTCAGATATATACGAATTGGGAGCTGCTCCTGGTGAATGCAACACCGGAAGACCAATCACTTTGTGCAGCATTGGATGCGCTTCAAGATTCTCGAATAAAGGTTATAACGCTTGAGGGAAATCTTGGTATTGCCGATAACACCAATATTGGTATTGAGGCTGCTACTGGCGATTATATTGCGCTCTTTGATCATGATGATGTGCTGGATGAACGCGTGTTATATGAATACGCGAAGGCGATTGAAGCCAATCCGCAGATCGATGTTCTTTATTGCGATGAAGATTTTCTTACTGAATCCGGTACGTTTGCTGCGCCGCATTTCAAATCAGATTTGAATATTGATTTGCTGAGATGCCATAACTATATTACGCATTTGCTTACTGTGAGATCGGGGCTAGCAAAGAGCTTAAAGCTTCGAAAAGAGTTCGATGGTGCTCAAGACTATGATTTCGTGCTAAGGTTAGCAGAGCTTACGGAGCAATTTCACCATGTTCCGGATGTCTTGTATCACTGGAGAATTAGTGATACCTCTACGGCTAAGGATGCTGGAAACAAATCATATGCAACTTTGGCGGGACAGAAAGCGCTTCAGCAGCATTTGAATCGACTGGGGATTCGTGCAACTGCCTATGAAACCGATAAACCTTGTTTCTATCGAGTTGAGTATGCTATTTCCGGACAACCTAAGGTGTCCATCGTTATACCAAACAAAGATTGCGCCAAGGTACTCACGCGGTGCGTTGATTCTATCGAAAAGAAGACAACCTACTCGAATTTCAATATTTACATAGTCGAGAACAATAGTACCGAAAGCTCTACTTTTGACTGCTATGAGCGTTTGATGTCCGAATACCCTAACATTAAGTTGCTGAAATGGGAAAAGGAGTTTAACTATTCCGCTATCAATAATTTTGGCGTTGGTCAAGCGGATGGAGATTATATTCTCTTCCTCAACAATGACACAGAGGTTATAGCTGGAGACTGGATTGACTCGATGCTGTCGATCTGTCAAAGGGAAGACGTCGGTGCGGTTGGCGCAAAATTGCTCTATCCCGACAACACTGTTCAGCATGCTGGCGTTTTGATGATAGCGTGTCAGAGCGTCAATGATGTCGCTGGCCCAATTCATGTGTTCAACAATATCGATGCAGATGATCCCGGCTACATGCGACGTGCTGTTCTCACGCAGGATGTTTCCGTGGTAACTGCTGCTTGCATGATGGTGGAGAAGCGGTTGTTTGAGGAATTGGGCGGTTTCGATGAGTGTTTTGCAGTTGCTTTCAATGATGTTGATTTATGTCTGAGGGTTCGCGACACCAATCGCCTTGTCGTGTTTACCCCAGATGCGAAGCTCTATCATTACGAATCTATCAGTCGAGGATATGATTCGTCAGGGAATAATATGCGTCGTTTCATAGAGGAGCAAGGCAAGCTCAGAACTCGTTGGAGCAAATACTATTGCGGCGGTGATCCGTATTTCGGGACAGCTAGCACGTCGGTTTTCTATGTTCCGAGCTGGTGCAAAAAATAACAAAGCGCGCACTTCTATTCGATTGGATACGGATTTAGATAATGATTAACGCGAGAAGCGAAAAAAAAACTGTATATATAAAGATTAGTAAGATTGTATTGTTATCAGCGGCAATCTTGCTGATTTACATGTATTACTATGCTAATTGCCATTCGAGGATGTATCTAACCATCTTTGGTTTAATTGCTATTAGTGTTATCACGCTCATCGCGTTGGCGCTATTTAAACGTATCACGCTTGAATCAACAAAATTGTTCGCTGCGGTGCTGTTCGTTTCTGGTCTTTTTTTCACTTTTGCGTTTACTCCTGGATCTGTACCAGATGAAACGTTTCATTACTGGTCTTCATACTATTACTCAGATCTCATACTTGGTGGAGAGGTTGATTACGAAAACACCATGCTGGAAATGCGGCAAACTGATGCCGACTTGTATATAGAGAATGAGCTTTCTGCTGATATGTATGCCAAGACGATAGCTTCCTTGGGTGAGGCGTCTGACAATCATGAGACTACCATGGTGTTGGTGAGTCCTGGAGCATTAAATTCAGCACAAAATCCGTTCTATATCAAATTACCTTCAGTACTTGGAATTTGTTTGGGAAGACTGGCTGGTTTTGATGCTGTGGTTACCTTCTATTTAGGGAGGGTATTAAATTTCATTCTGTTCGCTGCCTTGGCTCTTATGGCGATCAGGCTGACTCCCGTCGGCAAAAATGGATTAAAGGTCATTTGCCTTCTTCCTATGACGCTTCATGTCTGCGCGTCCTATTCATATGATGCAGGCACTATCGGCCTATCATTTTTGTCGATTGCGCTATTGCTGCGGCTATGGATAAGTGAAAACCAGGCGACTAATAAGCTCCTGGCCTTCATTGTGATACTGCAGATATTGCTCGTTCCCTGTAAACTCGTGTATTGCGCTTCGTTGCTTATTGGATTATTTGCTCCTCGGCGTTGTTTTGCTAGCCGCAAGCAAATGCTTGCTTTCAAAGTTGGTATTTGTGCCGGAGTTGTTTTCCTCTTTGTGCTTACAAAGCTTAATTCGGTTTCATCTATGGCAACAGGGCCTTCTTCTGGTTTGGATCAACGTGGGGATGAATTTGGCCACTTTTATACGCTTCAAAGTGCATTGGCCGATCCTGTAGCCACTATCGGATTCTTTTTGGGATCTATGCTGTTGACAGGGGATTTTTACGTTCAAACGTTAGTTGGGGGCTCTTTGGGCTGGTTTCAGAACACCATCGTGGCGCCAAGCTACATTGTGTTTGCCTATCTCGCGATCTTGTTTCTAGCGTATATTCGATGCGATCCTGATCAGGAGAGATGTGTGGAAGGACGATTGAGAATCCTTTGTCTGATTGTACCTCTGCTGGCTTGGTTAGCAGTAATGGTTTCCATGTATCTCGGTTGGACGTTTGATACGGAACCAGTGATCCTTGGGATTCAAGGGAGATACTTTTTACCGGTTTTACCACTGTTCATGTTAGGGTGTCGGTTTAACTCGCTGTCATTTAAAATCAGTAGCGCAAATCTTGTGATTGGTTCAATTGTCGTTCTCAATTGCCTTTATATGATGAGAACCTTATCTATAGTTTTGCAATAGCCCTAACTTGCCAATGTGACGGCTGGTGAATACACTAGACATTTCACCAGCCGTCACATGTTCTATATCAGCGAGAGTTTGCCTTTTGGCACGCTTGTAGTACTTTTTCTGCTGTTCTTTGCCACGAGAATTCTGCGCGAACCCTTGCTCCGATGTTTTGCGCTATCATTTTATTTCGGTCAGGGTTTTCCTGAATACTAGCGATTCCCTCTGCGATTTCGGTGCTTGATTGGCTTTGCAGGATAATGCCATATTCTTTACTCGGAATCATTTCCGGGACACCGCCTACGTTAGTGATTATGGGCGTCGTGTAGCATGCTGCCGCTTCCAAAAGCGAGGTCGAGAACCCTTCTGATCTTGTTGGCAGGCAAAAAATGTCACTTGAAATCAGTAACGCGGCAATATCTTCAGCCGGCAATTTTCCAAGAAGTGCAATGTTTCCAGGATTATTATTTTCGAGCATCCCCATTAAAGGACCATCGCCCGCAAGCGCGAACCTTATATTTGGTTTGTTGTGTAACTGCTTCGCAGCACCTAGCAATTCGTTAATGCCCTTTTCGGGAATCAAGCGGCCTGTGAAAGAGACGAGGAAATCGTCGTCAGATAGTTGAAGCTCGTTTCTGAAGTTTCGATTAGACGCGTTTGCATAATAGCTGTCAGCGTCAATAGAATTGTTCAAGACACCTTTTCCTTCAATCCCAAATGTTTTGAGCCACTTAACGCTTTCATTTGAAACGCCATAAAAATCAATTGGATGGCGCTTCAGTAAGGCGGTAATCATATGTTCGTGGGCCTTTATGGCAATGTCGATTACGGGATTTCCCAATGTCAGATATGCAGATCCATGATCAATCACAATTGGCTTTATATTGTGATTTTCAGCATGCTTTACACCGAGAAACGTGTGAGGGTAAAATCTGGTGTTGATAACTACGTAGTCGGTTGGTTGAGAATAGATTCGCTTCAGAAGCTTATTGAAAGTAAGATTTCGTTTTGGAACAGGAAGCCTCCCTCCAATTAGAGGATGACAGGGTATGCGATATACGGTTGCTCCGCTTTTGAGCGTCTCCTCTTCTGCAAGGTTGAATACGTTGTTCGTGACAACGCATGCATGAACTCCCAAATGCTCAAGCTGGTTTGCCAGATTATGGGTATACTTCTCGACTCCGCCAATATTTGGTAAGTAATTAGCGGAGTATATGAATAACGTTTTGCGCATGCTCTCTCCGACTAACTAACGAATATTCTGTTGTTCAGCCTTTATTGCATCGACTTCTTTACGAAGTAAGGCCACTTCCTGTACGAGCGTTTTCGAATATGCGGTTTGCTTGCTGGCGATTACGCTCAAAGATAGGCATATCACCAACAGGCAAATGATGCCGATAATGAAAATAAAGTTAGACGGAAGGGCAATACCAATCTCGTCTGCAAGCCAATATATCGGAGTAGGGAATAAGGCGCATAACGTAATAATGACTGCAAGAAACACCCATAGCAGCGAATAACTTAGCAAGAGCCTCTTGCTGGAGACCAGGCGAATGATGTATATCAACAGCAGTAATCCCAGTATTGCTAGGATTATGGATGTGTGTGTGAGCATTGCAACTCCTATTTTCCTGAGCGCTTTTCTATGCGGCACATTGCAATTGCCAGGCTGACTTTGATCATGTAATACACGCTGCCAAATACTTTAATTGATGAGGTGCCGCCGGCCCGCTCTTTCATTTCAACGGATACTTCGCTCACCGTTAGCCCGTGGTTTAACGATTCGGCAATCGATTCCGGTTCGGGGTAATCGATGGGATAGGTTCGCGAGAACAATTCTAGTGCTCGCCTTCCACTCGCTCTGAAACCGGATGTGGGATCGGTGATATTCTTCTTGTACAGAAGCTTCAACATGAACGATAGCCATTTGATGCCAATTCGGCGCATTGCGGTGGATTGAAAGCCCTCGGTTTGAATCAAGAACCGAGATCCAATAGCCAGATCTGCCCCAGCTTCGATTTCCTTGATAAGTAAAGGTATGTAGTTGATATCATGTTGGCCGTCGCCGTCAACCTGAATGTCCACGTCGTAACCGTTCCGAAGGGCATACTTGTGTCCCGCTTGAACTGCTCCGCCGATTCCGAGGTTTCGCGGAAGGTCCAGGACGTTCAGGTTGTTTTCCTTGCAAATCCTTAGTGTCGAATCCGTTGAGCCGTCGTTCACGATTACGTAATCGTAACCGGCGGATTCGATTTTTTTAGCAACGCTGAGAATGCAGTCTTCTTCGTTATACGCTGGTATGACTAGCAGCGTTTTCAGCTTTGGTGTTGCGCTGCTGTTGCACTTATCCATGAATATCTGCGTACTCCCTTGTAGCTTTAGCGTTTTCCCTTCTTGAAGTATGACGCAAGTTGCGACATTTTGCGAGTTTGGGCTTGCTTGCACGTTTGGTTTGCTACGTCTTTTCATAACAAACGCTGAAAACTGGCTGAAAAGGGGGTAGGCTTTTCGTGCGATTGGAGCTTTAATGATTACCTCGCATCTGCGAAACGATAAGATTAGAGTGTTATGGATGATGCTATTCATCCATGGCATTTCTTCGGGTGCCGCCATCGTGTTCGATGGCGGTATTTAGCTGGTGCTGGTTATTGCTGAGGAGGATTTATATGAAGGGTATTATTCTTGCCGGCGGATCTGGCACTCGTTTGTATCCGCTTACGTTAGTCACGAGCAAGCAGTTGCTCCCCATCTATGACAAGCCGATGATCTACTACCCTATGTCGGTGCTTATGATGGCTGGCATTCGTGACATCCTTGTCATTTCCACGCCGCAGGACCTGCCGAACTTCGAGCGTCTTTTGGGAGACGGCTCCCAGTTCGGTGTGAAGTTGTCCTACGCTGAGCAGCCTAGCCCCGACGGTCTGGCGCAGGCGTTCATCATCGGTGAGGAGTTCATTGCCGGCGAGCCTTGTGCGCTGGTGCTTGGCGACAACATCTTCTACGGCAACGGGCTGGGGGATCACCTGCGCAGCGCCGTCAAGGCCGCCGAGTCCGGCAAGGGCGCCACGGTGTTCGGCTACCACGTCGACGACCCCGAGCGCTTCGGTGTGGTGGAGTTCGACGAGAACTACAACGCCGTGTCCATTGAGGAGAAGCCCGAGCATCCCAAGAGCAGCTACGCCGTCACCGGCCTGTACTTCTACGACTCGCGCGTCTGCGAGCTGGCCAAGAAGGTGAAGCCCTCCGCGCGCGGCGAGCTGGAGATTACCGATCTCAACCGCATGTATCTGGAGAGCGGTACCTTGTCCGTCGTTACCCTGGGACGCGGCTTCGCATGGCTGGACACCGGCACCATGGAGAGCCTCTACGAGGCCGGCGAGTTTGTGCGTGCGGTCGAGCGTAGTCAGGATATTCCTGTTTGCGTGCCTGAAGAGATTGCTTGGGAGAATAATTGGATCGATACCGATCAACTTCGTGAATGTGCGAAGAAATACGGTAAATCGGTTTATGGCCAGCATTTGAAGCGTGTTGCTGAAGGCGAGTTCGTTAATAAGCGCCGTTAGCCATTATGCAAAACGCCCTCGCTTTGTGCGGGGGCGTTTTGCTGTATATGCAGTGCAGTTCTGCCAAGCCGTTAGGTTGACTGCTATTCTATAAAAGATTACGAAGATATCAATTTCCCAATAGAGGGTTTCTATTCAAGGATGGCGTGGCTGAGACTTTCGAGCCCAAGAACATTATCGTCACGGGGGGCTGCGGGTTCATCGGCAGCAACTTCGTGCATTACGTGGTCAACAAGCACCCCGGCGTGCACGTGACCGTGCTGGACAAGCTGACCTACGCGGGCAACGAGGAGAACATCGCGGGGCTTCCCGAGGACCGCGTCGAGCTCGTGGTGGGCGACATCTGCGACGCTGAGCTTTTGGATCGCATAGTCCCCGGTCATGACGCCATCGTGCACTACGCTGCGGAGTCCCACAACGACAACTCCATCGCCGACCCGGAGCCGTTCCTTCGCACCAACGTCGAGGGCACCTTCCGCCTGCTCGAGGCCGTGCGCAAATACGGCGTCCGCTACCACCACGTCTCCACCGACGAGGTCTACGGCGACCTGGCGCTGGACGACCCGGCGCGCTTCACCGAGGAGACGCCGTACAGGCCCAGCAGCCCCTACAGCTCCACCAAGGCGGCCTCCGACATGCTCGTGCGCGCCTGGACCCGCACCTACGGGCTTCGCACCACGATAAGCAACTGCTCGAACAACTACGGCCCCTACCAGCACGTGGAGAAGTTCATCCCGCGCCAGATCACCAACATCATCGACGGCGTGCGCCCCAAGCTCTACGGCACGGGCGAGAACGTGCGCGACTGGATCCACACCGAGGACCACAGTTCGGCCGTCTGGACCATCCTTACGAAGGGCCGCATGGGCGAGACCTATCTCATCGGCGCGGACGGCGAGCGCAACAACATCACGGTGCTGCGTATGATTCTTGAGATGATGGGCAAGTCGCCTGATGATTTCGACTGGGTCAAGGACAGGCCCGGCCACGACCGCCGCTACGCCATCGACTCCACCAAGCTTCAGACCGAGCTCGGCTGGCGCCCGGCGCACAACGACTTTGCAGAGGGCCTGAGAAAGACCATCGAGTGGTACAAGGCCAACGAGTCCTGGTGGCGCCCGGCCAAGGCGGCCACCGAGGCCCGCTACAAGGCGCAGGGACAGTAGGAGGCCATCGTGAGCGAATTCGAGTTCGAGAAGCCCCTCAAGGTGGAGCGCACCAACATCCCCGGGATGCTGGTGTTCGACCTGGCTGTCCACGGCGACTCCCGCGGCTGGTTCAAGGAGAACTGGCAGCGCGCCAAGCAGACGGGCATCGGGCTGCCCGACCTGGGCCCGGTGCAGAACAACATCTCCTTCAACGCGAGCAAGGGCGTCACACGCGGCATCCACGCCGAGCCCTGGGACAAGTACATCTCGGTGGCCACGGGCAGCGTCTTCGGCGCATGGGTGGACCTTCGTCCGGGGAAGAGCTTCGGCGAGGTCTATACGTGCGTCATCGACCCCTCCAAGGCGATCTACGTGCCCCGCGGCGTCGGCAACTCCTTCCAGGCGCTCGAGGACGGCACGGCATACACGTACCTGGTGAACGCCCACTGGTCGGCCGAGCTCAAGAAGACCTACACCTTCGTCAACCTCGCCGACCCCGAGCTTGGCATCGAGTGGCCCATCCCGCTTTCCGAGTGTGAGCTCTCCGAGGCCGACAAGCACCACCCGATGCTGGAGGACGCCATCCCCATGGCCCCGCGCCGCACGCTCGTCACCGGCGCGAACGGCCAGCTCGGCCGCGCGGTGCGCAAGCTCGCCGAGGAGCGGGGGATCGCCGATTCCTTCGACTTCGGCGACCGCGACGAGTTCGACTTCTCGGACCCCGCCGACTACTCCAAGGTCGACTGGACGCTCTACGGGACCGTTATCAACTGCGGCGCCTACACCGCCGTCGACGCCGCCGAGACGGTCGAGGGCCGCAGGGCCGCCTGGGCCGCCAACGCCCAGGGCCCTGCGCTGCTCGCGAAGGCCTGCGCCGAGCACGGCATAACGCTCATGCACGTCAGCTCCGACTACGTGTTCGATGGCACGCAGGAGGAGCACCCCGAGGACGAGCCGTTCTCTCCGTTGGGCGTCTACGGCCAGACCAAGGCCGCAGGCGACGTCGCCGTGGCCAACTGCCCGCGCCACTACATCGTCCGTAGCTCCTGGGTGATCGGCGACGGCAAGAACTTCGTCAAGACCATGGCGGCGCTCTCCGACCGCTGCGTCGACCCGGGCGATTCGCTCAACCAGGTGACCGTGGTGGACGACCAACACGGCCGCCCGACCTTCACGCGCGACATGGCCGAGGGGATTTTCTGGCTGCTCGGCTACCGCGACGGCGACCGCGAGCCGAGCGCGCCGTGCGCCTGCGGCACGTACAACCTCACCGGCTCGGGCAGGGTTGCCTCCTGGGCCGACATCGCCGCGAAGGCCTTCGAGCTGCGCAACGGCAACGCCGACGCCGTGAAGCCCGTCTCGACCGCCGAGTACTACGCGAGCGCCAAGGGGCCGGTCTCTCCGCGTCCGACGCATTCTGCGTTGGCCCTGGACAAGCTGGCGGGAACCGGCTTTGTCCCGGCTGATTGGGAAATGCGGATGACGGAGTACATTAAATCGCTTTAACCTGCGATTGCTGATTTACTATTGGGCTGCTGCGTTGTGGGGCGTAGCAGCCCAATTGTGTCATGGCTAATAATTGATGGGAAAGTGGGCGCCATGCAATACGACACGAAGGTGTTGAGGAAGCTCCAGCTTGTTGAGTTGGGCATTTTGAAGGATGTTGATAAGGTTTGTCGAGAGAATGACATTACCTACTTTTTAGACTCAGGTTCGGTTCTTGGTGCCGTTCGCCATGGAGGATTCATTCCATGGGATGATGATATCGACATTGGTATGCCACGCGAGGATTATGATCGGTTTGTGGCTATTGCCCAAGATGAGCTTGGTGATGGGTACCTCGTTTCCAACCCTGAGAACAATCCGCACCAATCGGCTCAATTTACCAAAGTTATGCTGAAGGGAACTCGGTTTGTAAATGATGAAACTGAGGATGCCGGATTTGAGATGGGCGTATTCATCGATGTGCTTCCATATGATGCTTTGAGCTCGAATGCGACGCAAGAGAAAAAGCAAAGGCGCTGCTGCTTTTTGTGGCAAAGTTTGTCTTATCTTCGCTGCTCAGGTCATATCGTTGTTCCTCACCAAGGGGTTCTTGGGTCGATCGAGAAAGTCTTATGCCGATGTGCTCACTATGTTGTTAAGCGTATTTTCTCGGCTGAGGCGATTAATGCAAAATTCGATGAGGTAGCTAGAAGTGCGAATACTGATGATCACGCTAAGTGCCTTCTTGTCATGTCGTATGCGCTTTCAAAGGCCTACCCTGAGACAATGATGCTTCCGCCTAAGCCCATCATTTTTGAGGGGGAAGAGTTTTTTGGACCGGCAAACCCGATTGGTTTTCTGGGATCGCTTTATGGCGATACATGGAATCAACTTCCTCCTGAGCACTTGAGAAGAAATCATGCGCCAAAGTTGCTAGAGTTTGAATCTTAGTTCTGCGCGATCATTTGGTGATAGACGAAAGGTGGTTTTGTGCAAAGCGATCTCCAGAAGGGTCTTTCTTTAAAAGCTAATATGTTCTGGAACTCTTTTGGATCAATTGTCTATTTGGGCTGCCAATGGCTGATTACTGTACTCGTAGTGCGCTTGTCAACTGGATATGAGGATGCTGGGGCGCTTGCACTCGGAATGGCTGTATCTAATGTTTTCAGTCCTATTGGTTACTTTAAAGTCAGAACCTATCAGGTTTCTGACGTTAACAATCGTTTCTCTTCGGGTGACTATATCGGTATGAGGATTCTGACCGTTATAATGTCGCTTGTCGTTATGCTCGTGTACGGTTTTGCAACTTGTTCATATTCTGATTTGCCAGTGGTGTTTTGCTACGGTTTATTTTCGTGTGGTCCGATTATCGTTGATGTTTACCACGGAATTGACCAAAGACATATGCGCATGGATATTATCGGCAAGAGTCTAATCATGCGTGGTGCTTTGTCGCTGATCTGCTTCGTAGGCGGCATGGTGTTGCTTAGGAGCTTGACTGCGGCTTTGCTACTGATGACGATTTCGACATTCATGATTATTTTCTTATATGACATTCGTCAGTGTCGACAGTTTTCTGAGTCGTTGCGGCCCAATTTTTCTAAAAGCACCATACTTGAATTATTCGGGATTTGCTTTCCGATGGTAATTGCGCTGTTATTTTCTAGCGCTGCTCCATCGATACCTCGACAAATGCTAGGAGAAATGTATGGGTCATCGGTTCTGGGCATTTATGCTTCAGTTGCAGCTCCAGTAGCGATTATTCAAATGGGTGCACAGTATGTTTACGCTCCTTTGATTGGCGTTCTTGCTGAGCACTTTGCCGATAGAGATGTATCGAAATTTATAGGAACTATTGGTAAGGTTCTTCTGGCAATGGGCGTTATCATGATAGCTTCGATTTTACTTTTCTTAGTTATTGGAAAATCGCTGCTGGAGGTGTTGTATGGAGCCGATATGGCAAATCATGCAGATCTTTTGATTCCGCTCATTATCTGTACTGTGATTACTGCCCTATCTTGGTTCGTTGGGGATGTCTTAATTGTGATTAGACGCACAAAAGCAAATTGCCTGATGTATGCGATTAGCTTTTGTGTGTCAATTGTTTTATCTTATTTTTTGATTTGGCCGTTTGAATCCAATGGAGTTAGTTTTGCTCTTTCGATTGGATTCGGTGCTGGCCTGCTGTATGGATGTCTCTGCGTTCTGTTGGAATGCCGACAGTTGCGAAGGACTGAGCAATCCTTGGTAGTAGGAAGAGATTAGAGTGGCTAAACCTTTTTTTTCGATTGTTATTCCTGTATATAATTCTGAAAAATATCTCAGTGAGTGTCTCGATAGCATCAAGAACCAGTCTTTTACTGATTATGAGGTCATTCTAGTTGATGACGGTTCTTCTGATGGCAGCCTATCCATTTGCAAAGCTTACAGTTCTGAGGATTCTCGTTTCATTACGATTTATCAGGAAAATGCAGGAACATCGGCTGCAAGAAATACTGGTATACGCAATGCTAATGGAAGTTATATCACGTTCATTGATAATGACGATTGTTGGGTATCCTCGGCTGCTTTACAGTCGCTGTTCGATGTTCTGAATGAGTCACGAGCTGATCTAGTTGCATTTCAATCATTCGTATTCTCTGGTGCCGTCCCAAACGCTCCGCTCGTTGAAAATACGTCCTTATCTCAGTATGTTGACTCTCTTTCCTATGCAGATGCGTTGAAGATTTTAACCTCTAAAGGGTATCTGTGTTCTGCTGTTTGGACGAAAGCCTGTTCTTCAAAAATTGTGAAACCTTCGAATGGTGATTGGATTTTATTCCCCGAAGGGATGAGAAACGAGGATACATATTGGACGGGCAAAGTAATTCAGCGGGCGAAATCCATCGCATGGTGCGATAATCCGTTTTACGCGTACAGAAAAGGGCATGAATATGCACAAACCTCGAAGCCTCTTTCTCTTCAACAGGTTGATGATTTAACTAGTGTTTGCCTCGAGCTGGCGAGTGATATCAATGTCTTAGACTTGACTGAAGATGTGAAAATAGCGCTTCGCTCCTTTCTCGCGTACCCTTATTCTGTTTGGATTGGGCAAAGCTCCATCGTTCATATTCATCCCAGCGATTCTGACTATAAGAAGATGAAGTCATTGTTGCCGGTCTTAGGCTGTTCTGATAATCCATCGGTTGTACTTGTTAGGAGAATCGTAAAGGTATTTGGTTTCAATATCGCAAGACACCTGTGTGCATTGTTTTTAAGATTCAAATACAGGAATATCGCTGGCTAATCGGTTGGCCCATTATTTGAGCAGGTGGTTAATAGGCCGTGATTAACCACCTGCTGTTCATTTCTGATTATTTTCCTTCGCGCCTGCTTCGTTTTACTAGGTAGTTCTTTGTTGCGAAGAAAGTGTTTACCAGTCCAGTATTCTTGAGGTTGTATACGCCTTGGCCAACTAATCCTGCCATGTGGGGGAGGGGGTTGATCTTGGGGC